>TARA_R110002072_G_scaffold217365_2_pt1 | contig 146988 bp, 111 predicted proteins | sample TARA_R110002072 | Tara Oceans TARA_R110002072 (sample SAMEA4397118) | marine metagenome | biome: Polar Biome; feature: [SRF] surface water layer (ENVO:00010504); material: water (ENVO:00002006), including particulate matter (ENVO:01000060) such as... | depth 5 m
TTGCCGACAGTCGACCCGATCGTGCTGCCCGTCGATCGGGCCGGTCGCGTCACCGCGCGACTGCAACCCGGTTCGTGGTTGGTGTTCGCAACCGATGGACGCGGCTACGCCGGCCGGCTGCTGTCGGTGAAGGCTGGCGACAGTGACCCGATCGAACTGCTGCTCAAGCCGCTCGCGCGCATGAGCGGTCGCTTACTCGATGCTGCAGGCGAGCCGGTAGCACTTGCGAGGTTCCAATTTAGCGGGAGCCAGTCGAAGTCACCAGATCGTGAAATCAGCGGCTACGAGCATGCCCTGCGACACTACTCATCCTTGCTCAACCGCGGCCTGACCCAACCGTCGCGAACCGATGCAGATGGCAAGTTTGAGCTGCGCTTCGTCAAGTTGCACGGCATCACGCACAGCGGCGGAGTCGACCAGCTTGGCTCGCCAAGGGTCACGCTGGTAGCTGACGACGGTCTTGAACTGCGCTTGACCAAGTAGGTGCGGCGCAACCGACGCGCTCACCAGGGGCGTCGGTCGGTTCGACGAGACGAACAAGAAGCGTCACTCTGGCCAAGCCTACGCCCCAGTTCCTCGGCGTGCTGGTGCAACTCTGGTGACGTACGCGCGACTCGCGACCAACTACATCGATGACGAATACAAACAAACGTGCCGATGGCCGCGTAGATCTCGCGCGCCACAGCCGGCCTTCCTACGGGGCACCTGTCTGGCCTCGAGAGCGAGCGTCGCACTGCAGCCGCTACCAAGGGCCGCCACACAACAAATTGAGAACTCTCGTGACGGCAGCCAATTACTGGCTCTTTGCGCGCCATGAACATGCTGACTCGCACCGCAGCGCAAATACTGTCAACCGCCCTGCCATTGGCATTCGCCGCACCAAGCGTGGCGCAATGCGCCACGACGTGGCTACCGACGAACCTCGGCTTCGCAACCAATGGCGCGGTGTATTGCCTGCAGTCGTGGGACGTGGACGGAAACGGCCCCTTGGCGCCGACGGTCGCGATTGGCGGTTCGTTCAACCAGGTCGGCTCGAGTGCCACCGACAACCTCGCATTCTACGACCCCGCGACGCAGACGTTTTCCGCGCCAACCGCCAGCCCGAACGGCGCTGTGCACGCCACGGTCGACCTGGGCAACGGCCAACTGATCGTCGCCGGGAACTTCTCATCGGTCGGCGGGGTTGCGGGCACCAGCGGCATCGCCGTCTGGGACGGCACCAGCTGGAGCTCGCTTGGTGGCGGCGTGCAGGGCCAAGTGTTCGCGGTGACTCGGCTGGCAAACGGGGATCTGCTGGTCGGTGGATTCTTTACCACGGCTGGGTCGGCAGGCCTGGTCACCAACAGCATTGCCCGCTGGGACGGCGTCGCATGGCAGGCACTCGGCACGGGCGTCACAGGATCAACCCCCGCAGTTCGGAGTCTGATCGAAAGGTCAAACGGCGACATCATCGTTGGTGGCAGCTTTTCGAACGCGGGCGGCGTCGCCGCGCAAGCCATTGCTTCCTGGAACGGCAGTAGTTGGCAGGCATTCAATTCCGGCGTTTCCGTACTGCACCTTTCCTTCGCGCAGAAGCTGCTAGTGCGAGCCAATGGCAGCATGCTGCTGTTGGCATCGGGGTTCGGATCCCAAATCTACGAATACACCAACGGCACCTGGACCGCGATGGCTGGAGCACCTGGCAATGCCGCCGAACTCTTCGAAGCGGCCAACGGCGTGCTCTACGTGGGCCAGAGAGGCAACATCCTGGTGTCCGCCGGTGTGCATGCGCTGCAGCAAGGTGTATGGACCAACCTCGCCTCGTCGAGCGGCCCCAGCCAGACACTCAGCTTCGCGGCAATCCAATCGCTGCCAGGCGGCAACCCCAGCGACCTGATCATTGGCGGCAGTTTCCAAAACGTGAATGGTGTCGCGAGCCAGAACCTGGGCACCTTGGTCGGTGGCACATGGAGCGGCAGTGGCAGCGCTAGCACCCAGAATATCGACGGAGCCGTGCTCGGGTTTGCGACCGCCAGCGATGGCACCGTCTACGCATGCGGCGAGTTCACCTCAATCAACGGCACACCAGTCGCACACATTGCCTATTCCAACGGTTCGTCATGGCAACCGATGGGATCCGGCATGAACCAAGTGGTCACGTCGATCGCAGTCGCAGCCAATGGCGACGTCTACGCAGTCGGCCAGTTCACAACAGCCGGTGGCGTCGCGTGCCCAGGTTTCGCTCGCTGGGACGGGACTTCCTGGTCGGCAGTAGCAGGCTTCAATGCCGTCCCGGCGGGCATCCTGACGCGACGCAACGGCAACCTGGTGACGTGGGGCAGTTGGATCGGAATCCAAGAGCTGACCGCCAATGGTTGGATGACGATCCTACCGAGCGGCCACGTCGCCGTCATGGTCGAGCTTCCCGACGGCAGGCTCGCCGCCTCGGGCCAAGACCAGCAGTGGGGCCCAGGCACGCCAATGACCCGCACTGCGATCTGGGATGGCACGACTTGGGAGACCACGACCTACCAGCACTCACAGCCGAACGCGATCGGCTTCGACAGCAACGGAGATGTGGTCGTATCCGCGCCGTTCAACCCACCCTTCCAAGGACAAAACGTGGCGCGTTGGGACGGCCTCAACTGGCAATCGATGGCCGCCGGCCTACCAAGCACACCGACTTCGTTCGCGACGCTACCGTCCGGAGAACTGATCGCATCCGGCTACTTCGATGGACTTGCCGCCAACGCATCTCTCGCGAGCTTCGACGGCACCGCATGGACCCCATTGCCGAGTGTCGCAACCAACGTGCGAAGCTTGCACTTCTCCCCCACTGGCGCGCTGTTTGCCGGCGGAGGTACTTTTGACCCGTCAATCCATCAGTTGACCAGCAGCTGCCCGGCCGCCGTCGTATCGACCCCGAGTGGCTGTGCCGGACCACAACCGTCGCCGCAACTGCAGACCGCGCACTGGCCCTACCTGGGCACCGACTACCACGCCTACGTCACGAATGTCCAGGCGGGTAGCTTGTTGCTGTCAGCTTATGGCTTGACCAATACCAACCTGCTACTAAGCAACCTGCTGCCGAGCGCCGTGTCCGGCTGCCTACTGCTTACGGACCCATTGTTCTTGATCCAGGCGACGACGCAAAACGGTAGTGCCGCGACGCAGCTCTCGTTCCCGGTGAACAATGCGCTGGTCGGCATGAGCTTCCACCAGCAGATCGCGGCGCTCGCGTTCAACCAAGGCACCATCAGCAGCACGCAAACGAGCAACGCACTGCAGCTCACGATCGGATCCTTCTAGGAGGAGCGGCCGGAAAGCGGCGTGCATCGCTCGTAGATGGAGCGCGGTGCGTGGAACCGACGGCGCCCGCAGCGACCTACCTGAGGGGTCAAGCAGGGACGAGCAGGTTGAACTAGAGCCCAACTGTGAATCGAACGCCGTTGCTCGAGGACAATCCATGTGACGTCGTCGGCGTAAACGAGACGGCCTGGGCGTTCAGCCGGCTTCCGGCGAAGATCGGAACCGTTGGGATGGGGAACGGGAACGCGCCCACTCCGCCGGTCAGATTGACGGGCCCGAACATACCCAAGTCGAAGCTCGTGCAGCTGAAGCAGCCGCCCATGCCAATCGGCGTAAGGTCCGTACCGGGTAGAACCAGCGAAGATCCGAACGCCACGAACGCCAACGGCGCAGCGGTCGAGCCATTCGACACCTGCAGTTCAAACACCAGGTTGCCAACGGTTGGCAACGTGGTTGCATCGAGCTGCCGGCCGTCACAGCCGTCGCCGTGGCGACAGCGACCGCAAACAAATCCGCTCGCCACTCTGGAGTCCCAACCAGTTCGTAGCCCGCAAGTCGTCCCCAAAGCGTGTCGCCCAGCGATTGGCAGGCCCTGCGGTTACTTCAGCACGACATCAAGAGCAGTTCCGGCTCGCAGCTGGAATGGGTCACTGTCGCGATCCGCCAACCAGACCGTGGCCTTTGCCGCGACGCCAGATCGCAGGAAGACCGGCAACTCGATACGTCCATCATCATCGCTGCGCACCAACTGCAAGAAGTGCCACACCATCGTGCCCGACATCCGTGCCCACTGACTGTCGAGATCGTTGCCGTCGCGACCTCCCTTTGTGCTAGTGCTGTGTCCCTTGACACGCGCACCGGCGATCGGCTTGCCATCTGGACCAACAACCCGAATCGCCATCGTCTCGACGGGTGCCAAGCGCAGCTTGACTGGCCCCACAGTGTCCTTGTCGATGATCGCCAACGCGTGACTCTGGCCAGCCAGGGCGTAGACGAAGTAGGCACCCTCGCCGAGATGCAACTGCGCATGGCCCGACAAGTCGGTCGCCAGCGTCGCTTCCCAGAGCATCGGAATCCCGCTCGCTGGGCGTCCAACCAGCAGAGCCGATGGTGCCGGACCGCCATCCGCATCGGTCACGGCAATGATTACGCGTGGCATCGAATCGAGATCGATGACAACGGGGGAGGTCGGCGCCTCAAGGCTTGCAGTCAAGACGGCAGTCGGCCGCTTCGTCGCCATCCACACACACGGCTCGAAGTTGCTGCGCAGGCCACGCACAACCCAGTTGTTGTCGTGACTGCGGGTCGTGGGCAGCGCACGCCGGCCAATCATGTGGGAGCTGGGACTCGGGTGCACGCTAAACGAACCGACCCCGGCCACGCTCGCGTGTTCGGCGCCGTCACCCCGCACGAGGACCTGCATTGGTTCGTCCTTCTCGAGGAGCACCTCGGCGGTGCTAGTCGCGCCCACAACTCCTGCGCCCTGCTGAAACCCCACCATATCCACGCACACCAACAGCCACTGTTGGCGGTCGCCAAACCGTTGCTTGATGACGCGCAGTTCGGGCGCATGAAATCGGACTTGGCCAGCTTCGTTCGTCTTGCCAACGACACGAACGTGTGGCAACGGAGCCGTCATGTGACTTGCTAGAAGTCGCGACTGCCCGAGCGTGCTGATGCGATAGGACACAATCGCGTTCGCAACGAGGTTGCGGTCCCGATCTCGCACGGTGACCCTCATCGCAGCTGGCTTGCCCAACGCCCGCACCTCCGTGGATCCTGGCTGCAAGGTCGCACACACCATGACTTCGCCGTTGGCGTCGGTCACGGCAATGGCGCCCAAGCACCAGGGCGTTGCTGGCACGGTGATGCGATTGCCTTCGTCAGGCATCGCAGCATCTACGCCAACGCATTCACCCACGTCCGGATACCACCTCACGCCAACACCTCCGACTTCGCGCCAAGCCGCTAGCCCTGGCAACACGACGACGCGCGGCCCATGCTTGTCAAGCGCCCGCAACGCCACGACGCGGCCGGCCGCCACGAAGCTGTGCGGTGCCGTCACCCACGACTCACCTGTTTCCGCAATCTCACCAACTGCCCACGCCACATACGCCCGCCCAACGATCAGGTCAGCCCGCGCCCGGCCACGTGCATCCGTTCGCGCAACCACAACATCCTTCCGCCAGGGAGCAATCGAGGTTGGCGGCGAACTGCACGTCACTTCGGCATCCGCCAACGGCTCACCACCAGGCCCCGTCACCGTCGCAAACAGCGGGCTGCGCTGCTGCGCCACCCCCAGCCCAGCCAACAAAACCCCGACAACCAGGATGATTCGCGCTCGCATGCCTGCAATGCTAGCAGGCGACGCCCACGCAACTGCCTTTGCCGCCCCTGTTGCCACACACTTCGGTACGGTGGTCGCGCACAGAAGTAACACCTTCCGGCGATTCACGTGGTGGTCCGGCAAGTGATCCACTCGCCCAACGGCGCGCGTCGCGGGATCGATCGCGAACCTGCCGAACCCAGCCGAAATCTTGTTCACCTGAACGGGGCCGGCGAGCAAGTGCCCGCTTAGGCTGGCAAAGAATTCACTTGGCTCGATTCTCAGGCCTCCTACGTATCCAACCTCCCTCAAGCCGGCACCAGTGTCGGCCCGATCCGCCATCCCCCCTCGATTCCATCTGAACATCCCCCATGATCCAGCTCTACTTTGATCCCGGCTGCCCCTTCTGCGTGCGGGTCCTCGACCATCTCGAAACGACCGAGATCCCCTATGAGAAGAAGCAGATCTCCCTCCGGGCCGATTCCGAGACGAAGCGCGAACTCGTGGCACTGGGCGGTCGCTCGCAGGTGCCGTTCCTGAACGACCCCGAACGTGACGTCAAGATGTATGAGAGTGATGACATCGTCGCCTACGTCAACCGCCACTACGGCAGCTGAGGCCGAACTGCGCCGCGCGGGGTCATCTCGCGCAGGGTCACCTCGCGCAACATCAGGCCGAACAACAACGTGTCCATGACCATATCCCCTGCCCTCCGCCTCCGTGGCCTCGAGAAGACCTACGCCAACGGCGTACAGGCTCTGAAGGGGATCGATCTGGAAGTGCAGCGCGGCGAGTTCTTCGGATTGCTCGGTCCCAACGGCGCCGGCAAGTCGACGACCATTGGCATCATCACGTCGCTGATCAACCGCAGCGGTGGCTCGATCGAAGTCTTCGGCATCAACACGAACGAAGATCTCGAAGGCGCGAAGCGACTGGTCGGCGTCGTGCCGCAAGAGATCAACATCAATCAGTTCGAGCAGCCACTGCACATCGTCGCCCAGCAGGCGGGCTACTACGGCATCCCGTGGCGCGAGGCGCGCGAACGAGCCGGAGAGTGCCTGCGATGGATGGGGCTCTGGGACAAGCGTGCCACGATGTCGCGCACGCTATCCGGCGGCATGAAGCGACGGCTGATGATCGCGCGCGCCCTGGTTCACGGACCACGGTTGCTGATCCTCGATGAACCGACCGCGGGCGTCGACATCGAAGTGCGCCGCGCAACCTGGTCGTTGCTCGAAGAGATCAACGATGCCGGCACCACCATCATCCTGACGACGCACTATCTCGAAGAGGCGGAGGCGTTGTGCAAGCAGATCGCGATCATCGACGACGGCCGCATCGTCAAGAACACCGACACCCGAACGCTACTTAGCCAACTGGTTACGGAGACCTTCGTGCTCGATCCGATGCAGGCACTGGAACACGCACCCGACTTGCAGGGCTTCGCGACTCGCCTTCGTGAGGATGGCTCCTTCGAGGTCGACATCGAACGAGGCGTCGGCCTGAACAAGCTGTTCCACGCACTCGACCACGCAAACATCCAGGTCTCCTCGATGCGCAACAAGGCGAACCGGCTCGAAGAACTGTTCCTTGGCCTCGTCGAGGAATCAAAAGAACGTGCTGCCGCCGCTCCGCAACCGAACGAGGTGACCTCGTGAGCAAGTTCGAAGCCACCGAAGGCCAGAACCGGATGGCCCCCAATGCAACGAGGTCCGATTCCACGCAGCCCGATCCAACGAAGCCCAATCCGACGCAGTCCGACCCGATGCAGACCCTGCGGTCAGTATCCGACGAGCAACGATCCCGACTCAGCGAGGGCTGGGTCGCCTTCGCCACGACGGTGCGACGCGAAGTCCATCGCGTCGTGCGCATCTGGCCGCAGACATTGCTGCCGCCGGTGATCACCACCTGTCTCTACTTCATCATCTTCGGACCGATTCTCGGCGACCGGATCGGGCTGATGCACGGCTACACGTACCTGCAGTACGTGACCCCGGGTCTGATCATGATGGCGGTGCTCACGAACTCGTATCAAAACGTCGTGTCGTCGTTCTTCGGCGCCAAGTTCCAACATCACATCGAAGAGATGCTGGTCTCGCCAATGTCGAGCGAGTCGATCCTGCTCGGCTACGCCGTCGGCGGTGTCTTCCGGGGCCTCGTTATCGGCGCCGTGGTCGGCGTGGTTGCACTATTGTTCGCGGACCTACCCATCGTGCACCCCGTGCTGACGATCGCGGTGGCGGTGCTGACCTCGGTAGCGTTCGCCTTCGGCGGCTTCATCAACGCCATGGTCGCCCGAAACTTCGACGACATCACGATCGTGCCGACGTTCGTGCTGACACCACTGACGATGCTGGGCGGCGTGTTCTACTCGGTCGACCTGCTTGCCGAGCCGTGGCGGACGATATCCTACGCCAATCCGATTCTGTACATGGTCAACGCCTTCCGTTACGGCATCCTTGGTCGCTCCGACATGCCCCTTGCCGTTGCCTTCGGCGTGCTTTCGCTGTTCATCATTGGCTTCTACCTGGTCGCGGTGTGGATGCTTCGTCGCGGCATCGGGATCCGGAGCTAACGCCAATGGCTGACTCAGTCGATACGAAACACCTTCTGCTGACGAAAGGTCTCGAGGAAGAGGTCTACACCGGCACACTCGACGCCGACGCCGTGCCGCTCTCGCACCGGATCGCGGCAGACCTGTCCGGATTCGTCACCGAGCCCGATGCTCGCAACGTGGAATACACAACGGATCCATACCGCAGCTACCAAGTCCTGCTGGACCGGTTGATGGGCAAGCGTTGCCAGCTGCGTCGCTACCTGTGCCGCATCGGCGACTACACGCTGATTCCGGGCAGCACGCTGTCCTTGGAGACGAGCGACGAGTTCGTCATCTCGAACCCGAACAACCCCTACTACCGCTTCATTCGCGACACCTACGGCACCACGGTGGTGACGGCGAGCACGCACATCAACGTCGGCATACCGGATCCCGATTCCCTGATTGCCGCGTACCGCCTGCTGCGCACCGAGGCCTCGATGTATCTGGCGCTGACCGCGAACTCGCCGTTCTTGCGCGGCCAACCCACCGGTGCCCACTCGAACCGCTGGCTGGTGTTCCCACAGACTCCGCCCGACGTGCCCTTCTTCACAAGCCACGACCACTTCAAGACGTGGGTCGGCCAGCAAATCGAGAGCGGTGCGATGTTCAACCCGCGTCACCTGTGGCTATCGATTCGTCCGAACGGCGACGCGACGCCCAACGAGATCGAACGGCTGGAGCTGCGCATCTGCGATCGCATCTCGCGGCCAAGGATCCTGGGAGCCGTGATCGCGCTGTTCGAAGCGCGCATCTGGCAAGTCCTCGAGTCGCTGGCGCTAGGGAATCGGGATCTCGATCCGCTCGCCTTCCGCAGCGACCGCGAGCTGCAGGAGATCAGCCTTCGCAACGAGCAGCGGGCGGCGAAGTCGAGCCTCGACGCGACGATCACCGACTGGCGCACCGGCAACGATCTGCCGATGCGGGATTGGGTCGAGGCTTGCTGGCGCGGGTGCCTGCCGACCGCCCGAGCCCACGGCTTCGAAGATCGCCTCGCGCCGATCGGCGAAATCCTCAGCAACGGCAACCTCGCCCAGCAGTGGCTGGCGAAGGTGGCGACGGGACTAAGTCCACGCGAGGTGCTGCGACGCAGTATCGTCGAGCTGACCGAAATCGATCGCCAATACGATCCGGACTGCCCTTCGCCACTGCCGCCAAACGAAGCGTAGAACCAGTACAACCGACTCACGATCGACGAACTCGCGATGCAAAGCTCGCTTGTTGCACCATGCGCCACCTCTTCATTATCGATCCCCTCGAAAGCCTCCATGCGGAAACGGACTCGTCGATCGCCTTCATGCGCGAAGCGGCACGCCGTGGCCACGTAGTTGAGACCTGCCTCATCGGCGAACTCGGCCAACTCGGTGGCGTCCCGTTCGCCCACGCGGCGCTGACCCGGGCCGGAAACGCAACACCGCGCTGGTATGAGACCGAGGCCGCGCGGCGCGTCGAACTGGCCAGCTTCGATGCGATTTGGATGCGCAAGGATCCACCCTTCGACATGGGCTATCTCTTCGCCACACTGCTGCTGTCGCGAGTCGAGGGACCAGTGATGGTCAACGATCCGCAGGCGCTGCGCGATGAGAACGAGAAGCTGTTCGCGCTCGAGTTCGCGGACCTCTGCCCGACCACGCTGGTCACCCGCAGCATCGAGCAGCTGCAGGCATTTTGTGAAGAACTCGGCGGGGAGATGATCGTCAAGCCACTCGACGGAGCCGGTGGTCGCGGCATCTTCCACATCGCCCGCGGCGATCGCAACGCGCGGGTGATCCTCGAGACGGGCACCGCAAACGGCACGCAGTTGCTCATGGCCCAGCAGTACGTGCCAGAGGTGCGGCAGGGAGACAAGCGCATCATCCTGATCGAAGGCGAGCCCGCCGGCGCCGTGCTGCGCGTGCCCGCCGATGACGATGCCCGCGCCAACTTCCACACGGGTGGTCGCGCGGTGCGCACCGAGCTGACCGATCGCGAACGCGAGATCTGCGCGCGCATCGGGCCGGTGCTGCGCAACAAGGGCGTGATCTTCGCCGGCATCGACGTGCTCGGCGACTACCTCACGGAGATCAACGTCACCAGCCCGACCGGGCTCCGCGAGATCGAACACCTGGATGGGGTCGCGCTCGAAGGCGCGGTGTTGGACGCCGTCGCAGCACGCGCATCGTAGGTCGGTTCTCCCCCGCCGACTGTATCCCAGCCGACTGTATCCCCGCCGACTGTATTCCCACCGACTCTCCCCCATCAGCTGCCACACGCATGCGAAGCCAACGTCAGATGCTCACGGCCGCGTTCGTTGCGCTCGCGGGCAGCGCCTGCGCCTCAGGGGCAACGTACAGCGACACTTTGGAATCCTCGTCGGTCCTCGAGATCGATGGCCGAACACTCACCTTCCAGCCGACGCGCGAAGACTTCAGCATCGAGAGCGCAGTGTTCACCGTGCACTGCTCGCAGGAGCACGAAGTCAAGCTGAACGGCGCGAAGCCGGGCTCCGCGTGGAACTACATCAAGCTGGAGCGCGTCGCCGACAACCGGTTCGCGTTGGCGCCCACCAAGATCGCACTGGCAGGCGATGCGCGCGGCATCGTGTGCCTCTCGATCAAGGTCTGGTTTCGGGAAGTGGGCAACCAATACGACTCGTTGTTCTACCGCAACCCCGACGACCGCTACGGACTCGTCTCCTGGTGCAACAACCCACAGGCCGCGGACTGGCAGCAGGCCAAGCACCGCTTCGCACAGAACCGCGTCGAAACACTGGCGGAGTTTCAGGACGCGCTCAATCGACCATTCGTCATCGAACTGAACGAGCGACCGCTTTCGGATGTGGCCGCCTTCCAGGCGGAAAACTCCAAAGCTCCCCGCTGACGACCGGCGCACGGGTCGGTGCATCGCGCGCACTACTATCCCGGCAGCTAAGAGTCCTCGGGCACCCAATCAGGCGGACGCGACAAACCGGTATTCGGGGTCTTGCCTTGCATGCGATGCGCAACGAAATCGGCAACCGTCTTGTGCTGGAGGTAGGGGTTCGTGCTTCGCTGCTGCGCCAACGGCGCACTAGCGGTCGGCCCGTAGTCGTGTCCCGGATACATGACCGTGTCGCCCGGCAACTTGTCGAGCAAGGTCTGCAAGGTTTGATGCATCTGTTCCGGATCGCCCCCGACGAAGTCGCATCGGCCGCAGCCATCGACGAACAGGGTGTCGCCGGTCACGATGGCGTCGCGCAAGCGGTAGCTACAAGAGCCGGGCGTGTGCCCTGGCGTGTGCATCATGGTCACGTCGACGTGCTTGCCAACCCGCAGCGTGTCGCCTGGCGAAGACGGCACCAGGTTCTCGCAGCGGTAGCCAGAGAACTCGATTTCCGGGCGCAGCATGTGCACCGGGATATCCAGGGCTTCGACCAGCTTCTCGACTCGGTTGACGTGATCAAAATGGCTATGCGTGCACAGGATGTGCGTGATCTTCAGATCGAGGCGTTGCGCCTCCTGCAAGATCGACGGCGCGTGCCAGGCTGGGTCGACGACGGCGCAGGTCTTGGTCGCCTCGTCGGCCAGCAAGTAGATGAAGTTGTCCCACGGCCCGAGTGGCAGGGTGTGGATGGTGAGTCCTTCGCGAGGCACTCCGTCAGGTGTTGCGTTGGGCATGTTGGTCTTGGGAAGGCTAGTCGAAGGTGAGCACGGTTCGAATCGATTCGCCGCTGTGCATCAACGTGAAGGCTTCGTTGATCTTCTCGAGTGGCATCTTGTGCGTAATCAGGTCATCGATGTTGATCTTGCCGTCCATGTACCAGTCGACAATCTTAGGAACGTCGGTGCGGCCTTTGGCGCCCCCAAACGCAGAGCCCTTCCAGACGCGGCCGGTGACCAACTGGAACGGTCGCGTCGAAATCTCTTCGCCGGCTCCGGCAACGCCGATGATGATGCTCTCACCCCATCCCTTGTGGCAGCATTCCAAGGCGGCGCGCATCAATTCGACGTTGCCGACACACTCGAACGAGTAGTCGGCGCCGCCCTTGGTCAGGTCGACCAGGTAGGGCACGAGATCGCCTTCGACTTCCTTGGGGTTGACGAAGTGGGTCATGCCGAACTGCTCGGCGAGCGCCTTCTTGCCGGGGTTGATATCGACGCCGACAATCATGTTGGCGCCGGCGATACGTGCGCCTTGCAGAACGTTGAGGCCGATCCCGCCGAGGCCGAACACCACCACGTTGTCGCCGGGCTTGACCTTCGCGGTGTTGAACACCGCGCCAATGCCCGTCGTCACGCCGCAGCCGATGTAGCAGATCTTGTCGAAGGGCGCGTCGTCGCGAACCTTGGCGAGCGCAATCTCGGGCACGACCGTGTGCTGCGCGAACGTCGACGTTCCCATGTAGTGGAACAGCGGCTCGCCGCCGATCGAAAAGCGACTGGAGCCGTCCGGCATCATGCCCGCACCCTGCGTCAGTCGAATGGACTGGCACAGGTTGGTCTTGCCGCTGGTGCAGTAACTGCACTGACGACACTCCGGCACGTAGAGCGGAATGACGTGATCGCCCTTCTTCAGCGACGTGACGCCTGGTCCGACATCGACCACCACGCCGGCTCCTTCGTGCCCGAGGATGGCTGGGAAGAGCCCCTCAGGATCGGCGCCCGAAAGCGTGTAGGCGTCGGTGTGGCAGACACCAGTCGCTTTGATTTCGACCAAGACTTCGCCCGCGCGGGGTCCGTCGAGATCCACCTCTTCAATGCTTAGATCTTGGCCGGCCTTGTAGGCGATGGCAGCGCGCGTCTTCATGGCGGCGATGCTAGCCTCCGGCTTGGGCGAGCTGCCAGCGTAACAGCGCAAAACCCCGCTGGGCACGTGCCGCGCGACCGTGCCCGGTTCTGGGCGCGAGGCAGGCTTGAGCGCTGCGAGCATGTCAGCGGCAGCAGGCCGCCAACAACTACATGCCTGCTAGCAACGACCTCGGGGCACCTACCCCGCGCCGGCCCCGCTTAGCCGTTGGCTTCGCGGATCTTCTTGGCGGCATCCTTCGAGTAGGCCACACCAGACTTATCAAGCAGTGCTTCCAGCTCACCCGACAGAGTCATCTCGTTGATGATGTCGCAACCGCCTACGAACTCGCCCTTGACGTAGAGCTGGGGAATCGTCGGCCAGTCCGAGTAGTCCTTGATGCCCTGCCGGATCGCCGGATCGGACAGCACATCGACGTCGCGGAACTCTACCCCGATGGCTTTGAGCACGCCGGCGACGTGGTTGGAGAACCCGCATTGCGGCATCGCTTTGTTACCCTTCATGAAGAGCACGACGTCGTTGGCGGTCACGGTCTCTTTGATCTGTTCTTCTACACTCATAGTCGGAGTCTCATCGTTCTGGCTGTTTCGCCGCAAAGGGCGCTGGGTTCCACTGGAGGTGGTTGTTGCCCATCATCGGACGCCCTGCCGCCAGATCAAGGGTGCTGGCCATTCACGGGGCTGGAGTTCACGGGCCGTGGAGTTCAAGGGGACAACTACGGCAACTGCGCGGACGTTCAGTCCGGCGCTTTGGTCGTCAACTGCAAGGCGTGCAGTTCTCCCTCCGCGCCGTCCATCTTGCCCTTGAGCGAGGCATAGACCGCGCGCTGTTGTTGCACACGGTTCATGTCCCGAAAGCTCTCGTCGATAACCTCGGCGGCGTAGTGGTTACCGTCACCCGCAAGGTCGTTGATGGTGATCTTCGCATCGGGAAACGTCTCGCGAATGAGCGCTTCGATATCTTTGGCGAGCATGGGCATTCTGTGGGCTCCTTGTAGGCGTTGGGATGGCAAGTAGACCGCGTTGGCCGGGTGCACAACGGCAATCACCGTGTCAGCGGCCCAGCGCCGCAGCACAGGGTCTCGGAGTGTGCCCCACCATGCAAGGCCCGTGCTGACCTGAAACGGGATCAACGCTGCATTTGCCTGCGCTGGTGCATTGGAATCGAGGCGGTGTCCGTCGTCCCCATCACCTGGATGTAAAGGCATCTCAGGTCGGTAGCAAGCTGACGCCGTTGCCGACTACAACCGGGCCCATTGCCGGTCGCCAATGCGACGACACGTCCGTCACCACAAGTCGCGCCTTGAGCCAACAGCCCGAGATCGCGCTGCAGTTCGTTGTTTACCGTCAATCGACTCCTGCGACGATGGGCCGCATGAACCAGACCGACGCGGCCACCCACCGATATCGACCATGACCGAACCCGTCGCAACCGCTGCGATCATCGCGCTGTTTGGTGCGCTGCTAGCCATCAGTGCATTGATGACGCGCACCCTCGACCGGCTCGGCGTGCCGGTGGTATTGCTGTTCCTCGGACTGGGCATGCTGGCGGGATCCGAGGGGGTCGGCGGTCTGCCGTTTGACAACGCGGAGTTCGCGTTCCGCGTCGGCACGGTGGCGCTCGTTCTGATCCTGCTCGACGGCGGCTTGAACACCCGCTGGTCGTCGATCCGATCGGCAGCGGCGCCAGCGGGGCTGCTCGCGACTGTGGGGGTTGCCGGCACGGCGGCACTGGTCGCGTTGGCTGGTTGGTTGTTGGGCTTGGCCTGGAACGAGGCCCTGCTGATCGGGGCGATCGTTTCCTCCACCGACGCCGCTGCGGTCTTCGCCGTGTTGCGCGGCGGCGGCGTAGCGCTCGAACCCAAGCTGCAAGCAACGCTGGAAGTCGAATCCTGCGCCAACGACCCGATGGCCGTCATCCTGACGCTCGCCGCGATCGAGGCGTTCGACAGCGGCGGTTTGAGCTGGACCCTGCTCGTCGAGGTGCCGCTGCAGTTGTTGATCGGGGTGACCGTTGGCGTGTTGGTCGGCCACGTCTTCCGCTACTTGCTGAACTCGGTGCGACTCTCGGCCAGCGGGCTCTACCCGGTATTGACCATCGCCGCGGCGTTTACGGCGTTCGGCGCCAGCACCTTGATGTTTGGCAGTGGCTTCCTCGCCGTCTTCGTGACCGCTGTCGTGCTCGGCAACGGCCACCTGCCGTCGATCCAGGGCCTGCGCCGCGTGCATGACTCGCTCGCCTGGCTGTGCCAGGTCACGATGTTCTTGATGCTCGGCTTGCTGGTCTTCCCGTCACGACTGCTACCGCTCGCCGGCGTCGGCATCACTCTCGGGCTCGTTCTGGCGGTGGTCGCGCGACCGCTCGCGGCGATGGCATGCCTTTCGGTGCTCGGGTGGAAACCGCGACACGCGGCGCTGGTCAGCTGGATCGGCCTACGCGGCGCGGTGCCCATCATTCTCGCCACGTTTCCAATCATCAAGGGCATGCCCGACGGCGATCACATCTTCCACCTGGTGTTCTTCGTGGTTGCCGTCAGTGCGGTGATTCCCGGCGCGAGCATCATTCCGGTGGCACTTCGTTCGAGACTTGCCAAACGCTCCAAACCGGCACGGGGCGCGGCGCTCGAACTCCACATGATGAAGCAGCTCGACCGCGAGTTGCGCGAGTTCACGATCGATGGCGAGTCACCGGCTTGCGGCAAGACCTTGCGAGAGCTGCCGCTGCCCGACTCCACGGCCATCGTCCTGATCGTACGCGCCGACGAGCCGGTGGCGGCGCGCGGCTCGACTGAGTTGCAGGCCGACGACATGCTCTACATCGTCTGCCCGCTAACGGACCTCGAAGCCGTGCGAGGCTGCTTTGCCGTTCGCCCTTCCGGTGATCTGGAGGGCGTCGATCGACTTGCAGAACCACCGCAGGCGAAAGCCTAACGTGGGCAGAGAGCGCGCACGCTGCCGGCATTGGGGCCGGTGAAGATCCGTTGCTCGAAGCGTTGGTTCGCCACGTTCCAGGCAACCAGGCCCGAATTGCCCGCAACGTTCGTCCACGAGTAGATCAGCGGGTTGGCGGCGACAAGTTCGAAGGTCACTGTCTCGCCCGGCAGGGTCACGCCGTTGACCCGCACGAGGCCGATCATGACGCCGCCTTGCACCGAGACTTCGATCGAGACGGAGTTACCCGGCGAGACCGGCGTGCCATCCAGATTGGTGATGTCGTAGTTGCCAACGAGGGAAGTTGGCGCTGGCGGCATCGGCGGCAACTGCGCCGTAGCGGTGGCCTGCAGGGTGAACATTGCGAGCAGAGTGAACAGCAGGGTGCGAGCAGTCGTCATGGGAGTCTCCTGAGAACGGAAGGCAAACCGTGCGCGTCAGGGCCACCGAGGCCGAGGCGACGCAGTCGGATACACCTGAGGGGTGCCATCTGTCACTCGGCGTAACAGGGAGTTCTCGAAAACTGCGAGGCGAGCCAGTCGACCTGGCCATCACATGAAGTGGTCGCGGGCGAACCGCGGGACTCAGACTCGCGAGGCTCAGACTCGCAGGACTCAGGGACGCAGGACTCAGGGACGCAGGACGCAGGGACGCAGGTCTCAGGGACGCGGGGCGAAGTAGCTGTCCGTAATGCGCAAGCCTTCTTCGCTGAGCGGTTGCTTGACGAGTTCGACGTACATCTGCTCGATCGCGCGCGGCGTGCGCAGCAAGTCTTCGATCGTCGCGCCCTTCTCGGAGAGTTCGAGGCCGTACTCGGTGGCGATATACTCCTGCTTCTGCAGCCCAAAGTGGTGCGTGCGCCAACCGAGGTACCAACTCCAGCAAGTGTAGTAGTTGAAGCTCTGTTCGTTGAATGCGCGCACGTGCGTCGGATCGCACCACGCTCCGAGCGAGAGCTCATAGGGCACGGCGACCTTCAACACCCCGCCGACCTGCATCCAGTGCAGCAAGGTCGTCATTGCGGTTGGCAGATCTTGGATGTGTTCGAGAACATCTTGGGCGATGGCCTCGGCAAACATGCCCTCGCGAAAGGTGATCTCTCCGAAGCGTTCGCTCGCGACCACGACTTCCCCGCTGTCGGGCAGCGGCTGATTGAGATCGAACAGCACGTCAGGCCGCCAGCGCGGTTCGATGTCGAGGTTGAGATACTTGGCCTTCCAGTTCTTGCCGCTGCCAATGTGCAATGTGCTGGGCAACGTCGCCGGCAAGGTCGTCGGCAACGTCGCACCCGGCTCAAGAAGCAGCCCGGGCTGCGCCTCGCGAACCTGGGGCGAGCTCACGATCCGAGTCGGTACAACGGTCGGAATCCGCGCGGGAATGGGCGATCTGGTAGGTGCCTGGGCCATAGCATGGGAACTATCGTCACCCAACCGCCCCCGCTTGAGCGTACGGTGTCAGGCACAGAAGTAACTCCTTCGCGTCCCACCGCCGCCAACCTGCATCCTCGAATTTCTGCGTGCGCTCCGGCGATTCTGGATCTTCCCAGGTATGAGCGAGTCGAGCACCTGTCTGGCCAAGCCCCGGCCCTCCCTGGCGCGGTCGTCCAATCGTGGCCCACGTGGCCTCGTCACCAATGAAATCCCGACGAATTGGCAGACTGGGGCCCTGCTCGTCGAGGCCGGCCGTCATGTCGCAGCATCGCTGGTGCAGGGCCGCGCCCCGCGCAACCCGCGCGCCATCAGGGAACTGCTTGGCCGGGTGATGCAGACCCGCCTGCAGGCGGCGATGCGACCCTGCGAATCCGAAGCCGAGCTTCGTCAGCTGGACACCGCCGAGCAGTCGCTGCGCACGCTGCTCGATGACTGGCAGTCCCACAAGTCGCACTGGCTGGAGTGGATCATCATCGTGTTGATCACCGTCGACATCGTGGTTTGCATGCTCTAGCCCGCTTCCCAGACGCCAGGCGGCGATCGACGCACTCGCATTGCGTCGGCCCAGCATTCCGGCGCCATCGTGGCCGCAGAATCGCAAGCTGCCCCTATGCTCGCAGCATGAGAGCCCTGCAAGTGTCGACCCTTGTGCTGGCAAACATTCTTGCTGCCTGTGCCGCCGCGCCTGCCGTCGCACCTGTCGCAGGAACCTACACCCTCGATGAGCAGAAGCTCGCCAAGGCTATGAAGGCATCGGTGGACGCCTACGTGGCCAGCATCCCCGAGTCCGAACGAGTGGCAGCCCGACGCCAGCTTGGCAGGCTGCACATGAAGCGCACTGTTGTGCTGCAGCTTCGTGCGAACGGCAACTATCACCTCGAAAGCGACATCGGCGGCGTGAGCATGACCGACGAAGGTTCCTGGAGCCTGAACAATGGTCGGGTGCAACTCACCTCGAGCAACAACCGGCCGTCGAGTCAGTTCGAATACCGCGACGGCCGCCTGCTGACCCTGCCCGACCATCCGCGCCGCCGCTTCTCGGTCGCGCCCGACCTCGCGCGGGCCATCGAGCTTGAGCGTATTGGCAACACGCGATAGGCGCATCGACGCCTCCAAGGCAACTGCAATCAGGACGTCGTCAGCGGCCAGAAGAACAGGATCGACGGCAGCCCCACCGCAACCACCAACAACTCCAACGGCAACCCCATGCGCCAGTAGTCGCCGAACTTGTAGCCGCCCGGCCCCATGATGATGGTGTTGTTCTTGTGGCCGATGGGCGTCAAGAACGCGCACGACGCGGCGACCGCTACTGCCATCAAGAACGGGTCGGGGTTGAGCTGCAACTGGTTGGCGATGTTGACGCCGATCGGCGCAGCGATCAGCGCCGTGGCGACGTTGTTGAGCACGTCCGACAACGTCATCGTCACCAACATCAGGATCCCCAGCACCACGACCGGTGGCAAGCCTGAGGTCCAATCGACGATGGCCTCGGCAATCAACGCCGTGCCACCACTCGCTTCCAACGCGCCGCCGATCGGAATCAGGCAGCCGAGCAACACGATCACCGGCCACTCGACCGATTCGTAGATCTGGCTCAACGGCACGATCTTCAGCAGGATGTAGGCGATCACGACGATCGCCAAAGCCACCGGTAGATAGATCCAACCAAAACTCGCGATCGCGATCGCCAGGGCAAACACGCCGGCGGCGCTCATCGCCTTGTGACGTTGCACGACCTGCAGACCGCGTTCGGCCAGCGGCAAGCAACCGAGCCAGCTGATGACATCGGGCAGCCGACCGGCGGGCCCAAGCAGCAGCAGGATGTCGCCAGCGCGGATGGTCAGCTTGCGAACCCGATCGCGGAATCGCCGACCACGTCGAGACACCCCGAGCAGGGTGACTCCCTGCAGGCGCAACAGGCGAACGTCCACTGCCGAACGGCCCGCGATCTTGGACCCATCCGGCACGACGGCCTCGACCAGCGCCAAGGTATCCGTACTCACCCTGGCGTGTTTCTTCGAACCGGCGACCTTCAGGCCGACCGCGCCGAAGAACGTTTCGATGCCTTGTGGGCCGCCTTCAAGAACCACGTGGTCGCCGTTGCGAATTACAGCATCGCGTGCCGCGCCCGGCAACCGCTTGCCGCGACGCACCAGGCCGATGACGTTGACGTCATTCTCGTCGGCCAGCGTCTGCAGTTCGCGCACCTGAAGTCCAACCGCTTTGCTGTCTTCCGGCACCTTGCCCTCGGCGATGTAGCCGGACAGGTCCTGGAGTTCTTCGACGGTGTCGCGCTTGGTGCGTTCGACCGGGATCAAGCGCCAGCCAACCAGCGCGACGAACGCGACCCCGATGGTTGCGACGATCAAGCCGACCGGTGCAAAGTCGAACATCTGGTATGGCTCCCCCAACGCGGTTTCACGAAAGGTCGCGATGACGACATTGGGTGGCGTGCCGATCAGAGTCACCATGCCGCCGAGGATCGAAGCGAACGACAGCGGCATCAGCGTCAGTGCCGGACTGCGCTTGGACTTCGCCGCGGCCTGCATGTCGACCGGCATCAGCAGCGCCAGTGCGGCAACGTTGTTCATCACCGCCGACAGGGCCGCGGCGATGCTTGCCATGTAGGTGATGTGCAGACGCAGGCTGCGGGTGCCATGGACCAAGAACTTCGCGAGCAGTTCGATTGCGCCGGAGTTCGACAAGCCGCGGCTGACAATCAGCACCAGCGCGATGATCACGGTCGCGGGGTGGCCGAAGCCGGAGAACACTTCGCCCTTCGGCACGACCCCGGCGATCGAGGCGACCACAAGTGCTGCGAACGCGACCAGGTCGTAGCGATAGCGCCCCCAGATCAGCAGCCCGAAGATGGCGGCGAGCAGGCTGAAGAGGATGATCTGGTCGGCGTTCATAGGTTCGGAGTGCGAGACCCTAACCTGGATGGGCGCCACCACGCATGCCGTGATCGAACCTCGGCTCCAACTCGAACGGCTGAATGCCTTGCGTGACCGGATCGCGTCGGCAGCCTCCCCCCTCATCCGGGGCACCAACCGACGTCCGATCAGCGAGGCACCAAGTCCACATTCACTGTGCTGAGTTGGTCCGACACGACATCGACCTCACACACCTTCGCGTGGTAGCCATCTACCTGCACAAAGAATCGGTGCATGCCCGGTGCGAGTGCCTGCTTCGTCAAGAACAGCTCCGGCAGATGCGACTTCTTCGCATCCAACTGCCAGGGTCGGTGACGCTTGGCGTGCAAAGCGACCTCCCGCCCCGCCGCTTCGATGCGCAGTCCTCGCCACGCATCCTTCGGAAGGACCGTCGATCGCAACCGAAACGCGACGAGACCCGCAGGCTTCGCGACAACCTTCAACTGCGTCGTGCGCCCATGCTCGATGGTCACCACGTTGTCCTGGTAGCCCCGTGCGAAGCCTTCATTGGTATCGATGTAGACGAGCTCTTTGCCGAGCACCGTTCGCACCTGCCACTGGCCCGGCGGCAGATCCCAAGTCTTGCCTTCTGGCGGCGAGATCATGCGCTTGTTGTTGTGCTGGAGATCCCCAACAACTGCCTTCAAGGCCGCGCCGAATCGAATTGGTTCCCCATGTTCGTCGACGGCAACAATGTGCAAGGTACCAAACTCGGACTGCGCCTGCACGACCAACCGACACGTCGCGCGATACACGCCGGCGAACGCTTCGTGGCGCGCAAAGGTCGGCTGTAGCGAATCGTCCTTGGTGCCAATGCGCCAGATGAAGCCAAATGGTGACAACATCACTTGCCGCCCCGCGGGGTCGCCATAGCAAGGCCAGTTGCTGCAGACCATCCCGGTCTCGGGGAAGCCCGGTCGCTTCACCCACGAAGCATGTTTGCGCTCCGGATCGTAACCCTCGCAGTTGAGATCCACTCCGGTCACCGCGTCGCCATGAACGTCGACGACCTCGACGGTAACCAACTGCCCATCGACCTGCAGCCGCACCAACTCGTCCCCTGGATGCACAATCGCATCGGCACTGCCCTTCGCCAACCGGAGCTGCACGATGTAGGTGCACGATGGATCCAAACCAGCGAATTGAAACGAGCCATCAGCCTCGCTGTTGGTTTGCATGTCTCGCACCACCAGCTCGCCTTCGCGGAGCACCGCGCCGACATTCTTGCGCCCCTCCGCCATCAACCACTTGCGAATCGCTTGGCGATCGTCACCGAGACTCGGGTCGATCTCACGCAAGCCGACTTGCACGCCGGCAACGGCACTTCCGTCCCTGAGCTGAACTACGCCTCGCACCAGCTGTCGCGGCACAAGCACTACGTCGCCAAGGTCAACCGGCACGCCTTGCTCCTTGCTTGGCGGCACTGGCACGGTGACCGAACCAAGCCGTGGATGCACGACGCATAGTTTGGTCGGCCAGTAATCCGCCGTGCGATGGAACTCGGTAAAGAAGGCACCGTCGCGATCACTCTGAGTGCCCGAGTGGTATCGGTCTTGTTGCACCGTGCCAATGGTGGCGCGAGCCACCGCATTGCCAGCTGCATCGACAACACGGCCCGTGATGCCTGCGCTGCGTCGCAGCTCAATCGAAACCGCGACATCTTGCGCTCCGTGCCTTTTCGGTAGCGCGATCATCTCGTTTTGCGAAGGGCCATGCGGCCAACTCGCTTCCACCCAAAGCCTCTGACCGAGCAAATTCAAATCAGACTGACTCCGCAAGTCATCGAGCGAGCTGCGAAAAACACCGTCCCCTGCTGTCTCACCAGCAGCCACATCCTCGCGCAAGTACGATGACTCATGGCGGTTCCAGAACGCAAAACTGTTCGGCGCGGTCCAGACCTGCACCGTCACACCGGCGACGGGTTTGCCATTGTCGGACGTGACCGTGACCGTCAATGGCCACGTCGGCACAGCCGCTTCGTCGACGACCTTTCGCTCCGGATCAGCGCTTGCGACAACGCCGCCCTCCCCGGCCACAACCGGTGCATCGACTCGCACGGGGTCCAACGCAACCGTTGGCGTCGCACCGGGCGCAAACCAGTTTGGAACACCGACCGCAATCGCTAAACACGCGAGCACCACTAGCGCTGCGACCAGAGCCGTCATCGTCTTTGCATTCATCGCTAGCATTCCTCCAACTCGCAACACCTGACTAGAACCGGCCACCGCGGCCGTGGCCTTCCCTCCGACTGAGGCCAGCACGTGCTCGCGCACTTGTGCCAGCACCATTCCTTCGCCTGAGAGCACCAGCCCTGCCAATCCCGCGACTCCAGCCGGTAAGGCACCGCGAAGCTGCTCAAGTCCTCGATGCAATTGCGCGCGCACCGTGCCGACGGGCACTTCCAACGAACGCGCGATGTCCACCGGCCGCAGCCCGTGCACCAGTCGCAGGCGCAGCACCTGCCGATACGGCAACGGCAACGCGTCGACGGCCGCCAGCACTGTTGTCAGCACTTCTTGCGACGCGACCAGGCTCGCTGGATCAGCGCCATCGTCGGCGGCTACCCGCGAGTCACCAGTAGCCGCGTCCTCGATCGCAACCTCGCGGCGACGACGACCACTGCGGATCTGCATGCGAAGTTCGTTGTGCAAGATCGTCGCCAACCACGGCCACAACGGCCGTTCTCGATCCCAGGTAGCCCCGCGTGCCATCGCGGCCAGAAACGCCGACTGCACCAGATCCTGCGCCTGCTGTCCGGGGCCGGCGAGGTGCGCCGCCAGCAACAGTAACTTGCCTCCCATCGCATCAAATACGCGGCCGAGGGCATCCGCATCGCGTTGATCGAGCCACAGACAGAAGTCACGTTCGGGTCGCACAACCTCCTTTATGCCGCAAGCCCTCGAACCGTTGCAGAGATCGTGCTGGTTTTGCCAACCACGGCAGCTGCGGACCAGCGCACGGCAGCCGAGACTCCGCTAGAACACACCGATCGCCCTAGAACACACCAATGGTTAGGGACAAACGGTTCGTGCTGGTCAGCGCCATGATGTTGCCCTGAGCATGCAACTCAATCGGCACAACTTGCTGGTGCAGGACCTGACCGACCAAAGCCACTGCGTTCGGAATCGAAAACGACGTCATCAGCGGACCTCCACCGAGCACATACAAGTCGAGCAAGTCCGGGGAAACCAACAGGTCACACCCGGGCTGCCCCTGCGACAGAATCCCAGCCAACGGCAAGGTGACCGTCGTCAGGCCTCGCACGCCAAGCGCCAGACCAGTCGCGGGCATGCCCGTCGCCTCGGACGCGAAGGTGCTACCGATCCACGGCAGCGACGTCGCAGTCAACACATTGACGCCGCCGGCACCGGCGCAACCCATGCCGCTGGCCAATGCAAGTGCCGGACACGTTCTCGACAAGCGAGCGACCGCATATGATGGCGTTCCCGCGACACCAAACAGTCCGCCCACCAACAGCAAGTCGCCGTTCGGGAACTGCTCGAAGTCTTCGACCGGACCACCCGGTGTGCTGGTATCGAAAGTCGGCACCGCCCCCATGGTGGACGGGTAGATGCGCACGAAACCGTTGGCTGGCTGGCCATCAAACGCCCCGATCTGCCCCGCGACCAAGACGCTCGCGTCAGGCAAGACCGTCATGCCACTGATCCATGAGAACTGGGGGTTGGCGTAGTAGCGAATGGGCGACGGCCAAAGCTCCACGAACGCCTGCGAAAACTGGCCGAAGAACTGCGTCTCACTGCCCGCCACGACGATGTTGCCGTCTGGCAACACCGCAATCGCTTGCACACCAGTGCTCGATGGGTAGCTCGCGAGCATCGTCCAAGTGCTGCCATCCCACTGCCAGATGTCGTTGCTCGCCACTGCCAGCAAACCACCGCCGGGCATGTTGACAACTTCGCCCGGGTAGGCTGGCAAGCCGGCACCGAGCGCCGACCAACCAACGCCGGCCTGCCATCGCGCGATGTTGTTGGCGGCAACACCGCCGGCGGACACAAACCAACCCGACACGACCAACGATCCATCGGACTGCGGCAGGATGCCGAAGCCGGAACCAGCGCCGTTGACAGACTGCAGGCCACCAGCAAACTCCGACCAACTGGTTCCGTTCCACACCGCAAGCCCTGCGGCCGGGACCGAACCGGCAGTTTCGAACGAGCCGGTTGCTAGCACATCACCGTTAGGCAACAGCACCAAGTCGCGCACTTCGGCATTCGCCTGGCTACTGGACAAGCCGCCACCAACCGCACTCCACGCGCTGCCATCCCACAACGCCACGAGGCTCGCGTTCACATTGCCGGCGTTCGTAAACCTGCCACCAACATAGAACTCGGTATCGCTGACCGGCAGGCCACAGGAAACCGCGAACGGCGCATCCCAAACCGCTTGCCATGCCACGCCATCGTGAGCTGCCAGGCTGCGCACCTGCAAGGCATCCACCGAAGTGAAGTTGCCACCGACGACAAAGCCACCGCCGGTTCGCGTCGCCAACGCGTGTCCCCTGCCAATCGACTGACTCATTCCAGAACCAAACACCGACCACGTCAGCGCCTGCGGATCGAGCGACGCGATGCCACGCGATACGACACCGCCAGCACGTGAGAACTCGCCCGAAACAATGACTTCCCCATTAGGCAACGGCAGCAATGCAGTCACACTCGGGGCAGGATACGGCGAGCCATCAAGCCCCGCGACCGGAGTCCAGTTGACTCCGTCGTAGCGCGCCAGCCCAGCATCGCCGCCAACCAGCACGTCACTGGCCTGGGTCAGCGCAAGCGTCGCGACGTTGCCGACCGCAACCGACGCAAGGTTGCTCGCCAGCGTGCCATTCCAACGCCAAACATCCGACTGGCCGCCAAACCACACGTCGCTGTTCGGCATCTCCAACAAACCACCACTGCGCGTCGCCGTCAGCCCAACCAGCGGTTGCCAACCAAGTCCGTTCCAACGCGCCGCTGAAGGCAGCGCCGTCGCGCCATTGGTGGCGAAGGAACCAACCGCGAACACATCCCCATTCGAATGCACCAGCAAGTCGGTGATCTCGCTATCGAAGTCGCCGCCCAACGTCGTCCACGCCGTGCCGTTCCAAACGGCAACGCGACCGACAACAGGGGGCTGGTACACGTAGGTCGAACAGGCGACGAGCAACTCGCCATTCGCGGTCACTGCAAGTGCTCCGACCACCGGCAACGGCGCCGCCGGCAAGCCCACCCACGCGCCGGTCGCTTCGTTCCACATCGCCAGGTTGTCGCATGTGGCATCCCCGACGACCCTCAGGCTTTCGCCCCCGACCACTACATGCTCGGGCAGCGGTCCCGAACCGTCCGGATCCCAGCGCGTCATCGCGTTGACGTAGCCAAGCGTGCCCGGACAGCCGTAGCCATCGCTCCAGACGTTCTGGCATTGGGCCTGCAGGCCGGCCACGACCAAGGTGCACAACAAGAACGTTCGGGCAACATGGGGTGTCATTGGGCCTGGCATTGCAAGCAGTATGCCTCAGACGAGCAACGGTTGCCTGGCAGCTCGTTGGCGGAACGGAGTCGCGATGGTGTAGAGCGGCCGAAACGATAGGGAGCACCCGCGGCATCCCGACTTGATGGCCCCGCCACTCATTGAGCCTGTGGCCCCGCCCCGCCTGTCGCGTCCTGGTAACTGCAGGCAGGTATACCCGCCACGAATCTGGGCGGCCGTAGCATCGGGACTTGCGCCATCGCGCGCACCCACCTCGCACCTCCATCGACTTCTTATCCAGGAGACACCATGCCGCGCTTTTCCCACAAGCTCCCCGGACCGCTGACCTTCGTCGCGATCGCAACCGTGCTTTCCGCTCAAGCACCAAACTGGGTCCAAATCACTCCGACGACCCAGCCTCCCGGTCGCCAGAACAGTGCGCTGGCACATGACGTCCAGCGCGGAGTCAGCATTCTGTTTGGTGGCTGGGACGGCACGCAGCGTCGCAACGACACGTGGGAATGGAACGGCACGGTGTGGAATCAGATCACCACGCTGAACTCCCCGTCCCCTCGCGATGGCATGTCCATGGCGTACGACGCAGTCCGACAAGTCACGGTGTGCACCGCTGGCTACGTCGCTCCAGGTGAGACCTGGGAATACGATGGAGTCGATTGGACGCTGAACGTCACCGCCAACACGCACGCCTTGGGCCCCCACCGCCCGATGGTCTACGACCTGGTGCGCGGTGTCTGTGTGCTGTTCGGACAGAGCTCGGCCAGTGGCAGCCCCGAGACCTGGGAATACGACGGCGTCGATTGGACGCAGGTTGCGACCGTCAGTGCTCCCGGGACCAACGGCAACCTGGCGTACGACCTGGTCCGCATGCGCACCGTGCACTTCGGGGACAGCGGCCAGACCTGGGAGTACGATGGCATCACGTGGACGCAGATGAGTCCGAACAACGCACCTCCTGGAGCCGGCTGCGGGTCCGACAACATGGTCTACGACCTGGCTCGCCAAGTAGTCGTTCTGTTCGGTGGCTGCAATCTTGGCGACACCTATGAATACGACGGCGTGTCCTGGCAACAGATCACGACAGCGAACGCGCCCAGTTTTCCACGGCGCTACCCGGCCATGACCTACGACTTCAACCGGCAACGCACGGTGCTGTTTGGAGGTCGGGATCTCTCGACGACACCAGCGTCGCTCGCCGATGATACTTGGGAGTATGGTCCATCGGGCACGCTCGCCGTCAACACGCCCTACGGCACCGGTTGCGGCGGCCTCACCATTGCGGGTTCGACGCGTCCAATCACCAACACGTTCTGGAACCTGGGTCTCGGCAACCTCCCGACGGGCACGATCGTCGCAGCGATCCTGTTCGGCACCGCGAACCCGAACCTGTCACTCAGCGTCATCGCTCCCGGCTGCACGCAATACAGCGGCGCCACCGCCGTCGTTCTGCTGCCGCTGGCGACGCCGACCTACAGCTTCGCGATTCCGAACAACCCGATCTTCATCGGTTTCGATGTGTATTCGCAAGGTGTCGCGCTAGTCCCCGGCGCCAATCCGCTCGGCGTTGCCATGAGCGCGGGGCTACTGGGCACCGTCGGCGACATCTAGTGTGCCACGCACATTGCACTGCGTGTCGATATGCAATGCGCGGATCCAGATGGTTCGGCGAGACCGCCGCAGGCGTTGTGCGCAGCTATTCGGCCGGGCCTTTAGGTCGTTTCTCACCGACCGTCGCCCCACCCCCGCCAACGGAAGAACAGTACCGTTGCCACGCCAATCCCCGGAGGCCTGCCGTTCTCGCTCACCGTTCATCACGCGACAATCGTGCTAGGCACGGCTACGCCAATCGTTGCGGTTTGGTCAACGTTCGAGCGCCCGTATGGTCTCGGTGACGCGCGGCAAATCGCTTGGCATGCACACTGAAGCCGCCGACCCAACGCGGCAAAATCACGCCTACGACGCATGCCAATCGCGCGGCAGCACGAACGAGTTACTTCTGTGCCTGGCACCGTACGTACGACGTAGCCTAAAGGCGTCATTGCAGAGAGGCCGTCACGCACTACGTAGAGTTTTTTGGCAACAATCTGGCGGTGCCCGACAAGCTGGAGAAGCTGTCGGAGCTCGGGCACTAGGCAACAACGGCTGCAACGAGTAGTTTCCGCTTAACAGCTGGCGGGAAGGAGCCCCGGTTCTCGCCATGACCACAACCACGTAGGTTCGGCATATGAACAAGATTCTTCTCCCTCTCGCAATCGCCGCCGTGACGCCCGTTGCGATCTCTCAATGCACGATCACGCCGCCCGGTGTGTCACTCGCACAAAACGGCGTGTTGTTTGACGACTGGACTGCCCCTGTCCCGATCGGGTTTGCGTTCACCTTCGGTGGCGCGACGTACACGGACATGTACTTGTCCGATCACGGCATGGCCGCGCTGAACAACGGCGGTACGCCAGCAGCTCCGCCGGCCATTCCGTTCACGTATGAGCCCACGTCCGCCAACCTTGGCGCGGCCGGCACGGCACTACTCGCTCCGTTTTGGAGCGACCACAGCATGTTCTACAACACGGTCGCCGGCACCAACATCGGCGAGTTGTGGATCGATAACACGAACGGCACGTCTTGCACCGTGACCTGGACAGACGTCGAGACCTACATCGATGGTCAGCCGTTCTCGTTCCAGATGACGTTGTTCAACGATGGCCGCATCATCTACAGCTACGACGATCGCGTCTGCAATGAGGGCTCCGCGTTTGGCGGGTTTGGCCTGAACGCGGTCGTCGGCATGTCGGATTCGCTCGCCCCGCTGCCGGCTCCGAGCGATCTCAGCACGCTACCCGTCGTGACGACCAACGAGATCTTCGAGGAGTTCGTGACGTCTGCTCCGCTGACCTGCAACCCCCTGTTCGATCTGGCGTCCTCGGTGCTGGAGTTCATACCGACCAGCCCAGGTTGGGTCGTGGTCTACACACCGCCGCCCGCCGTTTGCGCCGCGAAGGTGACGTACGGCACTGGCTGTGGCGGCTTGGAAGTCGATAGCAACTTGCCGATGCTCGGCACAAACTGGGACATTACCACGTCGAACGTCGACCCGATTTCGCCTGTTGCGATCACGTTCTTCGGCAACTCCCAAGTCAACCTTCCATTGACCCTGGTGTTCGCCAACGCGGACCCGATGTGCAGCGTCTACATCAACACGATCCTCGGCAGCCTGTCGGCACCGGCGGCCGCTGGTGTGGCAACGGCTAGTCTGGCGATCCCATCGAACCCGGTGTTCGCGGGCTCGATACTTACCGCGCAATCGATGTGCCTGACGCTGGCAAACCCTGCCAACATCCTGACGTCGAACGGCCTGGAAGGAACGATCGGCAACTGAGTCGATCGAGCTGCCTCGTCACTGAGGCAGCTCCGTTGTGCAGCCCGACGCGACCGTCACAGCACCCATCGGTGCCGTGGCGGTCGCTTTGGATTTTGCCCCGCGAACCAAGGATCGGTCGCAGCATCCAACAACGTTTGCCTGCGGATCCGCCTGCGACTTGCGATGGCTGGGTGAGGATGTGTCGTTCGGTCCTGGCACCGTACGCACATCCTCAGAATACGCCGATCGTATGCTGTAGGCGATTGCTGCTGGTGAAGCCTGCGATCGCACTGCCGGCAAACTCGACGCCGACGGCCTGCTGGTACAGCATCTGACCAATCAGCGTTGGCGACGTCGGAATCGCGCTTTGCATACCCACCCTGCCAGCCACCGGCACGTACAGCGTAAGCACGTCGGGGCGCACCCACAGCGTGCAACTGGATAGCGGCAGCGGTGCCAGCGCGGGCGCCAATCCAAGCACTTCGACGACAAGGCCGTTGCTCGGCATGCCGCTCGCGACGTTGCGCATGGTCGAACCAAGCCAGGCACCTGATGCACGGCTTAGCACATTTTGCCCGCCACTACCGACGCAACCGGCCGCAAACGATTGTGTCAGTGCCGGGCAAAGCGAGCGCACGCGAGTGAAGTTTTCCGAGACCTCGCCGTCATGCCGAGAGAACTGTCCGCAAATGTGTAGCTCTCCATCGATCGAAAAGTGCAATCCGAACACCGTGCCGGGCAAGCCATCGATCTGGCGTACCCCGTCGCCGATTGCCTGCCAGGATGTGCCATCGAAGCGAGCGATACTGGCCGCTGCGACACCTGCGATGCTGTCAAACTCGCCGCCGATGACGATATCGCCGTCGGGCAGCACTTCGAGCGTGAACAGGTCGCCGCTGACGGGGCCAGGCAATAACTGCCACGCAGCACCATCAAAGCGCGCCACAAACGACGTGCTACCCGCCGTAGCGACGACGAACAACACGCCGTCTGCACGCATCCGACTTGCCGACACAACCAGGTTGCCTGCCGGAGCAACACTGGTAAGTCCCGCTCCGAGTTGCTGCCACGAACTGCCATCCCACCGCATCACACCCGGCCGAGCGGATCCCGGAATCAACTGCAAGTCCCCACCGACAACCAGATCGCCATTGGGCAGTTCGGCCAGCGTGCGACAGTTTGCACCAAGCCCGTTCGCAACGCTTGACAACAACGTCCAGGCAGCACCGTCGCGGCGATAGACTCCGTTGCCGCCGCAGTAGACTGTTCCGTTCGAATGTTCCAAGACCGCGTTCGCGCCAGCACCGAACGGCGATGGTCCAAAGCCTGTCAAGTTCGTGCCGTCAAGGCGTGCAATATCGGCACCGTAGCTACCGCTGGCGACGCTGCCAAAGACGAACGACCCCGCGAGCCAGTGGCCACCGCCGGCCGCTGGCACGATTGCTCGCACTTCTGGTGAATCGAACGAACCTTGAATCGTCGGGAAGGCTCCGAAGGTCGGCAAGAACCAGTCGTCGCCATCGCGATCGCCGGCAGCCAATGCAGGCAGGTAGCCGCCATCCACCTGCTGGAAGCGACCACCAATCAGCAAGTCGCCATTCGCGAGCGTCGCCGACACAACGACAGCCTCGTCGATGCCATCGCTCAGAGCATCCACTTGATAGCCGTCGTAGACGGCCGCGAGACCACCGCAAGCAACGCCACTCATTGCCGTGAACGGACCGGCAGCTACCACTGAAGAGACCGCAGACGGAAACGCCGTCGGCAAGGCTGTCAGCACCATCCGAGTGGGTGCCAGGCTTTGCACGCCTTCAAGACCCGAGATCGCTTGGAAGCCCCACCACTGGTCCCACGTACCGAAGCCGCTGACCGTACTGCCCACCTGGAAGTTACCAGCAAAATAGAGCGCTTCCCCGTTGTAACCCGTCCCTGCTGCCAGGGCGGTGACCCACGACGTCTGGTAGCCGCCCGCGGAAAGACCAGCAAGGTCGCTCCAGGTTGCACCATCCCACTGCGCTGGCGAGGTTTGGTTGAGACCCGTCGCGAACAGTTCTCCAGTCGAGAACGTCGCGATCGAAGTCACTTCCGGCGGTAACCCGCTACCGAAGGCTTGCCAGGTCGTGCCGTTCCAACGCGCGATGTTTGCCGCTGGCATGCCGCCTGCCGCGGTGAACGTGCCACCAACGGCAAGCTCACCGGTCGTCATCGTGCACAGAGCTGCCACAGATGCGCTGCCTCCGGTTACGCCACCACCCATTGCCCCCCATGCAGTGCCGTTCCAGCGCGCGATGCGCAGCAGCGGCTGGCTACCGTTCTGGCTGAACCCACCACCGGCGATCAGCTCGTTGCCGAACACGGCGAGGGTCGAGATCGGCCCGTCAAACTCGCCACCGAGAACCGTCCAGCTAGTGCCGTCGAAGCTGGCAACGCGACGCTGGATCGAAGCTCCCGACCCGAGCGTGCCAGCGACGAACAACACGCCTGCGGCATCGACGGTCGCGGCGGTTACCCGGTCGAAGGTTCCAACAGGCAACGCAGACCAACTGCGCGTGCTGAACTCGTAGGTCGCCGCGCCAGCACATGCCGTTCGTTCGACAAGGTCCATGCTGCCCCCGACGAACAGCCGTGGCTGCTGCGGCCCAGATCCATCAGGATCCCAATAGCAGACGGCGTCGACATCTCCGGCTGGGCCAAGGTAGGAGAAGCCTGGCACGGTCTCGATGCCGCATTGCGCTTGCACCGTAGCTGAGAGTGCAATGCATCCGGCTAGACAAGACCTGATGGATTGAAACGCGAGCAAGCGAGATATCGACAGGGCAAGACGATGAAGCATGGCGATTCGATGGCAATAACCGTTCCGACGCATTGCGCCGACGGTTTACAGCACCCCTCACCCAAAACGTTCCGCTCCGGTAACCATAACCGGAAGAGCAGAGGGGGAACGGAAACTCAATGCACGGATGCGAACTCGGCATGCCATGCGGCAATTGCGCCTGCAATCTACCCGAGCCCTCACGCCTGCCCCACCCCCTTGCAAGAACTGCTACGCTCGCAACAGCTCGGCGTTCTGGCTCGGCCCAAGCAACCGCAACCTATGATTCGCTACTCCGCCGTCTTGCTCCTCGCTGCTGTCAACCTCGCTGCCCAAGTCAGCCTGACGCATCTCGGCACAGTCGACCTTACGGTCACTGCCAACTCCAGCAATCCCGAGTTCATCGGCAGCAACCCGAGCGCCGTCGCGTGGGATGGCAACAATCTGTGGATCGCCGGCTTTAACAACACCAACGCGACTGCCGACGTCGCGATCGTCAAGATCAGCGATGCCTTGACCGCACCGTCGTTTGGTGTGCCGTTCGGTTTACAGAGCACCAACATGAGTCGCGGCTATTCGGGGCTCGACACCGATGGCGTGGTGCTCGCTGCGGCCTACGACAATGGCTACTCGACCCCCGACGGCATCACGTCTTGGCTGGTCACTGGACAGGCGCTGTGGAGCAAGATGGGCTGGGGCGGCAGCGGCGTCGCGCTCGATCCGGGCTTTGCCGGAGCGGGCCAAGGAATCGCATGGACCTACTTCGGCTCGGGGCGTCGCCTGCTGCAAGACACGTTTGCTGGCTTCGACATCTACACGCCCACGACCGGCATGTTCATCTCCGCCGGCATCGGCGCGTTCTGGCGCGACATGGATTTCGACTCGCAGACTGGCGACCTCTATCTGCGCAAAGGCAACCAGGTGATCTGGGTGCCACGACTTGGTGCCAACACCACAGCGATCGCAGAAGTCCTGGTGCCGAGCTTCCAAGCCGATTTCGTGCCGATCCAAAACCTCGCCTTCATCCGACAGGATGAGCAGCTCTTGATCTGGAACGATCGGCCAAACACGTCTCCAGGCAAGCCATTCGCCAACGTCGTGCAGGCCGCGCGCACCAGCGACGGCGCAGCACTTGCGATCGACTTCGGCGGCTTTGCCGCACCTTCGGGTAGCGGTGCCTACGACTTCAGCTACGACGAAGCGACCGCCACCCTGGCGATCTGCGACTTCAGCAACCGTGCCGTCTACCTGTTTGCCGTCACCGCATTCCTGGCTTTCGGCTCTGGCTGCCCTGGCAGTGGCGGCATCGAACCGACGCTGCGCGCGACTGGCGACGCCCGTCCGGGAGGCGCAATCCAGCTGGAACTCGACGATGTTGCGCCGCAGTCGATTGGCTTGTTCGTATTCGGCAACTCCCAGACCTCCGTGGTGCTACCACCCCCCTTCTCGCCGAGCTGTGCGCTGCTGGTGAGCCCGGCAGCAGTGATCGCCGGCGTGTTCGTCACGGGCACCGGCGGCCCGGGTTCGGGCCAAGGCTCGATGACGCTGCCATTGCCGTTGGGTGCCTCAGGCGTAGTAGTGACCTGTCAAGGCGCAGTGTTGGAGAGCGCGGCTCTAGCCAGCACCCGCACAAGCAATGGCGTGCAGGTGACGTTGCAGTAGATTCGGCGCGTTCCGGCGACGAGAGTTTCGGGCCACCTGGTTCGCTGTGAATGCGCCCCCACCACGCGCTTTGCATGTTGACGAAGATGGTATCTCGGCGGCCCGGCGCCAGACTGGGAAGCAATGATCGAACTGGGACGCTGCCAGGAACTCGTGGTGCTGCAACTTGTCGCGAACGGCGCCATTCTCGGAGACGAGAATGGCGAGGTGCTGCTGCCGCGCAAGTATGTGCCGAGTGACTTGGAGGTGGGTGACTCGCTGCGTGTGTTCGTCCACACGGATTCCGATGATCGCCTGGTCGCAACCACACGAATGCCTTCCGCCACGTTGGGCAACGTCGCCGTGATGGAGGCCGTCGACCGCACACCGCACGGCATCTTCGTCGACTGGAATCTCGAGAAGGACCTGTTCGTGCCGGAGATCGAGCAGCATGACCCGATGCAGATCGGCTCGCGCTACGTCGTCGAGGTACGACTCGACAAGCGCACGGATCGACTGATCGGCTCGACGCGACTCGGCAGGTTCTTCGATCTCGAGATCGGGTATCTGCGCCCCGGACGCGAAGTGCAGCTGCTGGTGTGGTCCTTCAACGACCTCGGTGCCCAGGTCGTGGTCAACGAGCGCCACTCAGGGCTGATCTATGCCACGCAGGTGCCACGCGACCTGCGAGTCGGCGACGCGCTGCAGGGCTACGTGCAACGCCTCCGCGACGACGGCAAGATCGACATCTCCCTCCGCAAACTCGGCATGGCTGCCGGACTAGACGCGCAAGCGATGATCCTCGAGGCCCTTCGCGACAGCGACGAAGGCTTTCTCCCGCTGCACGACAAGAGCTCGCCAGCGGAGATCGCCGATCACTTCGATTTCAGCAAGCGCGTGTTCAAAGCGGCGATCGGTGGACTGTTCAAGCGGGAACTGATCGACCTTGGCCGCGACGGCATTCGCCTGCGCTCGTCTGATTGAGTTTGCACGCAAGGCTCGCCTGCCGCGAATCTGCCAACGTCGTGCTATTCGGGCGGTCTGGCGTTCGGGCGGTCGGGCGGTCTGGCGGTCTGGCGCTCTGGCGCTCTGGCGCTCTGGCAGTCTGGCGCTCTGGCGCTCTGGCGCTCTGGTTTTCGGGCGCTCTGGCGTTGCGCCTACTGCATGCGTTCCAGTGCGCTGCGAGCAACCTTCGCCAATTCTTTGTGGTCGCTCGCCGCGACCTTCTGCAAACACGCGCGTGACTGCGGACCGCCGATTGTCGCCAAGGACCGGATCAGATGCGGGGCCACTCCGGACCACGCATCACGATACTCGAGCAAGCGCGCGCTGACGGGCGCAACGGCTTCTTTGGCGCCAAGGTGCGCGAGCCCTTTGGTCGTTGCCATATACAGACCAGCATCCTGTTCGGTCTCAAGCCGCTTCAATAGCAGGGCGCGAACCTGCGGCGTATCGGCTACTCCGAGCCCCTCAAGCACCGCCCACGAAGCGTAGTTGGCAAGAGGATCACCCGACGCAAGCGCGATCAGATGCTTCTCATCGCCCGGACGCCACGTCACCTGCAGCATGCGCCAGCTTTGCCAATGACTATTGCCGGCTTCGAGCAGCACGCAGGCAGCCCGAAAACCCTCGCTGCCAAACTTGCCCAGCTTGGCCAGCTTGGCATCGCTGTCCGGCTCGCTCTTCAACAACGCTCCGGACGCAGCCAATGCTGCATCGATGGCCTGCCGCGAAATCTCGCGCTTGGCAGCGATCGCATACGGATCGCGCACCGCGGGTTGACCAGGTTGCTTGCGACGCTGAACTTCTCCGCCGCGCTTCTTTGCCTGGTTCGCATCCTCGGTGGTCGCCACGTGCAGTGATAGTTTCAAGCCGCGCCGCGCCAGCTTCGGCCGCGGGAAATTGACCTTGAGCTGCAGGAAGCGTTCTCCGTGGTCATCCTCGATGGCCCACAGCACGCGAGTCGGCTGCACCTTGCCGTCAATGGCAAGTCGATCGATCACGACATCCTGGACCCGTCGATCATCCAGCGGGATGCGCGTGTAGATCTTCATCGCCATGGTGCTCCCCCAGCGAGCCGTCGGATCGCTGCACTGCAAGTACAGTCCCTGCACTCCCACCTCGGCGCGCACCAACAACTGACTGCCCTTGCCCGCCGTCGACGGCTGTTCCTCGGTCGTGATCGCCAGCGGGGACTCGTTCTGCAGACCTGCGAACGGAACGCACGCGGGATCGCCGAACAACACCCCGCCAGTCGCGCCTTCGAGCATCATGTCGCGAACGGCATCCATGTTGGGCGGCACGCGATCGTTGTTCTTGATCTCCCCAAGCACCATGCGTTCTTCGCCAAAGCCAAGAAAGCCGAGCACAGTCTTGTCGTAGTCGCGGCGACGCGCCGCCCCGAGCGACATGCCGTCGACAACGAGCGCGACCAGATCGGTGTCGAGTTCGGGCCCCGCCGGACGCGGGCATACATAGGCGGTGTAGCCGACCACACCCTTTTGCAGCAACGTCAGGCAGAAGCTCTGTTCGAACGGCACGTGCTCTTTGGTGATGCGCCGCCGCTGCCAGTCGCGGTCGAAGTATCCGTGCGTCGTGCCGGTGTAGCACGCGACGTTGAGGGCAACAGTGCCGGCTAGGTCCATGTCCTTGAGATCGCGGTAGTCCGGACCGCCGTGCACTTCTCGCGGATAGCCATGCCCGACAAACGTGACTGTGTCACGGCCACGGACTCGCGGCAGATGCTTGGCCAAGAACTTGCGATCCCGCCCGTCGTCGGGAAACGCATCCTCGCCGGCGGAGTAGATGCGTAGCGTATCGAGCTTGCCACTCCGCAAGCGGAATCCCTGCTCCTGAACGAACGAGCGCTTCAAGCCACCGGCAACGACCGTGTGCGTCAGCTCGCCGGACTTAGGCGAACGATCGGTGCCGCGCTTCGCGAGCGCCAACGCCTCTTCGCCGCGAATGCCAGTGATGTAGCCGAACGAACAATCGACGAACGGGTCGTCATCGATCTCGGACGCAAGCTGCAGGAAGCGACGCTGGAACGCGAAGTCGATCTGCTCCGGGCGCATGACCAGCGCGACGTAGCGCGGCTGCATCGTCTCGAGCGCCGAACGCACGGGCTCGAGATCGCCGGGGTCAAACCGGACAAGTCGTGCTTGATGATGCTTCTCGAGATGGCGGGCAGCGGAATCGAACTCATCCCCTGCCGCAACAGCAGCCAGCACCACATAGTCGACCTGCTGGGCGGTTGCGGTTGCGGCGATGAGCAGGGATAGCGATAGGTAGAGCGTGCGCATGGAATCCTCCTAGACGGCCTTTGCCACGGGATCATACCGGGAATTGCTCGGTCCGACCGGCCGGTGACGCATGAATCCCGAAGCGCAATCCGGCGAGCGACGCGCAACGCCGGCGACCTGGGTGCCAGACTGCTCGCCCGCTCCATGCTGACCAACCTCACGCTGATCAACGCCACGCTGACCAACCCCACCGTGACTAGGTGTGGCGCAGGCTAGGTGTGACGCAGGGCATCCACCGGATCCATGTTCGCGGCGCGCCACGCAGGATAGATTCCGAAGGCCACTCCAACTCCAGTCGAGATCGAGAACGCGAGCAGCACGTGTTCGAGGCGAACGATCGTCAGGTTGCCGCTGATCTGCGTGATCGCAAACGGCACCACGAGGCCAATGGCGAGCCCAAGCACGCCGCCGCAGCCGCTGAGCACCACCGTCTCGATCAAGAACTGCTTGACGATGTTGGATCGGCGGGCCCCCAGCGCGCGCCGAATGCCGATCTCCCGCGTGCGCTCGGTCACCGTCGCCAGCATCACATTCATGATGCCGATGCCGCCTACGAGCAACGAGATGAACGCAATCGATCCCAACACGATGTTGAAGATCTTCGCGGTCGCTTCTTGTTGCCGCAGTAGCTCGAGCGGGACGATCATCTTGACGTCGTCCTGAGGGCGAATGCCGATGTTCAGAAGGTTGGAGAGCAACAGCGACGTCGGCACGACATCGTTCGTCGTCTTCATCTGCAGCTTGACCTCGTGCAGTTCAATCCGCGTGCGCTCACTGCTGCCGGTACTTCTGCGGCGGATCTCGTCGCCATACCGGGCACGTGAGGTCGTCAATGGCACGAAGACGCAAGAATCGAGCGCCATGCCACCGGGACTTGCTTCGCGCCCCATGTCCTCGAGCACTCCGACCACGGTAAACCGGGTATTGCCCGCTTGCACACTCTCGCCAATCGGGTTGGAGACCGGGAACAGCGATGCGGCTAGATGCGCGCCAAGCACCGCGGCGTTCTCGCGGTGGTCGCTATCGAGCGTCGACAGCCATCGACCACTTGCCAACCCCAGGTTCATGACCTTGAGGTAGTCGGGATCGGTGCCGACCACGATGCTGTTCGCCCACAGGAAGCCGCTGCGAAGACTCTGGGGCGTTTCCCGAACGCGCACCATGCGCTTCGCATGAGGGATCAGGGCGCGGATGCGTTCGGCGTCGGTGTAGGTGAGTCCATAGGCGAACGCTTGGTTACGGCTGCCTTGGCTGCTGCTGGCCGTTTCCGGGGGGCGCTGGCTTCGCACCATCAGGTTGGTCGGTCCGAGCGACTTGAGTTGTTCCAGCGCCTCGTAGCTTGCACCTTCTCCGACGGCGAGCATCGAGATCACGGAGGCGACGCCGAACAACAGCCCCAGAATGGTCAGGAACGACCTCAGCCGGTGCATCATCAGGCTCTTCACCCCGAGCCGAAGGGTCTGGAATCCACGCATCGTAATCGTGTTGGACGGTTCTTCGTTAGCCGCCGGCAGTCGTCGGCGCGACTTGCGCACCCTCGCTCTCGCCCCCATCCGCAGAATCACCGGCCGCAGGATCACCGGCCGCAGCATCCCCATCCGCAGAATCACCGGCCGCAGAATCACCTTCGGTTGGCTCAGCAGAATCGTCCGACTGCGGTAGACGCATGCCAACGGGCCTCGTCAAATGGATGCGTTCGCCTTGTGCAACTCCAGAGATGATCTCGACGTGGGTCAAGTTGTTGCTACCAAGGGTCACCGGCGTTGCAACCGGGCCGTCGGGCGTCGCCTTCCACAGGAAGTGCTGGTCGTCGCTGCGATCGAGCGCGGGCAACGGAACATTGACGACGTCCGGAAGCACGCCGACTTCGATTTCCACGGTGCCGTTCATTCCGGGCCGGATCTGACCGGTGCTGTTGTCGAGATCCACCACCACGATCACGCTGTAGACCTTGATGGGATTGCTGCGCCACGACGGATCCGGCAGCGTCGAGACCTTCGACACGTATCCTTTGAAAACCTGGCCCGGAAAGGCATCGATCTTGATGGCCGCCGGCTGCTTGATCGCGACCTTGTCAATCTGTGCTTCGTGCACCTTGAGCCGGGCAACCATCGTGCGGATGTCGGGCAGGATGACGATGTCCTGGCGCTGCCGCACCTCCATGCCTTCATAGACCGGCTCATCCCAGTCTTCGCGGCCATAGACGACCAGGCCGTCCGACGGAGCCCGGAGAACGGCATGTGCGACCTGTTCATCCCAATTGTCGAGCTGAGCCTTGGCCAGTTTGTATTCGGCTTCGGCACTGACAAGTTCGGCCGACTGCTGCACGCGCCTGGCCTCATTGCCGGCGCGAATGCTCTCCAGTCCGAGCTGCGCATTGTCGGCCTCTTGCTTGAGCTCGATCAACGACTCATGAAGCGTAAACTTGATCAGTAGCTTCAGGTTGTTCCAGGCGACGGAGACGCGCGATTTCTGCCGGTTGTGGTTGATGCGGTCTCTGGCCAGCTCATTGATGGTCACGAATCCCTTGGACGCCAGTCGTTCACTGTGAACCAACGTATCTCGCGCCAGTTCGAAGTCCGCGCGGGCCAGGTCGACCTCGTCGATCTGGGTCAGGATCAGGTTGGCCATGCCGCCCATCTCAAGATCGCCCGCGCCTTCGACCTCGAGCAGATCCGTCATCATATCGATCAGCTCGGCCGGGTTCGGGTCGGAGATCAGCTGGTCCAGTCCTTCGCTACGGATCAGCTTGCTCAGTCGGCGAACGATGGCGCGGTTGGTTCCAGCATCGCCATGACTGCCGCCGGAGTTACTGCCGCCGGAACGACTGCCGCCGGAGTTACTGCCGCTAGAACTACTGCCACCTGAGAGACTGCCTGCTGAAATACTGGCCACCGAGCTACTGGCTGCCGCGCGTCCCCCCTTCCGTTGCCCAAGGAACTTCGCGACGCGGATCTTAGCGATCTTCAGCCGACTGGCTGCCGTGCGGTCGGCTGCCAGCAGCTCCTTCTCCATGACCTCGAAGTTCTTGCGCGCCTGCTTCACCGTAGCATCGGCCTTGGTCACGACGACTGCCTGGTTCGCGCGCTTCTCTTCGATCAGGCTGGCATCCAGTTCGGCAAGTTTGTCCCCCTTGCGGGCGACAGTTCCCTCGGGGACCAGGTAGATCAGCGTGTTCCGCCCTTCAAGTTTTGAAACGACGCGCTTGTCGGATTGCGCCTGCAGTTCCGCACGTTCGCGCACGGTGATATACAGATCGGACGCCGCCACCGTTTGCATCAAGGCGTCGGACGCGCCCTGGCCAGACCCCCCGCAAGCGCTGGGCAACACGAGCATGCCAGCGAGAGCAAGATGCTGCACTCTGGTTGACAGGGAAGTGATCTTCTTGCGAGAGCTCATGGTTGATGCAGAGGAGTGGGCCTGAACGCGATCGTGCAGGAATCGCGGCGCCGTGCTCATGAAGCCGATATCTGCCAGTGGACGTTCTGACGGGTGCGATCGTAACTGGCGCGTTCGAGTATGCAGATAGTCGTAATGGGGCATGGCGAGATCCACAAGTCACGTGGCATGCGAAGCAGGTGGCGCCACCAGACGACGCCCGAGGAAGATCCCGATGCCACGGTCCCTATACCGTCAACCCTACAGGCCCGTTCAGCGGGAACCTGTCGCGATACAGTAAAGGCGATCGAGCGACCGGATTAGCAGTCGATCCCCGGAAGGCACCAGACTCGCGAAGCCGCCGCGGCCGAGCTTGTACTGCCCGAGGATCTTGAACTCGTCGCCGACGGCCAACTCGATCGTATCGCCCTCCTCGTTCGGAACGAAAAGGCTCGAACCGATCTTCACCGGCGAAGCGCTGAACTCGCCGTCGAGCCGTCCACCCCACACCTTTGATCCATCAGAGGTATCGAAGCACGTCACGACACCGCTATTGCGGACGACATACAACCGACCTGCGTGGTAGATCGGCGACGACACGTATGCGGTTCCCCGGCGCGTCCGCCACCTGACATGGGTGTCGGACACGTCGCCGACACCGTCCGCCTTGATACACACAATTTCGGGAGTACCCAACGCGCCGCTCGCAAAAACCATGTCGTTGCTGAAGGCGATCGTGTTCGCAAATTGGGTTGCGGAAGTGCGACACGACCAAATCACTTTCCCCGTCATCGGATCGTGACTCATGATCACCTCGGGTCCTGCCAGCAAGAGCTGCATCTTGCCTGCAACCTCGGCGGCGACGGGCGTGCCATACGAACCGTTCTGGCCGTCCGGGCGCGGCTCTCGCCAAGCGATCTCGCCGGTAATGCGATCCAGCGCTGCCACGAACGATGCTTTCGACTGCTCACCATTGACGACCACGAACGGGCCAGCGAGGCAGGGCGAAGAACCGTAGCCCCAGGTTGAAGTGAACTTGCCAACGGGCTTCTGCCACAGCCGCGTGCCATCGAAGTCGATCGCGGTGACAACAAGCGCCCCACTATTGATCGTTGCGACAAACACACGCGTGCCGTCGCATGCTGGTGTCGCCGAAGCGTGGCTGTTCTTTCCGTGACGGAACATGAACCCTTCTTCGTGGATGGTGTGTCGCCACATCTCCTGGCCAGAGTCGCGGTGCAGACACAGCAACATGACCTGCTCCGTTTCCTCATCCGCGGTGAAGATGAATACTCGATGTCCGACGACGACGGGTGAGGCGTGGCCGAATCCGGGCAGAGGCGCCGACCACGCGACATTCTCCTCGGGACCCCAGCGATTGGGAGCGACTGCTTCGTCGTAGTGACCGTCTTGGGTGGCCCCACGCCACCACGGCGAGTCTGCCTCGGTAAACTCGAACTTGCTCGCGTTGCCATCCGCGCTGCCCGTTGTCGCAGAGGTCGACCTCGGGACGGCACGGAAGTCCGGATCGCCTTGCAGGTTGAGGTCGTTGGGGAAAAGCCGTTCTGAGCGAATGTCGCTCAGAACTGGCCTGCGAGTCTCCAGCCAGCCCACGGCCCGCAGGTTGGCCGGCACCAAAGCAGCCGCGAGGCCCAATGCACCAACCGCTCCCATCAAGCGCAGTACGCGTGGCAATCGAAAAGGCATACCCCGAAGAGACACCCACAGTCCCATCAGAATCACCAGCGCCTGAAACGCACCGATCGCAATCGGCCAGCCGACGTGCCCATCGCTTGCGATTTCACACAGCGCTGGGCGATTGAAACTCACGGCAGCAACGATGAGTGCGATGCCAAGGAATGGGTCCGACCGAGATTCGGTTGCCATGGTCATTTCAGTATCGATATTCCAACTAGCTGGCGGTCTATCGACCCGATGCCACGCCAGCCGATGCACAAACCACCGGCACCAGAACCGCGTTCGCAACGCGGTTCTGGTGCCGACCTGATCACATGTTGCCGAGCCTGCCCTGCATGCCGTTCGTCGTCACGAAGCCAAAGCTGTTCGGCGACGGGGTCGGGGCAAGCGCGACTTGGGTGTGCAGATCGAAACCAAGCAGGGCAACTGGCGTCGCTGGAATCGCGAAGCTGTAGCTGTAGCTCGCACCGGTTGGCACCCATGGACCGACGAGCACATCGAGGTTCGCGTAGAGGCCGCATCCCGGCAAGCCGAGGAAGGTCAGATCGGCGATGTTCGGGTTCGTCAGGCCAAACCAGTTGAGGCCGAGGACGGTACCTGCCGGGGTATCCACTTCCAGATCCCAACTCGTTCCCAGGGTCGGAAGACTGGTCGCACGCAAGGCACCGCTGCACGAAGTGCCAGTCGATCGAGCATAGCTACCGTAGCCGATGTTGACGTTGTCGAGCGCGTACGTCGCGCCCTCGAAATGCAGCCAGACAGCATCCCATAGCAGCGGGTTGCGCGCGTCTGTCGCAGCCAGATCGAGCGCCAGCGGGATATCCAGCAGCCCCGACACGGCACTGAATGCCGGATCGCCGTTGGTCAGGTTCTTGACGAAGACCGAGCCGAGGCCAGTGCCGCCAGCAGCGGGAAGATCCATGATGACACGCACGCGCAACCAGTCACCTCCGCCTGCTTGCGCGACACTGGCGAGCGGCACTTGCACGAAGGTCTGGTCGGCAGCATAGAGACGGAACTGCGTCGAACCGTTGCCTCCAACCGAGAACCGAACCCCGCGCTCCCCTGGTTGGTTGCCACGGATCAAGGTGTCGCCGTTGGTGTCGTGAGCCATGCCAAAGGATCCTCCCCACCAGCCAACCTTGATGTCGACTTCGAACATCGCATTGGACCCCAGCCCCGCAAACGGAGCGAACGGGCTCGGACTGATACGAGATGCATCGCAGCCATACCCGGGGCCCACCTCTTCAAACCACAAGCACTGGGTGCCGTCGTGTGACAGCGTCGCGGTTACGCCACAGCCATTGCCCGCGTTGTAGGTATCAGTGGTCCAACCATCTTGGCCGGCCAACGGCGTGAACGGATGCGTGTCGGAACCGGTCAGTGTGTTGAAGTCGTAGCTGAATTGCGCAGAAGCAGCGGAAACAGGTAGGAGCGCGGCGACGAGAGCAATCGAAAGGTGTCGGATGTGCATTCGCTCAGGATAGCGCTTCTGGCAAACTCGCCTCCGCCTCAAGAAGACTCAAATGTCAGGCAGTTGTGATTCTGCAAGCAACCGCCCGATCGGACCCGGTGAACGTCGCACGTCCCAAACCACCGAGCACCAGACCAACGAGTCACCGGTGCAACGGATCCTCTGGCACGGTCGCCGCGAGTCGCAGAAGGGTCTCGTCGTCGAGGGGCCAGCGGCGCACACTGCCGTCCTTGCTGGCCGAGATCAAATAGCCCCCACCGACGGTGAACGCGAGATGCTCAATCTGGCCTTGGCGACCACGCAAGGCAGCCAGGAGCGCTCCCTGTTGATCCCATAGCCGAACGACTCCGTCGACGCACCCGGTTGCGATCACTCGCCCTGCATCGCGCGAATAGTCGGCACATAGAACGGTTCCACCGTGCGTTAGCACCGTGCCATCACGCAGGTTCAAACTGCCGCACCAAGCCGTTTCGTCGCGCGACGCCGTGAGCAGTTGTTGGCCGTCGCTGCGCACTGCGATCGACCAGATGTGTTCGCGGTGGAGTTGGTGATCGGCCAGTTGTAGGCCCTCAGCATTGAGCACCCAGACGTCGCCGCGAGTGCTGCCACAGATGATTCGCGCGCCATCCTCGGAGACTGCCAGGGCAGAAACGTCGTGCTCGAACGTCGCAAGCTGACGGTCGAACTCGTACGTGCCGGCGCGCAACAGCCAGCGGTCGACTTGCTTGCCAGTGACGGTGAACAGCTGCCCCCCGCCCTTGGTAGCTGCCGCCCACTGCACCGACCTTCCTGCCCTTCCATGCAAGCTCCACGACCATCGTTTGCTTTGCACAAGGTCGACGATGCCCGGATCGTCTTCTGAGCACTGCAGCAGGTAGCGGTTTGACGAGTCTAGAATGCTGGGCACGGCACGTAGCCAAGGTGGCGAGAGCGTTGCTCCCGACGCATCGACGACCACGACATTTTGGTTTGGACCGGGGTCTTGGCCGACGAGCAGCAAACCCGCTGGAACGACAACGGCCTTGAATCGCGCGGCGCCCCTTGGATGCCGCCATCGCATCAACATGGGTTGCGTCTGCCAAGCTCGCGCAGTGCCATCATCGGACCGCGTGAACAGTTCGTGGGCAGCTGGCGCAAAGGCAACTTTGTTGATGACGCCGCGATGGCCGTGAAGTCCCGTCAGGAAGCGACTGCCACGGGCATCGAGTTCGTACAAGCGCACAACGCCATCGCCACCACCGGTGGCAAGCAGCACACCACTGGCAGAGAGCGCAACCGAGACCACGTCGCACGGATGTGGCACTACGTCGAGAAGCGTACCATCCGCATGCCAGACGCGTGCCGAGTATTCGCCGCTGCTCACTTCGACCCTCATGCCGGTCGCAGAGTTCGCTGCGACGACAAGGCTGGTCGCGCTGGTCTGAGCAAAGTCTCCCACTGGAATCGATCGCCATGCATGTCGATCGGCGAGAGATTCGTAGAGCAACGATCGGCTCTCGGCCGTCGGTTGCTGCCGGTGCACAACAGCCGCAAGCCGCACGGCACGGTCCAGGTTGTCGTGTATTGCTTCCTTGGCAGCCAAGGTCATGGCAATCGCGCGCGTCTTGGTCAACGCATCCTGAGTCTGCACGAATGCCACCGCGGCCACCGCGCCGCCGAGCGCAAGTGCCAGGACGATGACGGCCGCGACATGGTTGCGAACGATCCAACCTGTCAGAGATCGCCAGACGCCGGGGCCCTGCGCAATCGGCCGCTCGCCACGCAAGCAGCGCGCAAGGTCCCCGGCAAACTCGTCCGCACTGCGATAGCGGTCCTGCGGCCGCCTCGCCATGGCGGTACTGGCCACCCGCCGCAACGGTGCCGTTCCCCCCATCACTTGGCGCTTACCCGCCAAGATCTGACGGAATAGTGCGGCACGGGTCGGCCCCTGAAACGGCAGGCTGCCCGTGGCGCATTCGTGCAAGATCACACCCAACGCATACACATCGCTGCTGATGCTGCCCCGACTGGTTCCGTGGACCAACTCCGGGGCGAAGTAAGCCGGGCTGCCAGGCAAGACATTGGACGCCGTCAAGCTGTGCCCTTCGTCTTCCTCGAAGGTCAGCCCAAGATCGGTTAGCACGGCCGAACCATCTTGACGCACGAGGATATTGTCGGGCTTGACGTCGCGATGCACGAGCCCACGGACGTGCATGTATTGCAATGCCTGCGCCACTTGCACCAAGACACTGACGCGACGCGCGACTTCGGTTGCTGTCAGCGGTTGGCTCGCGATCTCGGCCGCGAGCGTTTGGCCTTCGACCAATGACATCACCAAGAACGGTTGGCTTTCGTGCTCACCCCACGCCAGCACGCGGCAGAGCCCCTCATGCTCTAGGTCTTGGGCGAGACGCATTTCGCGCTGGAAGCGCTCTCGCCAACGACCGGTCACGTCCATGTGGTCGCGCAAGAGCTTGAGAGCAACCACGTCCCCACTGGTTACATGGCTCGCCCGAACCACCGTCGCGGATGCACCCGAGCCGAGGTTGCCGAGCACTTGGTAGTCCCCGATGATCTGGCCACGTATGTGCGAGTCATGCCCATCCGTGAGCATGAGCCCATACCCTTGCAGACTCTCAAATCGCGCCCGCAGTCGATCGGCCAACTCGGGATGGCGCGCGCAAGCCGATGCCAGTGCGGATTGCCACTCGGATTCGCTTCGGTTGAGACACTCCGCCATGATGGCTTCGACCGGATCATCAGCAGCATGAGTCATGGGCGGCTTGGGATGATAGCATGCCCGCTGTGGCTAGCTCGGATGGAGAAGACCTTGAGGACTGGGTGCAGCGCGCGGTGAGCGGCGATGCTGCCGCACGCGAACAGCTGTTCGAGCAGTGCTTGCCGTCCTTGCGAGCCTTCGTGCGATTGCGGTGCCCGCCGGAACTGCGCAACCGTGAAGCCGCATCGGACATCGTGCAGTCGGCCTGCCGTGAAGCTCTCGATCACTTGCACACCTATGCTCCTCGACCCGAGTCGACGTTTCGCGCCTGGCTGTTCAAGATCACGGGCAACAAGGTGATCGAGAAGCTGCGTCGCGCCCAGGCACAGTGCCGGGACGTACGCCGCGAGATTCCTTCAAGTAGCTCCACGCTGGATTCCCTCTACCGCGAGACGATCACGCCGAGTGCGCTGCTCGGGCAACGCGAAGATGTCAGCCAGTTCGAAGCGGCCTTCGATCGCTTGGACAGCGAGCATCGCGAGGTCATTGTCTGGTCGCGGATCACCGGGCTGCCGCACCGCGAAGTTGCAGTGCGCATGAAGCGAAGCGAAGTGGCGGTACGCAGCTTGTTGAGTCGAGCCTTGGCCAGGCTCGCGACGTTGCTCGAATCTGCAAATCCTCAAGAGCCAACAAGCCAGGCACGCAAGATCCCGCCCACCTCAACATAGGCATTGCCGAAGGCGTCCTCGCGAAACAATCGCACCGGCAGATCGGGAGATCCAACGAAAGGGCGCAGCAACCAGGCAAGCTGGAAGGTCACGAAGCAGTACAGCAGCAGCCAGGTCTTCAACGCCAAGCCGTGCTGCTGCTGTTTCTGCAGTAGCGGTCGAAAATGCTGTGCGAACACCGCCTGGGCGGGCAGGCACGCAACGGCGAACGCCATGCCGCTTGCGAGCCGGGCAACGGAGTAGTCGCGCAGGGACAGGTAGATCAGCAACAACACCGGGCCAACGCTGGCCAGCGTCACGGCGAACGCTGCCATTGTTGCCAGCACGGTCCGGAGCAGAGCCTGCATGTCGTGGCGCAATCCGAGCATGGCATGGATCGCAAGGAACGCCGGCAAGCAGGTTGCCGCCGACAGCAGTAGCAACAGTGGCACCTTCGCGGCGGACAACAGGCACTGTTCGATGCGCCCCGCAAAGCTGCCCATCATCAGGCCCGCGAGCCCGCCGCAGACGAACACCAACACCACCGTACGACGCCACGGCAACCGTTCGCTAAGGGCGCTGTAGTGGCCGCATGTTCGCAGCGGCTCGACCCAGGCCGGCATCGGGCGACTAGCCACCGAACAGCTGCCCAACGGCTTGCAGCACGGCCGCGAAGAAGTGCGAACCGCGTTCGCAGAAGACTTCGAACGTGGCATCCGGCGCCAAGATGAAGGGCCGCAACATCCACGCACTCTGACACCCGACCAATGCAAACACCACGAACCACAGGCGCAGCAGGGCCGCGCCCTTCGTGACTTGACGGCGAGCCGCCGCAGGTCGCGGTTGGGCGGGCGGTTCCTGGTCCTCGGATGGGTCGGGCACCGGTTCCGTGATCGCTGGCGCCTGAACCGAAACGGAGGCGTCCAAGGACACATGTAGCGCCCGAGCAAGCCGTGCCAACCCGATCGCACCGGCGATGGCAAAGAACAATACGTTCAACAACAGGATGAACGGGTAGGAGCGGGTGTTCAGACTGAAGAACGCCAACACCGGCGACAAGCTGGCCAGCGTGATGCTCGACAGCGCCATCATCAAGGCAGCTTCGCGCGCGACCACCGCTGCCCGCAGTGGAATCGCGAGCAACTGCGAGAACACCAGCAACGAAGGCAGCGTGATCATGCCCGTGGCAAGGAACAGCAGGGGCACCTTGAGGGCCGACAGCAAGCACTGCAGCAGCCCTTCTCCGCCGCGGTCCAGCCACGCATAGAAGCCCATCGTGAAGCCGTGCACGCCGCTGGCTGCCACGCCGATGTAGACGATCTGGCGCAGGCTAAGCGGCGTGCGGTCGTCAACACTGTCGCGGCTGAGGATGCGCGTGATCGGATGAATCCACGCCGAGATGGTCAGGGTCATGCCGACGCAAATGCGCGGGATCTCCGGATGTGGCGCAACTTCTGGAAAAAGCAGCCCTGGAGATCGAACTCAGGGGGCTCGCGGGCGCAAGCAGCGTCCGGACACGCAACTAGCCCGCATATCCTACGATCAGGTGCGCGCCGCACCGGCATCCGGACTGCTGCCGGCGGCGCGATGCCGGAACGTCCAAGCGTTGTTCGCAAGGAAGTTCAGCGTCGATGCCACGCCAACGCCGATCGCCTGTGCCAGCAAGTAGGGCTGGCTGAGAACCAGCGCCAGAGTCATGGCGATGCCAAACTGCAGGGTCGCGGCACCAAGCGCAACTGCCGTGAACTTAAGGAACTGGCTAGCGCGTCGCACGTCGCCGGTCGCGCGGTCCTTCCAGGTCCAGCCCGCGTTCAGCAGGTAGTTCGTCACAACCGAGACCGCAATGCCACTCAGGAATGCGGCCGCGTGGCGATAGGTGTCATTCCAGGTATGGAACGCGAAGTTGTAGGCAGCCCACGTGCACGCGAGATTCACCACCACGCCGCTGCTCCCGACCACGCCAAACTTGATCGCTCGCGAGATCGTGCTGGTCGATGCTGGATGCGACCGGTGAGTGCGGCTCGGGTACATGGCCCTAAGCATGCGGTGAGGGTCTCTCTCGAGCTTGTGAACAATCGTTAATGTTCGCTCGCTTCTTAAGACTCCGTATCGCTACGCCAAGCTCATGTGGCTAAACCTGCGGCTGTCGCCGAATGCCATGACGTTCTTGGTTCACCGCGTCTGCTTTGCAAGTCGATATCTTCCGACCACGCCTACTCATCGACGACTGCATAGCCACGGAAAGCGATCATGACGACAAGCTGCCAACCGGACCTTTCTGGAAGACCTCTCAGCATGACCGTCGAACGAGTCATGAAGGCCAAGGCGAACGCCATCTACGAGGCCTGGACCGAGAAGTTCGATGCTTGGTTTGCTCAGCCCGGTGAGTTGCTCATGACTCCCGAAGTGGACAAGCCGTTCTTCTTCTACAACCGGCGAGACTGGGGCAGGCACGCCCACTACGGAAGGTTCTTGACCCTGAAGAAGAACGAGTTGGTCGAGATGGCCTGGGTGACCGGCGAAGGAGGCACTGAGGGCGCTGAGACGGTCATCCGAGTCGAACTATTTGCCCGCGACGATGGCACGTTGCTACGGCTCACGCACTCGGGATTCGGCAGTGAGGTTTCGCGCGATGCGCATGAAGCGAACTGGCCGGAAGGACTAGAGACCTTGGACCACGCACTGTCGCAGCAAGACCAGTCGTAGTCCTTCCGTGCCCCGCGGCGTATCCGGCAGCGCCGGCGAACCAGGGCGATCAGCGCGATCAGGGCGATCAGCGCGATCAGCGCGATCAGGGCGATCAGGGCCGCGCGGTCGCCAGCGCCAAACGCGCCGGGTTGCCGTCACTGAGCACCCAGACGAATACGGTCGTCGCGCCTTCCAGCTGATTGGCAGCGAGATCGACCGGCAGCGGCGTCAACACTTGCGCAACCAGGTCGCCCGTTGGCAGATCGTGCTGCAACTGCACGTCGGCACGGTTGCCGGTGCGCTTGACTTCGAGCAGCCACAGCGCATGACCAGCAGTCGGTGCCATCATCTCGATGTGCAGCGATCGGTCCTCTTCGTGGCGCACGCTGACCGCCGGTCCAATCCAGTTGGGAGTCGTCATAGGGATCGTAGAATCCTCGCTGCCGCTCGCGCAGGCGAACGACAACAGCATCGGAAGCAGTAATACGGCCCGCATTAGTTCATCCTCCGGAACGTGCGCTCTTGCTGCGTTGTGGCGCCGAGTGACTGCACGGTGGCCAATTCCTGCAGGCCAAAGCTCAGGTCACCGGGGTTCTGGCCCGCGATGATCGTCACCGACAGCGGTTGGTCAATGTCGGGGTAGGCACCGAACAACTCGCCGGCGTCGCCGAGCAGATCATCGTTGTCGCGGTCCGTGCCCGCTACCAGCAGGTAGGTGCCGTCCGCGACGTTCTGCATGGCGAATGAGAAGTTCTGACCAAGCTGGGTCTCGGTTTGGTAGAGCGTTTCCAGTGTCACCGGGTTGACCAATAGCACGAACACCGTGTCATCCGCAACTGTCGACTGCCCAACCTGAACGCGCACGCCGACATCGATGCTGACGGTATTGCTGCCATCGGTGTAGTTGAGCGTGACGGTCGTTTGCTGCACGCCGTTGGCCAGGCCAGTGCGATCGACAACCAGGTCGAGCTGGTCACCATCAATCTTGTTGAGGGCGGTCACTTCGAGGACGTTGCCATCGAGCCACGCAACCGGTGGATTGGCGAACCCGTCGACGAAGGTCAGATCACCGACGCCAGCGTTCTGAAGGGTCACACTCAAGCCCGTGTCGTTCGCACCGAAGTCGACCACCGCGGTGGATGCCGTCAGCACCGGCGCACTCGGTGGCGTGCCACCGTTCGTCGATGCAGCTTGCACAGCGGCCAGCGCGTCGAGCAGGCGGCCGCTGTTCGGCAAGCCAGTGTTGCCAGTCGCGTTGCCGATCAGGACTTCGCGGATTTGCGCGCCGTTCAGCGCAGGGTTGGCAGCCTTGATCAACGCCGCGACGCCGGCGACATGCGGACACGCCATCGAGGTGCCGTTGAGGAACTTGAAGAACAAGTTGCCTTGATCGTCCGCGATCGTCGACAGCACACCATCCGGAAAATTGTCGCCATTGCGGTCGGCGCTCATGTCACCACCTGGCGCCCACAGGTCTACAGTCGGACTGAAGTTCGAGTAGGGAGCGCGCTGCCCGACGAGATCGACTGCGCCAACCGACAACACCGAATCAAAGGCAGCCGGTGAACTCGGCTGGTCGGAATTGTCGTTGCCGGCGGCAGCCACCAACAAGACGCCCGCCGCGGCAGCCTGGTTGCAGGCCTGCTCAAGCACCGCGTTGAGGCCCGGGCCACCGAGGCTCATGCTGATGATGTCGGCGCGCTGCGGCGGCACCGTGCCGGTCGCGTTCGGCAAGCCAGCGGCATAGAGGATGCCCTGCGCAATGTCGTCGATCGTGCCACCACCCTGGCCGAGGCATCGCACCGTCATCAGGCGGCAGTTCCAATCGACACCCGCAACGCCTTGGCCATCGTTGCCGTTGGCGCCGATCGTGCCGGCGCAGTGCGTGCCGTGGAAACTCGACCCCTGCGGCGACCCCATGTCGCCGACGTCTTCTGGATCCGGATCGCGACCATCACCATCGCGCGCCGCCTGCGGATTGCTGATCATGTCGTAGCCACCGATCAGGCGACCCGAGAAGTCCGGGTGCGCAGAAACGATGCCGGTGTCGAGCACCGCGACGATGACGTTGGCCGAACCCTGAGTGACGTCCCACGCCTGCGGCAGGTTGATCTGCGGGTAGTGCCACTGCTTGTCGTAGAACGTGTCGTTGGGCTGGATGAGCGCCTGCAACAGGTAGTTCGGGCTCGCACAGAGCACGCCCGGGATCGACTGCATCTCCTCCGCCGCGTCACAGGTCGCCTTTTCGACGCAGTCCTCGACGACCGCTCCGTCGCGCCACGACGAACGACCTTCAGCCTGGCGAGCATGGAACACTGCCATGCGGCCCCCACCGCCACGCACTAGATCCATGCGTTTGTCGATCAGGTCCTGCGCGTCGATGTCATCAATGGTCTTGCCCGGGGCAAACCAGACGACGACCTCGCCGGGCACCATCGGGGACTGCAACGCTGCGGCCGAGGACGTCGGTGCCACCTGCGGCATGCGCAGCGAGCCAGCCAACGTCGACGTTGCCGCAGCCGGCGGCGTACTGCCGCCACCACCACCGCCGCTACATGCGACTGCGAGGACACCGGCAAAGGGAAGGAGCAGCGAAGAACGGTTGTGTAGCTTTTTCATCTGGCCCAGGACAACCAGCTGCTCGTGAGCGCGTTGCGAAATGCTGCAAGTTGCAGCTACCTGAGAAATCTCAGCTACAAATCGTAAGTTTCGAACCCCATCGAGGCGATTCAGGCGCCAATTTCCCCTGACAACGCGGCTCTGCGCACCGTTCATTCGGCCAGCCGATTCTGAACGAAGTGCGCAAGGGCAAGGCCGCCGCCGCAGGGTCGCCGCTGCGGGTCGACGACCAAGAACTTGGCGCCACCTCCGCCCTTCGGCACGCCCACCGTCAACCCGTCCTACTGCACGACGGTCTTCGTGTACGGCATGCTGCTCGAGTGATCTAGTTCGAGCTTGCTGCCAATTGCAACGTCCACCGTTACCCAACGCAGTCCGAAATCCATGCCGCCGCGGTCGTCGACCTTGCGCCGCAACAGCAACTTGTGCGGTTGCTTGCGGTCGCGACCACCCCAGTGCTTATCGAACGCTTCCGGATTGTCAATGTCGTAGCCGTTGATCATCACCAGTTGATCACCGGGCTGCACGTCTTCGCTGCCGTTGCTCGCCGTCAAGATCAAGTGCCGGGTCACGTCCGTGTCCTTGATGCCGAGAATGAAGGGCACCCAACCCTTTTCAACTTCGTGAAGATCCTTGCCGGTCGCCTTCTTGAACACCTCGTAGACGCTCTTGGCGCCGGACCCGTTCATCTCCTTGATGAAGCGAAAGACGTCCTTCTTGTGCTTACCATCGTCGCGATGCACGAGGAAGTAGAGGTAGCTCCATGCGAGTCCGTAGTGAGTGGCGTTGAACACCCCCTGCTTGAACTGCATGAACATGTCTTGCGGCGCTAGCGACGAACCCTGTTGCTGTGCCTCACGCAATGCCGACTGGGCGCTGCGCAAACGTTGACGCGGCACGATTTGCTTCGTGATACGGCCGGTCGATGGCGAATAGGTGAATCCTTCGAAGTAGCACGCGAGCGCTTCGTCAAGCCACAGCGGTAGCGACGCACCCGGTAGCATTGCCGTGAAGAACTGGTGGGCTCCTTCGTGGAAGCACGTCTTGTAGAAGCTGTCCACATCCGCCGGATCGTACAGAACCACCAACGGACCGCGCACCTGGTAGAAGCCAGGGTTGCCGCGAGTCTTCTTCTGCTCCTTACGCCACGACTCATAGCCGTAGTACACGAAGATGTGGTTCTTGTTGGCGGCCTTGCCCTTCAGCCCGAAGTCTTCCCGAAACACCTCGACATACGTCCGGTAGAGTTCGTCCAAGAACGGCTTGATCTCCAGTTCGGTCACGTGATTCGGAGCGTTCGTCTTGATGCGATAGTGCTTCGCCTTGACATGATAGGCGTCCGCAAACGTCTCGACTCCCTTGTCCGCGCGCTCCCAAGCCTTCAGCTTCTTCTTGAGCGACCCCGGCAGCCATCGCTCCCGGTAGAGCATGTAGCCCTTAGCCACAGCTTCCGCAGGCGTGACCCACTTGCCCTTGCCGACATGCACTCGATTGGCATGACTACCATGCTGCGCCAACGCCATCGAACCCGTCAGCAAAACGCCCACCAGCCCAAACCAAACCCGTCCGTATTCCTTCATCATCAATCCCACTAGATGAGCGTACGGTGCCAAGCGTACGGTGCCAGGACAAAAAAGCACATCCTCGCGCCACCCCTTGCTCGCGTGCGCCAAACCGTGTTCCAATCGGCCACCTCGGTGCACGCGATACGGTTGGGGGTGTGCAACCGTCGCAAACTGGTAGACTCTCCGCTGGATCGCAACGAGCCGATCGTGTCAGCCCCGAGGAATGCTGCTGGGAAGCCAATAGAAATGATCTCGCCCCATGGAAGCTGGATTCCCGACCCGACCAAGAACGCGGTCAGGGATCCCAAGGTCATGAGCACCGGCCTGCATGGCGAAGGCTTGACCCAGATTCCGGTAGCTGGCAAGGGTGCCGCTGAGAACGGCCGGACAAGGGTCGCGCACAATGCAAAAACCGGCATGCAGCGCATGTCGCCTCATACCTTGGCATTGGCGCTCGTGATCGCGACGCCGTTCGCGTTGTTCATGATCATCTCGATCTACAAGTCCGGCATGTGGCTGCCGGCGCTGGTGGTCGCACTGATCTTCGTGATCCGCCATCGCCGGCGAAGCGCTTCGAGGCTTGGCAGAATCGATCGGCGGATCCGGTTGCCCCTCGACCGTCACGCTGGTGATTGATCGATCCCCCACACGCTGCATGCATGCCCCTGCCAATCAAGGCTTCCAGCAGCACGACCTCGGACCGAGCAACCCAGATCTCAGCGACCCAGATCTGAGCAACCCAGATCTCAACAACCCAGGGCTGACTCTCAGAGCTGATCCAGTCGCGCCTTCATGAACATCAGCGCTTCAGCGAACTCTTGTTCGTCGGTCTTCACCCAGAAGGGCAGGCCGACCAACCACAGCGGAACAAAGCTCATCAGTTTGTTCTTCAACGTCCACTCTTGCATGATCCAGGACATGTCCGCCGGTGCCACCATCGGGTTGTTCGGATCGCGCCCGTAATACGGCTGAATCATGGTCGGACCGATCACGAATGCCGTGAACGGCGTCATGACATTCAGACTGCTGTAGCTGGTCCAGAACTCGCCGAGGTCCGCGTAATCCGTATCGATGACGTTCATCAAGGGATAGGTGTAGGTCAGCGTCACGCCTTCTCTCTCGACCGAGTAGCTAAGGTTCTCGCCCGTCCGCTTGCCTCGTTGAAAGAACGTGTCGTTCGCCGCCAGGGGAAACCAGTCAACTCGCTTGCCCTTGTAGACGACCTTGGCGGGGATCTGGCCCTGATCCTCAAAGCCCGGCAAGCCAAACTTGTAGATGGCTCCGTCGAACGGGGCTCGATCTCGGTTGAATCTCTCGATGATCTCGCGCGCGCGTTCGACCGTCATGTCTTCGGGAGCCTCAAGCGTCGAGTGACAGCCAGCGAGAGCGAACACGGCGAGGATGAGCGGTTGCAGGTAGAGGCGCATGAAGTTGGACTCGAGAGCTGGGTGCCAAGAGGATTCCAGATTCTAGCGCGCGGTCGCGAATGGATCACACGACACTCTTGCAACTACTCCGACTCGCCAACGCAGGTTGCGCGAACAGATCCATAAGCCGTGCGCGCCGCGCGATTGCGAACGTCCCGGAGTCGATTCTCAGCAAGGCACGCAGTACTGCGTAGAAGCGTTTGTCGTCGGCGTTTCCTATCATGCCGATCATGAGGTATCTCACGACGCTCTGCCTTCTTCTGTGTACCTCGTGCATGTCATTCTCCACTGGCGCCATGTCCGTGGATCGACCGTCGGACATCGACGCGCGCCCGCCCACGGTCTACGTGAACTACGAAGGACCGACGAGGTCCAAAACTTCGTTCGAACAAGCACTCCATGCGACAGGTGCTTTCGGGGCACTGGTGGCAACGAAAGAGGCCGCAGACGTCGTGCTAACCGTTAGAGAGAGCTTCGCGACCGAGGCCAGCGCTGGCGTCCTGCTCAACGCAGTTCTCCTGTTCACGCTGCCGCTGCCCGCAATCTACGAGGATCTCTCACTAGACGCGAGTTGGCAGGTCGGTGAGTTCCAACCGTTCGGTATGCGCGGAGCTAACCGCACGATTCACTATTGGGGAGGAATCCCACTGCTCTTGTTTTCGCTCTTTGTATCTGCGGACCAAGCACAAGAGTTCGACGAGATGGGGCGCGAGTTAGCGCTACGGGCCCACGCGAGCTACGCAGCCTTATTCGAAAAGGCGCGCAAGGATGCGCTCACTGGCGAGACGCAAAAGCTGGCGATGTTCGTCGACGCCTTTCCCGGCACCAGCGACGAGGCGCAGCTACAAGAACAACTCGAAGGTCAGCTGTGGCAGGCGATCGCACAAGGCGGCTCAGCGGACGCATTCTTCGCCTACATCTTTCGGTATCCCCAAGGCGTGCGCACGGATCAAGCTCGTGAACTGGGCCGCGAGGCGGTCTGGGAAGAGTTGCGAGGCTCAACAGATCTGGAGCAGTTCGCCCAATACGCCCGCGCGTTCCCCAAGGGTGATGTCGACGGACGCTGGACCCGACGAGTCGATGAGGTGGCTTGGTCACAAGCCGTCGCAAGCCGCTGGGTCGGAGACTACCGCGCATACCTGTCACTGCTGCCGACGGGACCGCACGCAAACAAGGCGAAGGATGTGCTCGCATGGGCGGAAGCCGAGAAGCAGGGCTCGATCAAAGCCTTCCAAGACTACCTCGAGCGCTGGCCGAGCGGCGAGTTCCAGGGTGATGCCCGGAGCTCGATAGCGCTCTACGACGACCCGACCCTGCCGTCGTCGCGGGCAGAACTCGCGAGATGGGTCAACTCGCTTCGGTTCAAGAAGGGCACGGTACTCAGTGCCAATCGCGCATCGCAAGCGATTCGATTCACGAACGACGATCAGACGAGCGCGATCGCGCAGATTGACGACAAGTACTTCGTGCTGCGCAAGGGCACCTGGTATCCGGTGTTGCCGAGCAGGTTCTTGCAGACGAAGCCTGATGCGCCCATCGAGCAATGAGCCAACCGAGCAATGAGCCCACCTAGCAATGAGCCAATCGAGCAGTGCGCACCGCCGCCGACCGGTAAGCACCCACCGCCAACGCTTGCACTAGCTGTGCAACAGTGAGCTCGCTGCGACGGCCTGGTTCCACGTGACCGGCTGGTTCTCGACTTCGAACCGCGCCACCGATCTGCCTGCTCGGCCCAAACAAGCAATCGCTCCGTAGCCATCGACCACGGCTGCGACATCGAGCTCCCGAGCAAGCATCGCGAGGGGAAGGATTCTGAGAATGCGCTACTCATCGCCATCCAGGCCACGTCCTTAGAGATGACCCTGGGGTTCGCATCGGAGAACGGTTGTTGGTGCAGCTATCGCGGCACTCCGTCCTCCCCCCACAAGGTCATTCATCTACTCGCTATCGCGAGGAACCAACCATGAAGTTCTCAAGTCTCCTTTCTGTGGCCGCACTCATCATCGGCCTCTCTCTCAACGCGGCGGCGCAGACCGTCACGATCAATGCTCCTTGGAGTGGCGGCAGCGTCAACATTCTCCCGCCGCAGGTCAACATCGGTGGCAATGCACTGATTCAGGGCGGCACGGTCTACGCGTCGATCCGTCTCTACGCTGGGGCCAATTCCGGAGGCGCGAACGCCGCCGGCCTGCTGACCTACAACGCTGGTCCATCGCAGACCTTTGAAGCGAGTCAATCCGCGATGAGCGGCTCTTCGGGCCAGTGGACCTACGTCGGCAACCAGACCGGCGTCGTCTATGACAACGTCTTCGCCGGCACGGGCGTGCCAACCGCGCAAATCATCAACCCCGTTGATGCGTTCGCAAGCGTGACGGCGACTGCATACTCCAGCTGCAGCGGCAGCCAGTCCAAGAACTCGGTCGTTAGCCACGTCAATGGTGGCAGCAGCTTCAGCACCGGAGGCACATCGGGCCAACAGCTGGGCATGTGTTGTGGACAGTTCTACAACATGTACACGGCGACGAACTCGGTCATCCTGCTGCGTGGCTACGCACCGAACGGCTACGCGTTCTTGCGTCTCGGCGCCACCGCATACGTCAGCGCCACTCTCTTTGAGGGCCCCGGCTGCTGATCCGCCAACGATGCGTTGCCGTCTATGGCGATGACGCATTCGTTGCCCGGGCTTGTCGCAAGGCCGGCCCGGGCACCTCACTTTGTTCGCAAGGAGCTATGCAATGTCTCGTTCTCTTTCCCGTCAATCTCTTTCCCATCGATCTCTTTCCCGTCGATGGTCGCTAGTGATATTGGCGGCAATGGCGGCCGCGGTTTTCCTTGTTGCCTGGTTCGGCATGGCCACTGTCGCGGTGCCCGAAACGTCGCATGCCGAATCCATGGCGGACGCAGCAGACACGGATGCCGCCGCAACCAGCGAGCTAGTTGACAACGCCACGGCTAGCCGGCAACGCGTCTCGCAGAGGCGCGGCGACGTCGATCACGGTCGCCTCATCATCGTCGATGCGACGACGGCCCAACCGATCCCGAACGTGACGGTTGCGATCACCTACTCAGACCAGCAACGCGAGACTTGGACGAGTGATGAACATGGCCAAACACCATTGCAGCCACGCGCCGACGCCCGCCTGACCATACGAGCAGACGGCTACGTTCGGCTCGAAGCACAGCTCAACGAAGCCGCTGCCGCAGAGGCCAAAGCCGAATTGCGCATCGGCCTCAGACCCGCTGGCGTCCTCGAACTTCGCCTCGCAGGGGAACGCGCGGCACGGGGCGAAACCGCCGAGGTCGTGCTGCTCCCTCAGTGCCCGCGCGTTGGCGAGTGGTCCAACGACTGGCGCGACGTCGTACCGCTCTTCGATGCCATCATGACTGTCGAGCAACTCGGGCTACAACATCGTCAGGACGGCGTCTGGATCGCCACAGAGCGTGAGCCACATCCAACCTCGCACAAGGTTGTCGACGGGATTGCACGCATCGACGGAGTCCTGCCGGGTGACCACTATCGCTGGGCGCTGAAGCGAGGCGGCCCGGCAGTCGTGAACCCACCCTACGAGCGGCCAGCACTCACCGAGAACGCCGCCGGGCAGGCGCAGGTAGGACTAAGTGAGCCAGAACACTTGTCAGGACCGTTCGCCATCCAAGCTGGTGAGACGACAGCGTTCGATGTCAAACTATTGTCGACGGCATCGATCCGAGGGGTGTTTCCAGTTTCCGGGTGCGAGATTCCTCCTCAAGTAAAACTCTATCGCCTGGAAACGCTGCAGCCCGCCAACGGCCCAGCGGTTTGTCGCTCTCAAGATCTGGCGTTCGTGGTAGCGAGCGAACAAGGCGGATTCCTGTTTGATGGCTTGGCGCCGGGAACCTACGCAGTGCGGGCCTGGTGGCGTCAAGCAGAGGTTGTGCAGTTCTGCTCGGCGACCTGCGTGCTTGCGTCCGACGACTTGGATCTCGGCGAGATTGACGTCGTCACCGGCGAGCGCGTTTTTGTGCGGCTCGACCTTCGCGAACGCGGCACAAGTCGCACGCTATCTCCCGCAGAAGCGCTTCCCGGCGTGGCGCTCAAGATGGGCGCCGTAATGATCCAAGCCGTACCCGACAGCAAGCTGGCGCACGAACAGGTCTTCGAAGCCCTGCCAATCGCCTTCGAACAAACCTACGAGCTACGTGGCTTGCGCCCCGGCACGCTGTCACTCGAGCCGCGGTTGCCGCCATGGTTGTTAGCCAGTGGCATGACCAGCAAGTTGGAAGTAACCGCAGGCGTGCGCGGCCAATTGGAACCAGGGGTTCTTCACCAACTCCATCTGATCCTGGAGCCCCGTCACGAGTGGCTACTTGAGCTGCCGGAAGAGTTTCGCGGCAAGCCGTTCGAGGTTCTGAGTCGACGCACGATGGATGGCGAAGTCAGACGCTTGGAGATTCGCGGCCCGAGTGGCCTCAACGATTTGCCGTATCTGCGGGTGCTGGCACCGCGCTGCGATCAGGAACTGTTCTTCCGCGAACTTGCAGCACCGCATCGTTTTGCATTCGTCGAAGTGCAGGAGCCGCCGACGGCGCCGTCGCTGCAGCCAGTCTTCGAAAGCCAAGCCCCCCTACGAGTCGCCTGTGCCGACGTAGCCCTCGGCGAACTTGTTGGTTGGACGTTGCGTGACTGGAAGACGACGACGCCGATCTGGTCGGCGTCGATCGAATCGGATGGTTCGGTAATCTTGCACGGCGTACCAACGAAACGTGGCTTGACCGGTCTCGCCAGCGCTCCGGATGTTCCGGCGCGCTAGCGATCCGAGTTGGCGAAACCGGCATCGAGGACTTTGCGGCGGCACAGGCCTCGATCGCTGCGGGGCATCGAACGCTTGCACGATCGGCCAGTCTGCGATTCCCAACCTTCGGTTACCAGCCAAGGCCTCCCAGCCTTCGATCGTGAAGCCAGGCGAAAGCTGCGACGCAGCGCTCGTGACTCCGGTTGGCCGCAGATGGCAGCAGCGAGCGCAGATATGTTGCAGCGATTCTGGCCGGGCCTTGGCTAGGCTTAACGAAAAGGAGATCGACCATGCTCACTCAGCTACTGGCAATTCGTCGCGGCCTCGTTGTCGCCGCTATCACATGGCTTCTGCAAGCCGTCCCCGCTCAAGGCACCTACTACGTCAACGGACTCGTCGGGCTCGACACACCGACGAACGGCACCTCCGCGGCATCGCCGTGGAAGACCATCGGCTACGCGATGGCGAACGTGCCGCCCCAGACCGTCAACACATCGGCCATCATCTTCCTGGAGGGCAACCAGGAGTATTCCCCCACAACGAACGGGGAGTCGTTTCCGATCACGCCGGCCTACAACGTCTGGCTAGAAGGCACGTTCCTTGGCCACGGCCAGATGCCGGTGCTTCGTATCCCCGCCGCGGGCACGGGGTTCTTGTTCCCGGCGAACGAGTTCTTCTTCCGCAACAAGGTCACCTACCGCTACCTCGTGATCGAGGATGGCGACTACGGCATGCGCATGGGTTCCGATCCTGGCTATCGCCATCGGCCGCGGGTGCAGGATTGCACGTTCCGCAACCAGGCGATCGCCTCGGTGGCAGTGCGTAGCAACGGCGCTTCGGCGGACGACCCGAGGTTCTTCCAAACCGTGTTCGAAGGCGATGGCAGCGGCATTGGCATCGAAGCTACGGCGTCCGTCCCGGGTTCCGTCGTCGCCCCCGATGTCGAAGAGTGTCACTTCCGCAATCTCGCGAGCGCGGTTCGCGTTCGCGCTTCGCTATATCCAGGCGTCGCGACGGCCATCGGCCTGGTGCGATCCTGCAACTTCAAAGACTGTGACACGGGCGTGCACGCGAGTTCCCTCGGCGGCTCGCAGACCACGCTTGCGATCACCGTCGAACGGTGTCGATTTGCCAACTGTGATGTGGGAGTGCAGGCGCAAAAACAGAATGGCGGTTTCGCTCAGGCGCTGCAGGACAGTGTGACGGTTACGGGCAGCGCATTCCTCAACTGCGTCACCGGTATCCAGTGCACGATGCAGCAGTCGTCCAGCGGTGGCCAAAACCAGTCGGTACGCGACTCCACGTTCATGGCTTGCGGGATTGGCATCGAATGCCGTGGCCTTGGCGTGTTCAGCAACGACCGCACGTTCACCAACCTCACGCTCGATGGATGCACCACCGGAATCCTGATCGACGAGGGCGGCGATCCGGCCTACTCGGTCATCAGGCTTGAGAACTCGCGCCTACTGCGATGCCAGCATGGGCTCGATGCGCGGCTCGACGAAGACGGCGGCGAATTGCTCGTTGCCTCAACCGTCATTGCACAGTGCCAGGGCACCGCCGTCACCTTCTACGGGTTCCCGGGGGACAACGAACCGGGCAACATCGGCCAACCGTCGACCATCAAGCTCTACCACACCACCATCGCGGACAACGCGGTGGGCCTCGCGTTGACTCGTGACTACTCCGAAGCAACAGTCTCCAGCTCGATCTTCGCCGGCAACACGCAGCCCTTGCAGCTCGCGGCCAACGTGAATCTGGGTATGTCCGATTGCTGCTTCGAGAACACGAACTGGGGTCCAGGCAATCTCAACCTGACCGACCCGCAGCTGATGCTGCCGTTCTACAAGCTCTCGCCGACCTCGCCGTGCATCGATCTGGGCGCCTCTTCGGCGAACTCCCCAACGACCGACTACGAGGGCGACCCACGCGCGAGTATCAGCACGGCGAACGGCACGGCGCTGCCCGACATCGGCGCCGATGAGTACGTCTACGCCGGCTCGGCGCGTCCATACGGCACGGGTGGCTTCGGTGCCTTCAACGTCTTCCCGCGCATCTCCGCCGCCAGTCCGAACGCTGCGATCGGCGGCACGGTCCAAGTAGATCTGACCGGTGCGGTCATGCCCTACTTCCCGGTCTCGGCGAACTTGGCGATCCTCAGCCTGGGATGGCGCGACGATAGCGGCGCGCTGCCGTTCGATCTCGCCCAGTTCGGGATGACTGGGTCGTACCTGTGGAATGAGTTCGTCGCGTCGTTCGCGCTGCAGCCCGTCGACTCGAATGGCACCGCGTCCTTTTCGCATGTGCTCCCCAACCTGCCAGGCTTGGTCGGCATGACCTTCACGCACCAGTGGTTCGTGCTGATGCCCGGCCCTTATGGAGTGATCGGCAGCGATGGCCTGCGGGTAACCATCGGCCAGTAGCAGCCGGACGCCAGCGCAGCAAAGCGCTGGGCCTGCACCACCAACGCCTACCAGTCGCGATAGCCATCCGGCAACAGCGGCGGGGACGTGATGCCGCGCTCGCGCATGGGCTTCTCGTTCATGCGGAAGTGCATCTCGGTCGCGCCGTTGATGTACTGCCACAGAGGTTCGAGGCCCACCTGCTTGCGCCGCACGTCCACATGCTGCGGATCTTCCATCGCCTTCGGATAGATGCGACCCGTATCAACATCAAACCTCGTCTGCGTCCCGTAGAGCTGCTTGCGGCCCGTGTTGATGCGCACGCGATCCGTCAGGTAGGCGAGGTTCTGGCCGCGGGCGTTGCCGCTGGCGACCACGGAAACCATCGCCGTCGCAACCCGTTCCTGAAACTCAGGGTCGCGGTCCGCATGCTGCACGAGTAGCCAGAAGGCCTCGGACGCTTCGGCGCCGACCATGTCGGCCCCGGGGTAGCCGTAGCGCGAAAAGATCGCGTGACAGCGCAGACCGTTGCGATCCTGCTGCGCCCGCTTGGCCTCAAAAAACCCGCGTTCACGAATCTTTGGGTCCTGATCGATGACCATGTTCTCAAGGCGCTGGTCGCGCTCCTGCATGTCGAGCAGCTCGATGCGCAGAGCCTGCAGTTCGCCATCCGTCGGGCGTGTCGATGGTGTGTAGCAGGCTGTCACGAGCAAGGCAATGAGAAGACTGAGGGCAGTGCGTGGATGGCGTAGCATGGTGTGCGCCGACGTGTATGCCGCATCGACACTTCACGAATCAGGCTCAGCAGGCGCGTTTCCCCAATTGCCCGTGACAATCCTCTTGGTGAACCAGATCACAGCGAACGTTGCTGCGGTGCCGGTTGCTGGGGTGCCGGTTGCTGGGGCTGCCTTACCTAGTAGTTACGCTTGAGCTCCGTGACGCGACTACCGTTGCCGCAATGTCGTCACCAAGGTTCACGCCCGTTCTACTACTCGCGGTCGCGCTGTTGCCTTGTTGCACGAACCCGACGTCAGGTGACGAACCCAAGGCTGCGCCGACGGGAGCCGGAACACATGGCGTACAACTAGGCCAGTATCCTTCCGCGCCCCACGAAGATCGTCACGGCAACCTCTGGTTCTGCTGCGTATTCGAAGGCCTGACGCGCTTCGACGGCGAACAGTTCGTCACGTTCACGGAAGCCGATGGCCTGGCTAGCAACACGGTCCGCACTATCCTCGAAGATGACGATGGCACCCTGTGGTTCGCGACAACGGGAGGCCTGAGCAAGCACGACGGCGCAACCTTCACCACCGTTGCCACCTATCGCGGCGTGACGCCGACGCCTGGCTTTGGCAAGCATGGTCATCACCGGGACCTATGGGATGTGCACAGGGATCGACAGGGTAACCTGTGGATTGCTTCGATGGACGGCGTGTTCCGGCACGACGGCGAGGCATTCAGGCCGTTCGCGCTGCCAACACCCGGTCCCGACCACAGCTTCGAGTTCACCCGCAAGATGGTCTACGACATCTTCGAAGACCGCCAGGGTCGGCTCTGGTTTGGCACCGATGGCGCTGGCGCGGTCCGCTACGACGGCGCCGCGTTTCAAGTATTCACGAGCAAGGAACACGGCCTGTGCAGTGATCGTGTCACCAGTGTGCACCAAGACACGCGAGGGCACTTCTGGTTCGGATCGTCCGACGGCGGGGTCAGCCACTACGATGGATCGTCATTCACGACACACCTGCGCAACAAGACGTTCTCGCAACACATGGGTTGGGGCCGCGTCATGGGCTGCGCCGAAGATGCGATGGGCAAGCTCTGGTTTGGCATCGCGGGCCCGGTGCGCGGCGTCTACCGCTATGACGGCAAGGCCTTTCGATTCTTCTCCGAGAAGCACGGCCTCGGTGACGGCCATGTTGCCAGTGTGCGCGTAGATCGCGCCGGCCGCGTCTGGTTGGGCACAACCGCTGGGGTGTACCGATTCGACGGACAGCGCTTCGCCAATTTTACGAAGCCGCGTTGATCCGGCGAACGCCCGCAAACCCCGGCTTGCTGATTGGCACAGCGACCGGGGCGGCGGCGGAAAACGCGGGCGCAACGACAAGCCCGCGAGTGCCGGTAGACGCTCAGTCCTTCGGCGCGTCGAGCAATGCCGCCAGGCGCGTCATCGCGCGACCTAGCAGGTTGCGCACCGACGACTCCGTGCGCTCCATGCGCTTGGCGATCTCCTTGTGCGGCAGTCCGACGATGCGCGCCAGCACGAGGACCTCACGGTAGTCCGGGTTCAAATTGCCAATCGCGCTCTCGAGTGCTTCGATCTCCTCTTGGCGCACCGCGCTACGACTCGGGGTCAGCAGGGACGCGTAGAGTTCGGGCGCGACCTGATCCTGTGGTGTCTCGCGCGCGATGGCGCGCTTTTGCCGACCGAGGAAGCGGGCGCGCTCGCGCATCTTGTTCATTGCGGTCGTCAGCAGCCAGCTGATCATCTGGCCCTCGCCTTGGTAGACAAACGACTCGCGCGCCTCGAGCACTTCGCGACAAATCGACTGCACGACGTCGAGCGACGCTTCACGCGCCCGCAGCGGGCCGCTCATGTGCAGGCGCACGTACGCGTGAAGCCGCGGCAAACACTTCGCGACGAGCGCATCGAGCGCCCCTTCGTCGTTGGCTTCGAGCCGTGCGATCAGCGGGTCGAAAGAGTCGTCGCGCATGTGCTGCGATGGTATAGCACCGCCGACGTTCCGACCTGCAAATGCATCGTCCCCCGGCCCAACAACCTGCAAATCCTGCGCCCTGGAGGTAGGCTTGTCGGGCCCGCGGCGGGTCGTCGATCGCGCCCTACCATCGCCGGAATCCCACAACAGCCCATGACCCGCCGCGACGAGCATCCGCCGGAAGGCCCGCATTCGATCGACGACACCACCGGGCTGCCCGAAGATCTCGAGACCGCGCTCTACGATCTCTACTTCGATGCACCGGCGGAAGAGCGCGAGGGGCGCTTCGAGAACCTGCTGGCCAGCCATCCGGATCACGCCGACGCACTGCGACGCGCGCAGCAAGCCCTCACCCGCAGCGAGCACATGCTCGGCCACCTACGCACCGAACTCGACGATGCTGCTGCCGCCAGCCAGTACATCGGCCCGTTCGAAATCCTGCGGGTGCTCGGCGAGGGCGGCTTCGGCACCGTCTACCTCGCTCGCCAGCACGAGCCAGTGCAACGGCAGGTCGCGCTCAAGGTGCTGCGCCAAGGGCACGCCGACGAACGTTCGACACGACGCTTCGAAGCCGAGCGCCAGCTGCTGGCGCGCCTGCAGCACGAGAACATCGCGCAGGTCTACGACGCCGGCACAACCGACGAACAGCAGCACTACTTCGCGATGGAGTTTGTCGACGGCAAGCCGATCACCACATGGTGCGAGCAGGCCGGGGCAGATATGCAGGCGCGGCTGCGGTTGTTCCTGCGCGTCTGCGCCGCGATCCACCACGCCCACCAACGCGAAGTTGTGCACCGTGACCTGAAGCCATCGAACGTGCTCGTGCACGACCAGGATGGCCAACCCGTGCCGAAGGTCATCGACTTCGGCATCGCCAAGCTGCTGGCCGCGCAGACCCCGAACCCAAGTGACAACGCGGTCGAACCAACACTGGTTGGTGCTCAGGTTGGTACGCCGGGCTACATGAGCCCCGAGCAGGCCGCCGGCGAGTGGATCGACACGCGCACCGATGTCTATTCGCTGGGCGTTCTGCTGTGCGAACTGCTGACCGGCGAGCAGCCGCTGCCGCGCGAAAAGCTGCGCAGTTCGAGCTTCGTCGCGATGGCCAAAATGCTCGCCGAAGAGCCGCCACGTCGGCCGAGCAGCATCGTCGGCCGGCGCGACCGCGCGCTGTTCGAGCAACTGCGCGAGGACCTCGACTGGATCGTGCTCAGAGCCGTCGCGCCGCAGCGAGACGATCGCTACACGTCGGTTGCGGCGCTCGCCGAAGACGTCGAACGCTATCTCCGCTGCCAGCCAGTGCTCGCCCGTCAAAACGCCACCGGCTATGTCGTACGCAAGTTCGCGCGGCGTCACCGGGTCGGCGTCGCGCTCGCCGCGGTAGCCGCGGTCGCGCTGATTGCGACGCTGTTCGGGCTGACCTGGGGATTCCGCGCGGTCGACAACGCCCGCGCCGAGGCGGAGCGCGGTCGCGACCTCGCCGAAACTCGCGGCGCTGCCGCCCGCATGGCGGTCGCACACCACGCGCTAGACAGTGGCGATGCCGTCACCACGCGCGAATACCTGCCCAGCGTTCCACCCGAACGTCGCCACTGGGGCTGGCGCCACCTCGCCTCGCAGGTCGACCACAGCGAGACGATCTTGGCCGTCGAGAATGTCTGCGACGAGCTGCTCTGGCTCGACGAAGCGCGTGTGCTCGCGTTCCCGCTCCAGGGCGACATCACCTGCTGGAACGTCGATACCGCCGAACCCGAATACACGTTCGAAGGCTGGCAGGACAAGTTCTGCGCAGTTGCCTTCGCACGCGAACACGACCTCGCGTTGGTAGCCGGACACGGTGACGTCAGCTGGTGGAAGATGCTTCCGGGAAAGCGCACGCGCACCCTGATCAGCCTGTGGAATGTGCGTTCGGGAAAGCGCGTGCGCACCGTGCACCAGGTGGCCGAGGAGACGCTTGCGATGGCCTGGTCCGACGACCGCACGCTTGCGGTTATCGGTAGCAAAGGTGGTTGGCTTGACATCGTGCCGATCCGGCTGAGTGGCCGACGGAACAGCTCGCAGCGCGACGGCGCAAGCCCGGCCCCAGAGGACTCAAACCCGGCCACTGCTGACGCGAGCCCGGCCACTGGCGCAATCACCGCCGCCGACGCGGTTCCACGCAAACTGCGCTATCGATTCAACAACTCCGTTACGGCAATCGCGTTTTGCGGCAACAACGAACTGCTGCTCGGGTTCGAACGCGGGGAAGTGCGACGCGTCGAAGTGACGACGGGCAAGACGCTCGCGGTGATGCGCGGCCACACCGATGCCATCGACCACCTGCTATTCGACGAAGCCGGCGACCGAGTCTACACCGCGTCGGTCGACGCCACCGTGCGCGCCTGGGACCTGCAAACGGCCGCCCCCCGCGCAAAACGGACGGTCGGCTTTCGCGTTCGCCGGCTCGCGCTGACCGCGAAGCGCGACCTGCTATTCGCCTGCGGCGGCTGGACCGACTGTGGCGTGCTAGCCTGGCACACGGACACGTTCGAGCTGGCCGGCCGCTACCATGGCCACCGGGCTGGCGTTCGGAGCCTTGCGTTGAGCCCGGAACAGCGGCGTGTCGCAACGGTCTCGCGCGACGAGACACTTCGCACCTGGCCGATCGAACCTCCGCGCAGCAGCCGGATACTCGACGCTGGTCGCGATGCGCGGGTTTTGTCAGCAAGCCGCGACGGCTCGCGCTTCGCCGCCGCGGCAATCGACGGCCGAATCACCGTCTGGAACGCGCACACCCTCAAGCCCGAACTGCAGCTCAAGACACGCAAACCGTGGACGGGATCGGCGCTGCACGAAGACAACGTCTATGTGGTCAGCGGCTTGCGCTACCGAGACAACAATATCATTCGAGCCATGCGCATCGCCGACGGCGCCGTTCTTTACGAGGGGACCGCCAAAAACCACGAGATCCAGCAGCTGCTCGTGGTCGCCGAGACCGACCGCTTGTTCGGCTGCTACGGCAAGCATCTGCTAGTTTGGCGTCTGTCCGACCTGGTCCTGCTGCACGAACACGAACTCCAGACCAAGGCATCACGCATCGCTTGGGACGCACGCGCACGTCGACCGCTACTGGGCGACCACAACGGGGGATTGCACCAGCTGAATGCAACCGACGGCACGATCGAATCGTCGCACATGCGCTTCGAGATCCCGGAACTGAGCGGAGCGAATGCGTCTCGCGCGGACCTGCTCGTCGTTGGGGCTGGCCGCTCACTGATCTTCGACCGGCTCGGCGCTGCGCCGCGAACCGTCACCGTCCTGAACGGATGCGGGGCGATCTCTCCCAACACGCGCCGCGTCGTCACCGGCGGCGCCGACCACAAAGTGCGTCTCTGGGACCCTGACACCGGCGACCAACTGCTCGTTCTCGGTGGCATGCCGTACAACGTCGCCGGTGTGCACTTCGTCGACGGCGGCCGTCGCGTCATCGCGCTGGCGCACCGCTGGACCGCGCAGTGCTCCGTGCACGTCTGGACGGCGCCGGACGACGTCGAACTCGGGCGATGAACTGCTCCTCTATTGCTGTCAGGAGAGATCGATGTCGGCCGACGTGATCCAGCCGAACGGATTCGATCCCGGCGTGTAGGCGCCCCACTGGATCGCGAGCATTGGCATCGCGATTACGGGCACCGCGAGCACGGGCATCGCGAGCACGAGCGAAGTTTGCGGCGTCGCCAGCGGAGCGTCGGGCGACGGCCGTTGGCAAGGTACGGACCGACTGACGCTGGTGGCGAGAACGGCGCTGGCAGCGAGCGTCGGGATGGTTCTGAGTTTGGTGACAAACATGACGGACGGGGCAATGCGACCCAGCCGTCGAGCTCGCGCTGCGATTCGTGAAAATCTGCATGCCGGGCGCGTAGCCATCCCCCACCCGCACGGTGCTACTTGCTGACGATCGCGTGATAGGCGTTTGACAGCGCGACGCCGCCGGTGCCGGCTGCGTCAAAGACCAGCGCCTGGGCCCAAAGCTCGAAGCCGACCAGCGCCAGGTTGTTCGGGATCGGCAACGGTGCCAGACCAGAGCCAACGCCAGCTGCACCCGCCGTGCCACTGAGCACTACGACGGCCGTCGTGCCGATCGTCGCCGGATTGAGCAAGATCGTGCCACCGAACGCCGGCAGTCCCGGACTCGATGCGGTTGCGATCGGAATGGCGCAGATTGCGCCCCCGACACCGCCCTCGATCGCGAATGCAAACGATGCGTTGCCGAGTTGCGGGTAGGTGCGCATGCCGAATCGCGGCACCTCGCCACCGGTTCCTGCGGTGCCGCTGCCGACCGGTACCGATGCCGGGCACTGCTGCGAACCGAACAGTTGGTGCGAGTGCGGGCCGACCTCGCGACCGATCAAGAACCGCCCCGACGGAGAGGCCCACAGCGACCAGCTTCGGCCCGGTTCGCTCAGTGTCAGTTGGTTGGCGGCCATACCTGCGCCGCCTAGCGCCATGCCACCGGAGCCAGTCCACGGGCCGATGCTCTGACCAGATGGGAACTGCTGCAACGCGATCGCATCGAGATTCCAGGTGCCGTTGGTGGCCGACGAGGCCGTTGTCGACAGTTCGCCAAAGACGGTCGTCGTGCGCGGTAGCGAGCCGGAGGATGCGCCCAGTTCGTAGCGGTGCCCGGTGAAACTGTGACGCCCGACGAGGTCCTGCAAGTCGTAGCTCGACCCGACGCGCACGGCCAGCACCATGCCGACTTGGCCGGTCGGCTCGACCGTCATCAAATACATCAGTTCGCCGTCGGCGCGGCAGCCGCCGCTGCTGCTGCCGATCTGCAGCGCACCGTCATTGGCGACGTTGTAGGTGAACGAAGCGGTCTGAGCACTCGACGTGCCACCCATCCCGTTGTAAGCGATCTTGGTGCCACTGGCCGTGCCGTTCCCGGAGCCATCGAACGTAGCCATGCCAAACTCCTGCTCGACTCGCCAACCGCTGTTCGTGCTCGCATCAAACTCGATACGCTGCGCGACCATGCGGTAACTGCCAGCGAGCGTCGCGTTCGACAGCCCGCTGCCGGCTTCGATCGCAATCACGCTGGCGGCGTCGGCATCGGTCATGCTGGTCACGGCGTGCAAGACGGAGCCATCCGACGTGATCCACATTGGAATCACATCGGGGCCCTGGATAAGCGGGTCCAAGTCAAGCATGCAGACGCCGTCGCCGCGCACGGTGTAGACGCCACTGAACGGGTCGTTCGGCGTCGCGACCGTGCCTGTGAGCAGCTCCGTTTCGTATCCGCTAGTGCTGCCGCTGAATACGCCGCTGGGCATCAGGGTCATGCTGCCAGTGCTGCCAACCAGTCGCAGCGTGCCGCTCGGAGCATCGATCTCCGAGCCGTACATGCCAACGTGGTAGGTCTTGGCCAGCGGCAGCACGTTGGGCTCCTGCGCCGTGATTGCGGCAACGACCAGCAGGGGCGCGGCCAGGGCCATGCGCGAGAACGGGTTGGAAGAGAGATTCGGCATACTCGTGGAGAATGCCGAACGCAGCGCAGTGTCTCGCTAGATCCCGATTTTATTGGTTGAGAACAGGACACCGCCGCATCAAGGGCGTCGTGCGGACTCGCAGGCGCCGGCCACGACTCTTTGGTAACCGGCAAGTTCGAAGGGACCAATTCAAGATCCGATGCTCGCAATGGGGTGCACGCGCCATCGCCACCTGGTTCTCGCGCGGTGAGGGCCATAACTCCGCTCCGCTATGGGCCCCAATGCCTCCCGACACCGTCGCGCTGTGCGTATGGCGAAGCAGCAGCAACGCAACCTATCAACGAGTCATGGACCACATCACCTTTGCCAGGTTCCCGGATCGCCAACAAGCGACCGAAGGCGTGAACTGCCTCCGACAGAGTGTCAGCAATGCTCAGATCTTCATGCACTGGGGAGCCAAGGATACGGCTTCGTTTGACCAGCAGGTTGAGCACTCGGGAGAGTTCGGAGAAACCGACCTACGTCACGCCTTGCTGCTGGGGGCAGGCCTTGGATTGTTGACCGGAGCTGCGCTTGGCGCGGTGCTGTCGCTCGTGCAGCTGTTTCCCGGCGCCCTCGTTCACGGCATCGGCTTGGGTGCCTTGATGGGACTGCTGGTCGGACTGCTGATGATGTCCATTGTGGGCACCGGCTTGATCGATCGGCGCCTGCAGCGACTGACCCGAAACTTGCACGCCGGCGAAGTCGTCATCACGGTGCGCACCCCGGATCGTGCTGCGCACCAATTGGCGCATAAGGCACTCTTGCAGTCGGGGGCGGAGGTCGCCGAAAAGGCGGTTGCCTGACCAAGACAGCCATCGACGACAACTTGCAGGCACTGCGTGACAATGACTCCCCTGAGCGAGCCCGAACGTGCGGCAGTACTTGAGGCTCTAGACGACGAGCACCTGGCATGGGCGACCTACGACCAGGTGCTTCACGACTTCGGCCCGGTGCGTCCCTTCCTCAATATCCGCGCGGCGGAAGCACGGCATATTGGTGCGCTCGAAGCCCTCTGTCGTCGCTATGCAGTGCCCATTCCGAACAACCCCTGGATAGGTCGGGTGCCACGCTATGACTCGATCCACGATGCTTGCTTGGCTGGGATCACGGCGGAGATTGAGAATGCCGCACTGTACGAACGCCTCAACGCCGTGACGCAGCATCCAGACGTGCTGCGCGTTTTCCACAATCTTTGCAGTGCATCGCAACAGCGGCACCTGCCGGCGTTCCGTCGATGTGCCTCGCGTGGCAGAGACTGTGGTGGCAATGGCCCAAGGACAGCCCGCGGCTAACGTGCGTAGCGCATTGGCGAGACTGCGCAAAGGTGCAGCTGCGCGCTGACGAGGCAACTCACCTCAAGCGCACAACGTCGGCCCGAGCGATGACATCAACAGCCGATGGATGTCAGCACAGCGGTGCGATCGCTCACGGCGCGTTCAGTCGTCGAACCACGGCCGCGTTCACCGTCTCCCAGCAGGAAGGCGAAACCCCGCCAGTCCACACAACGACAAGGACTTCGCCGGCACGATGGACCCGCGCGAGCTCGCTGCGCGCGGCAGACGCCCAGGTCCGGCGCAGGACTTGCTCGACTCGGTTGCCGTCCGCCCTGGACGCAGCCTCCAACCCGTAGATGCCGAGGAGTTCGTTCTCTCCAACGTAGACAGCGTAGAGCGCAGCGCGGATCCCCTCTCGACCGAGCCCACCGCCTTGCGACGCGCGCAGCGCGATAGCCTCAACGAACCCGACTTCGGTTGCGAGGTATGGGTTGCCTCGCATGTCGAGTGACACACGGAGTTCCGCTAGCTCGGCGAGCGGCCGCGTCACCAGCGAAGCGTGCAACTCCTGTCCGTCGAGCACGAGCGGGTCCAATCCGCTCGTGGCACACCCCGAGAGCAGCAAGATGAGCGGCCAGGTGAGTAGCGTCTTCCGGTTCATTGCCCCCCACGGTAGCAACACGTTCTCGTTTGGAGTTCGCGTTCTGGTCGGGACTGGCCTTCGCAAGGACTTGCGACCGAGGGTCGCCCCAGCCAATTTGCCGGAGACTGCGCGAAACACCCATGTGTTGGGAACATCCGTAGCCACTGCAATCGTCAACTACTCCGCCTGATTCGGACAACAAGGTCCGATGTGCTCTCGAGCAACACGGTCGAGAGTATTTCTCCCTCATGCACCCGGATACCCCAAGGATCCCATGCGTACCCTATTCTTCCCACTAGCAGCCGTTCTCGCTGTCGCAGTTCTACCGGCCCAGACCCTGACGACCACGTTCGCAGGCGGCAATGCCCAGTCGGGCAACATGTTCGACCTGCGCGCGATCACCCCGGTCACGATCACCGACTTCGATGTCAACCTCCAGCCAGGCACTTGGGACGTCGAGGTCTATGTCCTGCCGGCCAACATGCCCTACTTGCCGGACGTCAACAACGCCGTCGCCTGGGGCGCGCCGCTCGCCACCGCGACGGGCGTGGTCAGCCTCGGAACCGGCGTCCCGACGCCGCTGAACATCGCCATCTCCGTGCCGATCGCAGCCGGTGACATCCAGGCCTTCTACGTCACGGCCTCGAACGGCGGCATCTTCAACTACACGAACGGCACGACCACCGGAGCGCTGTTCGCATCGTCACCTCACCTCGAGTTCTTCGAAGGTGCGGGTCTTGCCTACCCGTTCACGGCCAACTTCAACCCGCGCATCTTCAACGGCAACATCCACTACACGTTCCCCGCTGGCTCGGCCACGTCAGCGAAGTACGGCACGCCGTGCGACTTCCCGTCCCAGGCCGGCGAGCGCTTCGCCCAGGGCGACCCGGTCGACCTCGCGAACACCTCGTGGATCCTGATCGACAACGGCTTCGGCGGTTGGGACATCAGCCCGACGGCTGCCTTCCCCTATGACGCAGCCGGCGCCCAAGCCAACGGCATCGAAGTCAGGGATGTGGCCAGCCCGTGGGCTGGTGCCTTCACGTCCAGCTCGTGCGCTTGCTGGGATGACGCGACGATCGTCTACACCCCGACGACCGGCGGGCTCACCTACCCGGATCCAGTGACCGGCGGCAGCGTGACGTACACCCAGATCTCGATCAACACCAACGGCGCGATCCGCTTGGGCGACCAAGGCATCGACAACTCGTTTGCGTTCAATGGCGGTAACTCGGGCTTCGTTTCGACGGTGTTCCAAGGCACGGTTGGCCCGATGCTGCCGCAGTTCGCGCTCTTCTACAACGACCTCGACCTGGACAACGCCGGCTCCCTCTGGGTCGAAGACTCGGGCGGCATGCTCCGTATCACCTGGGACGGGGTGCCGAACTGGGATGACCCCGCGGGTCCTGCAGCGGAATTGAACGATCTGCAGATCACGATCTTCCCCGGCTTCGTCATCTACTCGTTCGGCCCGAACGTCGGCAACGGCGGCAGCGGCAGCAACGAAGCGATCACCGGCTGGAGCCTAGGCGACAGCTCGCCTGACAACCGTCTCGACTGGACGGTCGCGATGGCCAGCAGCTACACGACCGGCAGCGGCTACGTTGCTCCGACGACCAGCTCGACCGCCTCGCCGGTTCTGGGCACGTCCATCAACCTCGTCGTCGACGGCCTCTCGCCGACCGCGGTCATTGGTGGCGTCATCTACGGCCTGACCCCGCTTAACCCGGGCATCTCACTCAGCGGCGTCCTCGGGATCAACTGTGATCTGCTGGTGACTCTCGACCTGATCGAGCTGGGCGTCCCGACCGCGGGCACCTACACCAGCAACGCGTTCACGATTCCGAACAACCCGGCCTTGGCCGGCCAAGCCCTTGGCGTGCAAGGCTTCGGCTTGGACACCTCACTCATTGGCGCGTCCGCCAACGAGATCAACCCGCTCGGCGCCACGTTGGCTGACGCGGTCCTGCTGACCCTCGGCCTGTAGTCCCGATTGCCACCGGACCGTGTTTCGAAGCTCGGTCCGGCAGAGCATCCCGTTGGCGGTAGCTCACCGCTCGGGAGGATCGGATCCAACCGTTGGATCCACGCTTGCTATCCGCCAACCGCGGCGGCCAGCAGCGGAGCAAATCGTGCCACACGTTTTGGCGTTCGTGCATGAAACCAAGGTCGCCAAGGGCATAGCCGCGGATCCCGATGCAACCACACCATCTGGTGATCGATCGCCGCGCCAACCGAGCAACGTTAGCGTTGGGCCAACGTGTTGCAGCAGCGAACGCGTTCGAGCAATGTTGACGTTCGCACCCTCGCTCGACGCCTGCCTTCAGATAGCGTGTCCGTATGAGGTCGACACTGCACAAGATCACGATCTGCGATACCGCCACGGACGTCAGCCAAGTCGTCACCGCGGTGCAGTGGGAAGTCGCCATTGGCGATGAGATCTGGGATGACCAGGTCCTCGCAACGCTGACGTTGCGGGACGGCAAGAAGAACATGGTTCTGGCCGACCTTCCGCATCCACACACACGGGCCAACGTTGAAGAGTGCTTCTGCCTCGTCAAGACCAACTCGGCGTATGCCTATTGCATGGCCTCGCTGCGAGACGGGTAAACGGGTCGAGGCGGGTAAACGGGTCGAGGCGGGTCCACATTCCCATCGCGGACTCGCGCCAACACTGATTGGTCAAGAAGGAACTCGAAGTGACCAATTCGGTGCCAAACCAGACCGGTCGAGCTCCGGATACTGCGCGCCGCGGGACTGACGTCCGGCATACTGGTGGCACCGGCCGAACGCCGGTATCCATCCCGTATGCGAGAGACACCATGCCATCGAAACTCCTCATCGTTGCCCTTCTCTGCCTCGCACCTTCGCTCGTCCTAGCGCAGCGAAGCAACCCTGACCTCGCCCTTGCCACGCAAGACATCTACGCGGTGGCGTGGAGCGACGGCGAACTCAAGGCCGTTAGCCGTAGCTACAAAGCACAGTTCGATCCCGGCTCCTTCCAGATCACGCCGATGCTGGGTCGCACCGCACCGAACGACTACCCGCTGCGGGTTTCGCTTCGCTCCATTCGCCGAGGCGGTCACGATGTATTGTTGGCTGCGGCCACCGAAGGCAAGACCCCGCGCCTGCAAGACGAATCGGTTCTTTACGATTACGGCGATGGCATTGTCGAGCGCTATGACGTGCGCGCCGATGGCTGCAAGCAGAGCATCGTCTTCGCCGAGCGCCCCATCGGCGCAGGAGATCTCGTCGTCTGCTACTCGGTCGCAACCGAGATGGCATGCGCAACAACGGAGCGGGCCAGCGAGCTGCGCTTCTTGGCGTCCGACTTGGGTGGCATCACCATCGGCACGGTGATCGGCATCGACGCGCTCGGCCGCCGCGTGCAGGGCCACATGGCGTTCGACGGACAGCAGCTGGAGATGGTGCTGCCGCACGACTTCGTCGAGACCGCCGCCTACCCGCTCGAATTGGACCCGCTGTTTGGCCCGGAGCTCAACACCGGGGTCTCCTTCCAAGACCACTTCCCCGACACCGCCTACGACGCCACCAACAACATCTACGGCGTCGTGCACGAGTTCCCGAGCTCCGCGACGAGTTCCGCAGTCTGGATCATGCGCCACGACGCGCTTACCGGCACCCGCCTTGGCGGCGGCGCAGTCGGCAGCGGCGCCGGCAGCCAGAGCCGCCCGCGGATCGCCAACATCAACCAGTCCGACCGGTTCCTGGTCGTGTGGCAAGACGACGCCTCGGGCAACCCCGACATCAAGTGCCGCGCCGTTCGCGCCAGTGACGGCGCCTTGTCGATGCCGGTCACGATCGCCTCGAGCTTCGCCGACGAGCTCGCCCCCGACGTCGGCGGCGACGCGTTCGACAACCAAGACCTCGAAGCACTCGTCGTCTGGCAAGAAGTCGGCGTCGGCATTCGCGGGGTGCAAATGACGGTCGCCGCCACCGGCGATCCGGTCATGGCGGGCAGCGTCGTCACGCTCGATCCGCTGCCGCTATCGGCCAACCCCACCATCAGCAAGAGCGGTGGCTTCGACCCAAGCAACGGCGGCCGCTACGTCGTCGCGTGGGAAGCGGACCTTGGTGGCACCCCGTTGATCGGCTACCTCGGCGTCGACCGGGATCTCAACTTGCTGACCGGGCCGTCCTACACGGCTGGCGGGGTCGGCTCCGCCAATCCCGACGTCGACGGTGACGGCACCCAGTTCTTGTTGGTCTTCCAAGCACTGGAAGGACCGCCACCATCAAAGAACGATATCTGGTGCCAACCCCTCGAGTTCTGCACGGCAGGAACGTCACTTTGTGGACCGGCGGCGAGCCCGTTGGCGAACACCGTCAGCGACGACGCAATCGATCCGGTCACCGCTTGCCTCGGGCCAATGTTTGCGGTCGCGTGGTCGGACGCCGAACCCTTGACGCTGAGCGACTACCGGATCGCGATCACCAACGTTGTGCCAGCGACCGGCCAGCTGTGCGGTTCGCTCGACATGACGGGTCCAACCTCGGGGTTCAACAACTCCCAGCCAGCACTCTGCGCCAAGCGCTCGGGCGGCGCCGACAACGACGAGGCGCTGCTCTCCTTCGAGAAGCTGGACAACAGCTCTGGCAACTCAACGCTCAAATCTCACCGCTACCAGCCATTCACCGGCGGCCCGGTGACGCCAATCGCAGGTGTCGGTGGCTGCGGCACTGGCGGTACAGCGGACGTCGGCAGTCCATTCGCCGTCGGCAATGCTTCGTTTCACCTGACCCTGCGAAACGCCGACCCTGGTGCCCCCGTGGCATTCTTGGTGTTCGACACGACGATGGGTGCACAGAGCTCGTGCGGAACTTGCACCTTGATCAACGCCCAGATCCTGTCACCGATATTCCCGGTCCTCAATGGCGACGCCGATGCGGCGTTGCCCCTGCCCTGCAACACTGGCTTGTTGGGATTCACCATGGACGCGCAGTGGGTCGTCTTCACGCCGGTTGCCGCTGCGCCACCGTGCCCGGTGTTCCCATTCATCAGCGCTTCAAACGCCATCCGGATGGTGATGGCGAACTAAACTCGGGTGGAGCTCCTTGCGCAAATCGCGCGCATGCGTTGCGTGCGCAGGCTGTCACATCCAGAACCCAACCATGCTTGCTTCGCCGCTCGTGGCCACCCGTTGCGCTACCGTCGGATCCGAAATCTGGCCCTGCTAACTGCAGCTGCATTGGCTGCGTTGGCGCCGCCGATGGCACAGTTGCAGTTTGATCATCTGCCGCGGCGCGCGTTGTCGTCCTTGATAGGCTACCGGTCGACCTTGACCGGCGGCTACCGGTCGACCTTGACCGGCAATTCGGCCCCCGGCAGCCACGCCGCTTTCGGCGCCACCATGATCCCGTTGATGGTGTCATCTTGGAAGCCGATCACGCTCGGAAAGCGTAGACCCGGTAGGGTTTGGATGTCGAACAGCTCGGAACAGCCCGCTTCGAACCAAAGGAAGGCCGTCAGCTGACCCGTCTGCAGATCGACGACGCAGACGCCACACTTGCGCTGCGTGTCGTCAAACTGTTCGGCGATCGGCATGCCGCCAAACTGATCCTTCTCGCGGATCATCGACAAACCGACGAACGCGTACTGACCGTGGAAGGCAAGCCCGCGAGCGAAGCCCGGCAGCGCCGCAACGGTCGTGCGTTCGCCATTGCGCTCGTCCACCGTGCAGAGCAAACCACGACCGGAGTCGAGCACGAACAGCTTGCCGTCATGGACGCGCGGCGAGTGCGGCATGCAGAGTCCGCGGGTGACGACCTCACCCGAATCAACCTCCAGCACGACACCTCCTGTGATCTTGTTGTCACGCCAGCCACCAGCGGTGTTGGTCTCCCCCATCGCGCTGACATAGCCGACCTTGCCGTCTTCGATCGCAATGCCGTTGAGGTGGCAACGGTCCTCGCCGACCAGTTGGTCGATGAACGGTGGCTTCCACTGCGGTACGAACCCGTAGTCACCGTTCGGATCGAGCGTGCACAGACACGAGAACAACGTATTGACGATCCACGGACGCCCGTCGACCAGCGCGATCTCGTGGCCCTGAATGTCGCCAGTGACATGTGCCTGCCGCGGCACCAAGCATGCGTCGTGGCTTCCCTTCGGTTCCAACTGCGGCGCAATCTCGGCAGCCGCGCGCAACGTCCAGACGGTGTTGCGCGCACCCAACACCATGCGATCCAGGTCGTCGCTAACGGCAAGGCCCATCGGCTTTTCGAACGACCGCAGCAGCAGTGACAGCTTGTTGCCAGTCGGACGCACCAGCATCAACTTGCCGGCCTGATACGTCGTCACCGCCAACGACAATTGCAACTGCTGCAGCAAGGCCGGGAAGTTCGGCGAGTGCACGTAGCGGAACGGCGACGACTTGGACTGGGGTTGCGATCGGTCGGGCTTGGTCATGGCAATGCTCTCACACAAGTGACGCTAGAGCATTCCGGTTGCCTAGTCGCCAATGGGAACCTTTGAGGACCGGGAGTCCGCGCTCGGCACGGACGCTCAGCCAGGCACTGCAAACCGTGCGACTCGTCAGGTGGCGTGAGTTCGAAGGCCACGAGTGAGCCACAAGCTCTGCGGAACAGCATGCAATTCGGGGTCTTGTGGCAAAGTCGGTCGCGAGTCGGTCGTCGCTGACACGACGCCCCCGACAGCTCCCATTTTGAATGGGCATCGACGACTCCGATCACCACGAATCAGGCCGGTGAGTTTGTATTCAAGAACGACGCGTCGCCACATGCTGCTGGTGGTGATCCGCGGCTCGTCACGCTCTCAGAACTTCAAGGCGGCACTCCAGGAGGGACGGTCGCAGGTGCTGACGCTCGGCGAGGGCGCAACTACGGCGGTATTCTTCAAGGGTGACGTTGAGGTCGGGCGCAGGCCGGTGCAGTTGCAGGCCGGTGCAGTTGCGGGCCGGGCAGGTCCACACGATCCGGTTCTGAGGCTTCGCACATCGTTGGCAGCCGCTACTTGGCCGACTTGCTCAGGCCTCAGTCCAGCAGCAGTTGCTTCAGCATGGACTCGCCACCATGTGACCACCAGTAGCGCACGGCGATGCGGAAGGCGCGGTGGTCTGCTGCCGGGCCGTCAGGAAGTTCGTCGAACAGCCACTGCAGTTCTGGGTCCTTGCGAAATGCTGCGCCAGCGCGCGCCGGCACATCCGCGAGTGATGGGGTGTTGGCCAGCACGTCAGCTGCGTCGTTCCAGATTGCATCAAAGCTCCAGCGGGTTCTTGCCAGTTCTTGCAGGGCATCGGCATGCCGAGGGTTGTTGGTCAGACCGAAGAACATCGACAACGGAATCAGCAGCAACGGTCCGGCCTTTTGCTTCTCGACCAGTTCGTTGAGTGCGGCGCTGGCCGTGCGGCCATCGCCCGCCAGGTAGCTGCTGGCGCAAGCGCAAGCTTCGACTAGCTGGCCCGACCAACCGCGCCGCACGCATGGTTGTTGCACGAACGCGGCGAACACAAACTGCATCGTCGGTGCCTGCCCCCCCTCGACTGGCAGAGATGGCACGTCGTGCAGGTTGGCAAGCATATCGTCTGGCTTCGGCCACGCATCGATCACGCCTCGGGCCATCGCCCGCAAACGCTTTCGATCGGTCGGGTGCGCAACCGTCTGTCCAAGCACGGCCACCAGCATCTTGTGTAGCGCGTCCTCGGGCGGGGCAGCCGCCGCGTTGTCGTTCGCCGGCAGCACGGCATTGGGCAACACCGAGACCAGACCGACCGTGCACTCGGTGCCAAGCACCGTGAAGCCAATCGGTTGGTCGCGAACTTCGCCGGCGGGCCCAAGCCGCAGGGTCGTCTCGCCAAGTCGCACCACGAGATCGTCGTCAACGTGTTGTACGTCGTTCGCGCCGCGCAGCAGCTTCGCGGCGAACGACGGGTGCATGTCGAAGAAGAACTCGGGGAAGTCGCCGGTCGAAGTTCCCAGGCCCCAGCGAATCTCGCCATTGCCGTCCGCATGAAGCGTGCTCATCAGCTGGAACTGAACGGACAGCAGTTTGCCGGCAGGCATCGCAAAGATGCTCGCGCTGCGACCCGAGACAAGGCGCAACCCGTGCGGGTCGACTTGCAGTGCGAAGCGTTCCACTGGCCCGTCACCCCAGGCGATGTGCTCGGCCTCAAGGTGGATGCCCGTCGTGCCCATCGTCAGGTCGATGCGGCCGGGATGCACCGTGAGCACTGGTTGCAGCGGCAGCTGTTCGCCAACTTCGACGCCAAACTGCAGCAATTCGCCGCCACGCAGCAGGGCGGCGGACCGTTGCATTGCGTGATCGAGGCGAGCCGCAGTCGCCAGGTGCGATGCGTCAAACGGCGGCGGCTCGGGGATGCGCACGACGTTCACGATCAGGGTGGCCGAGCGCGCCGACGAAGCTTCCGGCGCAGGCTCGGGCAGTGCGACCGCGACTTCCGCGTAGCGCGCCGTCGCCTCGATCCGCTGGCGAAGACGGTCGCGCACCGCCTTGGTTGCAAGCATGCCGACTTCTGGGACCGCCCAAGCGATCACCGCGGCAGCTGTTTCCGCGTCCGGCTCGCCGTCCATTTGCACTCCGCCAAGGAACACCTCGCGACCTTCGTCGAGCACGGTAACAAGCAGCACCAACTTGTCGCCATCGGGCTCGTGGGCGACCTTGATGCTGGCACCGTAGCGACCAATGTTCTCGTAGGCGGTGACCACACCTTGCTGCAGCCGCTTGCTTCGGGACGTCGTTGTGTTTGCGAACTGCCCCACTGGCAACAGCGCCTTGTTGCTGGCTATCGGTGGCGCCAACTCTCCAGTCGGCATCCTCGGTCGCGGTGGCACGGTCAGAGCGGTGGTGACCTGTTCCTCCGTCAACGCAGTGTTGCCGCTGCAACGCACCCCACCCCAGCGATATCGGGACCCCGGCTGGACCGCAATCCGCAGGCCTCCGTCGACGAGTTCGGCAGTCGCCTTTGCATCGGGATAGCCGCCTGCCCGATGCATGACGACGACGCGTTCGGCGATCCCCTCCGCCGTGTCTTGATCCAGACCGCGGTGCAGCGCGCGCATCGTTGCGAAGTCGGTTGCGAGCACGCCAGCGACATCGTCGCGGTCATAGCCTGAGCCTGTCACCTCCATTTCGCGCAGCACCCGCCATGGCGGCGCCTGCTGTGCCGGCAGGAACGCCGCGATGGCTAGCGATACGACGAGCGCGCGTGAGAGGCAACGTGAGGGACGGTTGTTGGCACTCATTGGTATTGCTTGCACCGCTACAACGATCCCGCCAACACCAGCACGCGTCAACCGCCGCACTCGCCCCAAACCACACCGAAGCGCTGGTTCTCGACCTGAAGCAACCGCGATCGCCCGCCGTCCAGGAGCCCGCAACTTCGCGCCGTGACGCCAAGCGCATTGCGCGCACAGCAACCAGCCCGTCTGATGCGGGGCCGCCTATGACGACCTCCGGCAACCCCAGACTCGGCGCTCTGTTCACGATTGCCGCAGTCTGCGTGTTCGGCATGCAGGACGGTGTCAGCAAGCACTTGACCGAACAGTATCCCGTGTTCTTCGTGATCACGGTGCGCTACTGGGCGTTCTTGCTCGTGCTGCTGTTGGTGCATACCGGTCGCAGCGGCGGCTTGCGTCGGGTTGCAACATCGAAGCGTCCGGTGCGGCAGTTGTTGCGCGGGGCGCTGCTCGCCGGCCAGGTGTGCATGATCGTGCAGTCGTTCGCGAGCCTTGGACTATCGACCACGCATGCGGTGTTCTCGTCGTTCACGCTGCTGGTCGCGCTGGGTAGCTGGCTGTTCCTCGGCGAACGCATCGGCGTAGCGCGCATGCTGGCGATCGCCGTCGGCCTGATTGGCGTGCTCGTGATCTTGCAACCTGGTGCCCAGGTGTTCGATCCGCTGGCGCTGTTGCCGCTGGCCGGAGCGTGCACGTTCGCGACCTACCAGCTGTTGACGCGAGCCGTCAACGCCGTCGACCCGGCTCGCACCAGCTTTTTCTACACCGGCCTCGGCGGAGCACTCGTGATGACCGGCATCGGACCGTTCTACTGGCAGCAACCGGACCTGACCGGCTGGCTACTGCTCGCGGTCGTCAGCGCGTCGAGCATGCTCGGCCACTACCTGTTCATCCAGGCGCTACGCCATGCCGAGGCGAGTGCGATCCAACCGCTGGTCTACCTGCAGCTGGTCGTCGCCACGACGATCGGAATCCTGGTATTCAACGAACGGCTCGATGCAGCGACCATCGTCGGCGCCGTGCTGATCGTGGCCGCCGGTTTGTTCACGCTACATCGCCAACGACGATGCGCGCCGAACGCAACCGCGGCGGCCTATGCGAAGCCCTGACTCGGGCGGCCCTACTGGATGCTCGACCCGAATCCGTTGACTACCGGTGCGTTGTTGACCTTGTAGCAGTGCACGTAGCTGAAGCCGGTGGCGTTGCCAAGAGGATTGAGTCCTGACAGCTTCGTGCCGGCGAGCCGCATCGTGCCCGAGCCGTTCTGGCTCATCACTTCTTGCAGCGAGCGCAGAGTGCCTCCCTGCACCTGCGTGTCGCCGGCGATCTGCGCACGGATCGCGTGCTTCGAGCCGAACAGGTAGGTGTCGTGGATCTCGGCAGCGGTGCGCGTCGATTCCATTCCGACCCCGGTGTTGCCGCCGTCCGCTTCGAAACGACACCGCTCGATGCGCAGATTGTTGAGCTGACCGGAGAGATTGATGGACTGGAGCCCTGCGTTGGCAACCGTCGCGCCGATTGCCCGCCCGATCGAGTCGCGAACGACGACATTGCTGTCCAAGAACAGGAATGCAAAGTGTGAGCCGCCGCTGGCACCATCGGCAAGGCACTCGACTCGATCAATCTGGGTGGCCATGCTGAGGCCGACACCTAGCACGCATATGCTGAACGGGGAACCCGATCCCGGATTCTGCACGCTGAGGTCGCACAACTGGGCGCGGTCCTCGAGCGTGATCACCGCGGCGTTGCTGCTCTGGCTCGAATCCCCTGCGGCACGGCGGATCACGGTCGTGCCGGCGCCGGCTCCCGCCAGGCGCACGAACGACGGCACGCTCAGCGCGACGTTCTCATCGTAGATCCCGGGCGCGACATCGACTCGATACGGCCGGTCCTCGGCGGCGTCGGTGATGCTCGCGAGCGCCTGCGCGACACTCGTGAACGGTGCGCCACTCTTGGCGACGAACTTCACCAGTTCGCGTCCCGCCGACAGCTCGTCGAGGACTTGGGTGTTCTGATCGACCAGCGCACGGTTGACGTTCAAGCCGCTCGCGAGCGCTTGGAAGTTCTCGTTGACCTCACTGGCGCGCGCTGGCGTGCCAGCATCGAACGTATTGGGAACCGCGACGGGATCCTGGGGGGCAAAGCTTGCCGCCGACGTCATCACGCCGGTGCCGATGAGCAGCACGCTGGCCACACACAAGGAAGGAATAGACTTCATGACTCTGTTCTCGAGTAGGGGAGGATTGAGGTTCGCTTGCAGGACGCGATCACTGCCACACGCCCTGATCCCAGATCAGCGCGTCCCAGTCGGCTCGCTGCGGCGTCAAGTCGCCGGTGCCACCGCCACTGCTCGAGCACGAGCCGACTAGCAGCAGCGCGGCAGGGAGCAGCCACCCGAGCACGCGGTAGCGCGCGGCAGCAGGCGAAGAAGCAGTGCGCGCATCACGACGGTCAGTCTTGTTGGGGTGTGAGTGCGTCACGGACGGTAGCGCGTGTGTTGGCATGTCGCCTACAGGGCGCACGGAGCGCGGCCGTTTTCCGGTCAGAATGGAATTCTTTGCCCGTACGGTGGTCGCCCGGTGCGTTCGACGGCTCCTTCCGACCGTTTGGGCCGAACTGCACCTACCAGTCAACCTTCATCGGCCCGGAGCATCACGTCCCACGATCGGCGTCGGACGCAGCGACGATCGTGATCGGCAACTGACCGCGCAACCGACGCCGTTGCTCCGTCACGCACAGTGCAGGATTTCGCGGCCTACGGCGGCGAACGCAACGCCTTCTGCAACAGCTTCTGGATCGCTTCGAGCTTCTCGACTGCGACGCCATAAACGGCCTGTTGACCTTGGCGAAAAAGACGGTTCGTGCGAATCAGATTGCGGAACTGGACCTGCTCGAACAATGCCTGGTGAATGACTCCCATTCCGCCGGTGACCCCGCTTTCAAAACTCGCCTCCACGAATGGTCCGTGCTCATCGATGTAGGGAATCATGCGTTGCAGAACGAAGTCACGGTTGATCCGGCCCCACTCGGCACACGCCGCATAGCACTGCCCATGCAGGATGATCAGCTCGCCGAGAATCATCTTGTCGCGGATGAGTCCTGATGCGCCGGTCTGCTCGAGTTCTTTCCAGCCAACGGTCATGGGCTTGAAGTCCGCATAGGAAATCGCCTGGTCCATGGCGACATCCAATTCCTTGCCTTCCAGACCGTTCTTGGTAAGCAGCGAGCCGAGCTGTTCATGGCCGCGCTCAAGCATCTCAAGGTATGTCTTCAAGTATCGTTGATCGACTTGCAGGTCGCTCTCGATCGTGCGCAACAAGCGATGCTCTTCGCTGCGGGCGCGGGTGGCTTCTCGCCAGTCCTGGAATGCGAACGAAATCGAAATCCCGCTCACGACGATCACGAGCTCGATCAGGAATCGGGGCCAGTCCCTGGCGACGACTCGTTTGAGGCGGTGCATCATGCGTCCGAAACCGTAATCGAAACGCCTCTCGAAGATTTGCCCTGGCTCGCCCTTTTCAGACACTCGCTGCGCGCCAATTCTCCTGACAGCAGGTCTTGCCAGGAGCCGGTCGAACACCCTAGCGCGCGGTCAGTTCCCGGCGACAAGCAGCAAGCCGTTGCTGGCCCGCCACTGCGAAACGCCAAGACCAAAGCCCTGCAATAGCAGCCGCGTGCCGGCTAGTGATGGCGTCGCGGGAAGAGCCACGGACAAGTCCCCTGCGCCATTGCTCGTCACATTCCACCCGAGCACCTGCGGGGCCGTGAGGTCAGAATAGAACCAAAACGAATTGAGCCAGGTTGCACGGTTCGAATACGCATCGAACGTGATCGCGAACAAAGGTGCCGGCCCCAGTTCTTCGAGTCGTAGCTGCATCGTCGCGCCGAGCACAGGATCGTCGCTCGACAGCTTGGTGACGCTGTAACCGCCGGCCCCGACATCGCCCAACGGCACCGTGTGCCCGCCAGGTTCGACCGCCCAGACAACCGGACCGACGGCGTAGCTGTTGTAGGCAACACGGCGATCTCCAAAGACGATCAACTTCCCGCCCGACAACACCGCGTCGTCGACCCAGATGCCCTGAGCACCAACCACAGCCTCCCCGCCGACCCGGTGCGTTCCGGTAGCCGTGCCATCGGTGCGCCAGAACTCGTAGCCGGAAACGCCGTCCTGTCCGACGAACCACACGTAGCGCTCGCCAACTGGGATCAGGGAATCGACGTCAGCTCGCAGCGCAACTGGCGGCGTCACTCCCGACGGATCGATGGTCCACGCTGTCTGCGGACCGCTCAGACTGACCAGAGCGATCGCCTGATTCGCATTCCGAAACACAACATCGTTAACCTTGCTCGAGGCAGTGCCGGGGGCAAAGTCCGCGACCAGCGCTGACTGACTCGTTGCCGGATCGAAGATCCACGGCTCACGTCCCTCGGCCGCGGTCTCTCGCTCGTACATCAACTGCGCCCCCAAGGCCCACAGTCGTGGAGTCGGGTTGCCTGGACGGTACGCGGCGGGCCAGATCTCGCCATGCCCTACGGTTCCAGCCGGCGTGCCATCGGTCGACCAAAGGTCGAAGCTCGTTGCGGAACCCCCGTGGTAGATACCGACGCAGAAAAAGGATCGCCCGGACGCCTCGACGAAGCCTGTCAAAGGAGTCGCACTCGACAGCTGCACAGGCCACTGATGCAAACTCATCGTGCCCGCTGCCGTGCCGTCCGTAGTCAAGAGTTCGACGTTGGAATAGGCACCTTGCATCCACAGGCTTCGCCTGCCAACGACGCCTAGGGACGCAGCCGAGATGCCATTCGATCCTGGCACCAAGTCGGCGACCATCGACGTTCCCGCTGGCGTGCCGTCCGTGATCCAGAACTCGCGGCCGTGCACACCATCGTTGGCCGTGAACACCGCCCGATCCCCCAACGACACAAAACCACTCGGAGAACTGCCACTGGCTCCGGGCAGGATGTCGCGGAGCAACTGGGTGCCCGAAAAGCTGCCATCGCTGACGAAGACTTCGATGCCACCCGACGGCGGAGTCTGGCCGGAGAAGACCAGGTAGCGCCCAATCGGAGTCATCTGCCTGGGCTGGGTGCTCGCAGCGCCGGGCAGGTAGTCACGCACCATGCCGGTGCCCGCAACCGTTCCATCCGTTCGCCACAACTCTTCGCCGACCGCCGCAGTCCAGTTCGTGAAATACACATGATCGCCCATGCGTACAAAGACCTCGCTGCTGAGACCGACCGTGCTTCTGGCCGCAAGCTGGAAGGTTCCCGATGCCGAGCCATCGGTGCGCCACACATCGTCATAGACGGTGAACACCGTGATGCCGAACAGGTCGACGGCGTGATGGCTCGGCCCCGCTCCACTTGGAAAACTCGCGATCTCGGTGACGGTGCCCTGCGAACAACACACGCCGGTGAGCGCAGCGGTCAGTAGTAACTTGGCCCATCGCAACTGGGCTGATAGCAACTGGGCGAGAACGGGACACGCGACGGTGGTCTTCACAGTAGTTGGATTGAGTAGGTGATCGCGGCGGCGTAGCAGACGAAGCAGTTCGCCCATGGGCAACACCGTATCATGTGGACGTATCCGGTGTGCTTGCGCCGCCCCCATGGGCTTTGCGTGCGATGCCCCCTATAAGGGTGTCATGCCCAACGAGACCACCGGTCCGGTCGCGACCGAGATGATTCGCCGCCTGGAAGCAGCACTTGCGCCGACCCGCCTCGCGCTGCGCAACGATAGCGACAAGCATGCCGGACATTCCGGCCATGACGGATCGGGTGAGAGCCACTTCTCGCTCGAGATCGAAAGCGCCGCGTTCGAAGGCCTCAACCGGGTCCAGCGCCAACGCCGAATCTACCAAGCGCTCGGCGAACTGATGAACGCGCCGGTTCACGCGTTGCAGATCAAGGCGCGCGCGCCGGGCGAAGAATGACCTAAAACGTGAAGGTCATCGCGAGCTGCAAGCCCATGACGTCGCCGAGCATTCCTTCTGCGGTCAGTTGCCAGGCAGCACTCGGCAGCAGGTTGACGCCGACGAATCCGTAGACCAGATTGGCATCGAACTTTGCCTCGGCGTTCAAGTCGGGCACATCGTGTCGGCCGTCGACACGGCGATAAGCCAGTCCCGCGTACGGAGACAGCCATCGACCGGAGTCTGACTGCGGCAGGATCGCAGCTGCCAGGCGAAGATCGCCCTCGAACCATTCGGCATCGGAGCGACTGTTGAGGTAGAGGTTCTCGGACCGGTTGTGGCTCAATTTCAGGCTGGCGCTGGTAGCAAGCGCACCGAACTCGACGAGCCGCGCGCCAACGCGAGTGCCGATCGAAATGTCGGCGCCGTCATCGCGCCATCTGTCGACTTCGAGTGTCGAGGCACCGAGCAAACCTTCGAAGACGAAGCGGTCCGTTGCATAGGAGACTGCTTGATGCACTCGTGTCAGTTGGGCTTCGACTCGTTGCTTGGGGCCGACGCCCGCCGCTGTATTGCCAGTTGTCAGGCTGAACGCGGTAGGCTGTTTGATGTCGAACTTGGATCTCTCGATCGACGTACGGATAGCCCAGCCAGAGGTTCGAGGAACTGGTTCCGGCCCAGCACTGTGGCGTTGCGCGGGCGCCCGGCCGAGCCTCACCTCGCTAGAATCGCGCAGCGCATTCGGCGACACACACGCGGGCAGCAGCAGCAACAGCAGGATTCTGGGTCTTGGCACGACTCTCATTCGCACGAAGTAGTCGCGACGACTCACATGGTAACGATGGCCGCCCCCAAGTCTTGCATGCTACCGAATCCAAGCATGCCAGGCCGCGGCCAAGGACTGGGCAGCGAACCGCCGCTGAATCAGATACCGTCTGGGAAGCCCCGAACCGCACCCATTCGCACCCGGAAAACTGATATGCGCTCGCCCCCCACGCAAGCGGCCATCATCTCGATGGCCATCTTCTTGATGCTCACCGGAGACGCTAGCGGCCAAGCCGGCAACGACTGCGCAAGTGCCGTTCCGGTCACCATCGGCTCCGCCAGTTTCAGCAACGCCGGCTACACCAACTCGCCAACCCCGTGGTCGTGCTGGAATGCGAACAACGATCGTTGGTTCGTGTTCGTTCCGCCGGTGACCATGCCATACACGATCAGTGCGTGTTCGGGAAGTCTCACTCCCCCGGACACCATCCTCAATTTGTACTCAGGCTCGTGCGGCCAGCTCACCTTGCTGGACTGCGCGGACGATGACTGCGGTCACCTGGGTCTCGGCGCCGAGGTTCACGGCATGCTGCAAGCTGGCCTGCCCTACTTCATCCGCGTCGGGGTCATCGGCGGTTCGACGGCGGCGGCCTATCCGCTTTCCATCAGCCAGGGACCCGGAGCTCTCGCGCTCACGACTGCGTCGGGCTGCGGCAGCGCAACGTTGTCGTTCAGCGGCCTGCCGACCTTCCCGACCTCGTTCACAACCACGATCGAGAACTTCACCGGCACGCCGTTCGTCGGCGCCGGTCTACAACCTGCGAGTCAGGCGATTTGCTCGTGCGTGGTGGGCCATGACTGGTCGGTGCACGCCGCGGGCCCGAGCCTGCAAATCCTCGTCCCGCCGACGAGTTCCATGCTCGGATTGCAGTTCTTCGTACAGGGTGCCGACTTCGCCGGGGGAAGCGCCTGCGCCGGGCTGGGGCTGGCACTGACCGACACCTACCAGGTCACGATCGGCACCTGAGTCCGGACGCCGAGGCGGCGCAGAGGCGCCGAGCCGATTTCCGATCGGCTCAGTTCACATCCAGCCGCAAATCGACGCCGTTGCTGCTGACTGCACCGAAGGCGTTGACTCCCGGTACCAACATGGCCGACTGCGCAAACAGCTGCTGGCCAGCGAGCGCAGGATTGTTCGGGATGGTCAGCGGGAACGCCGCCGTGCTGCCACTCGGGGTGATGGCGAGGCTCACGAGGAACTGCACGTAGGCCCGGCAATTCGGCATACCGATCACGGCCAGGTCCAAGCCCGGGTTGATCTGCACGAAGCCCAACAACTGCAAGCCGATCGGCGCAGTTGCCGGAACGTTGCTAGTCTCGAGTGAGATCGACGTGCCGATGACCGGCCGATCCGAAGCGTCGTGCTTCAGGTCGAAGAGATCCGCGCCGAGGACCGAAAAGCCCGCCGGAATCGCGACGCTCAGATCGGTATTGCCCGGATCCAGCGATGCGCCGCCCGGCGCGTAGCCGATCAGGTGGCCGTTGCCGCCGCCGCCGCTGCCCGTGAGGCTCATCTGCTGGAAGGCGTAGGTCACGAAGCCGCTCGTTGTGTCGAACTGGAACTGCCACGTGCTGGCGCTGCCCGGAACGTTCCAGTCGGGGACCTGATCCCACGTGATGTAGGCAACGCCAGCGATCTCCTCGAACAACACCTGGCCACCGGCCGAGGGGTCGTAGTCGTGCCAACAGCGCCAGCTGGCCGCCGGCGAGTTCAGGAAACCGACGACGTTGATGACGGCGGACTGGCCGTTGCCCGGATCCGTCGACACGTAACCATTCGAGCAGACTTCGAGAGACCCCGTCGAGCCACCGGCGATCGGGAATGGCAACGTCAGATTGACCGACACGACCGAGTCGTCGCCCATGGCGAGCCCCTGGGCGGTCCCCGTCGGCGGCACGAACGGGCTCAGGCCAGCCGTCACGATGTAGCCACCGTTCGCTGGCACCATGGTGAAGCTGCTGTTCGACAAGTCGAAGTTCGCCGGGTTCGTGATCGACTCATAGAACGAGGCGCGGCCGTCGTAGCAACCCAACCCGTAGTTGTTGGCGTCGGCGAATCCCGACACCGTGCCGAGGTCGCCGGCGGCGTTGAGAACAAACGAACCAGTATTCAAGTTCCAACCGCCGACTCGGACGTAGAGCAGCAGACCGGGCGTGACGTTGACCGTCACGAGTGACCGCGTGCCACACGAATCGTCGTTGCAGCCGAGGCTGACTAGGGCGCCGCAGCCGCCCGTTCCGTCGAACACTTCGAGCACGGTGTCGAAGCTTGAGCCACAGGTGTCGAACGTGGCCGTGCCGTTGGCGTTGGCCTGGGCAACGAACCAGACATCGTTGCCAGCCGTCGGCTCACACGGCCAAACCGCCGGCAACGACGACGTGGCGCCAACCGTAGAGTAGGGACCGTAGCTACCGACAGTCACGGGTTTGGGGTCGGTGCATTCGTCCCCCTGCGCGACCACAATGCCTGGTGCGAGGGAGAAGGCGAGAATCGACAAGACGAAGGAATTGCGCATGATCCAGCCAAGGTACGAGATCCTGAGGAAGTGCGTACGGTGCCAGGACAAAAAAACACATCCTCAGCAGCCAGAACAAGCTCCAGTCCGCCCGTCTCGCCTTCCTCTACGCAACGCTCGTTCGGTTGGGAGAATGTGCGTGCTGTCCAAAACCTGAATCGCGCCAAAGGGCAGCAGGAATTACGTCAGCGATTACAGAGCCGATCACCAAGCCTTAGGACCGGCAATTCCCCGCTGACGCCTGAATCCACGCCCCCTGTAAAGCTGCTCGCCGAATTGCCAACAGCGCCCCCAACCTCAAGACGTCGATTGCACCAGCGAATGCATCGAGCTGCGGCTTCGCAAGGGAATCGAGGCTGGTATGTGGATCGTCACCTTGATGGTGCCTGCCAGATCGCGATCCGGTCGGCGTCGCTAGCCCGCGCAACGCCAATGGGTCAGCCGCGATCCACACGCTCAAGCGCACGTCGAGAACCTCACCTGGTCCCATGCAAGTTGAGGCGACAGCGAATGCTCATGCCTCGGCCAGCCACCTGCCCCCCCTACCTGTGCCCCACATTGTTGGTACAAACATAGAGAAGGCTGCGCTCGGTTGACGATCAAAGAAGGTTGGAGATTGGTCCGGCGCAGCCTTCTCACCCATAGCTACGTCTGATGACATCCCAGCGTTGCAGCGCCGCGAGAAAAACCCAACAGCATCTCGACTGCGTTGCCGATCGAGGAGTCCGTTCCACTCCCGTGCCGCCAATCGCAAACTGTGGCGCGCCGCCGATTGCCCCAGCTAAGTCAGATGCACCTGCGACGCGCAGCGCGACGTTGTTCAGAATGTGTGGCGTGAAGATTCTGGCACGTCAAACATCCTGGGTTATCAGAATCCTTGCCAAGCAGGCGGCGAGCGCGCCCGAGAGCGTGCCACCAAAGCCGCCCATCGCATCGGCGCCTATGGACCGCGCCGCTCCGGTGTGGGTTCGCCGTTGGATGGAACAACCGCTGACGATCGCAGCGGGTGGCACCGCCGGGGTTAGCGAAGGTCGCTGCGTCTTGACGAGCCGCAGACCAAGGGAACAGCAGAAGGGTGGTCGTTGAGGAACGGCGTGGCGGACTGCTTTGCAACGACTGTCGCTCGATCCGGCGGCCCGGAAACGCGGCAATGGCGCCGCGGTCTTCACACTTCCGAATCGGCGATTGGGCCAGCCGATGTTGCAGAGCCCAGCCCCACGATATCATCGGGCCTAAGGCTATACTGCGCGGTCACGACCACAGCTAGTCCAGCCTTGGCGCCGATACGTTTGACATGAGCAGCACGAAAGACAGCAATCCGAGCGATGCGACGAGAATCCCTCGCCGCTGGATCGTGGTTGGCACGGCTCTGGTTCTATTGGTTGCTCCAATGGTCATCGTCGGCATGGCTCTCAACACGCCATCTGCAGTTGCCACCCCGCCTGCCGAAGACCTGCCAGCGGTGAGATCAACTGGCCCGAGTTCGGCGGTATCCATCGAGCTCGGCCGGGTCATTTGTGGCGACTGCTGTGTTGGAGATATCTGGAAGGCGATCGGTTCGATGCCAGGCGTGCGTGATATCGATGCCAAGGCCGGCAACAGCAAGTTCGTGCTGTTCTACGATCGGCAGGTGACGGACGCCGAGAAGGTGCTGGCCAAGTTGGTCGCCTCTGGCGAAGAGGATGCCAAGCTTGCCCCCGTCGATCCATCCGACACGTTGACGGAGCGACGGTGGGTGCGCCCAGCGCGCCAACAGCCCGCGCGTTAGCGTCGCACGAGCTTGGTGTAGCGATACGGAGTCTCAAGTATCAAAACCGCCATCGCGGTCGTCCAGGTGCGGCCGCCCGCTTTGCCCCAGATACCCACCGGAGCCCAGGAACCCTGGTCGGTGCCCGCGACGACTTGGGCCTTCGCCGTGGCCGCGATGATGCGATCGACGGCCTGAGGTTGACCAGCCTGAAAGAGCGCGTAGCAGCTGCAGAACCACTCGTGCAGGTTGAGATCGCCGACCCCCTTGGTGGGCCAGTTGCGGGCTTGCTTGGCAGCGCGCTTGACCGCCTTGATGTCAGCCGCACTGGCCGGCATCTTCAGCCAAAGGCGCGTGAACACGTTTGCCGACAACTGGTCGCCGGCCAAGCTGGCCGCACGGATGGCCGACACGTTGACTCCGAGAATCCCTCGTTCCGGCAGCATGCTGGCGCGTGGACCTTGCAACCATCCGGTGATCGCTGCCGACTCCTCCTTGGCCAGCAACCCTGCAAACTCCGCCGTGCCGAGCACCGTGGCCCCCCACAAAGTCAGCGCCGGGTCGCTGTCTGGCTCCGTGAGGCTTGCGCGCCAGCCACCGTCCGCATGGCGCAGCTTGCGTGCATGATCGAGCGCCTTGGTGCAGTTCGACTTCAGCAGACTGTAGTTCGACAGCAGATAGCACTCGGTCATCGCCAACGTCGCCAACAAATGGGGACCGGCACTTCCGGCGAACGAGCCGTCCGGGCGCTGCTGCTCACGCAGCCACTTGACGCCCCGCTTGAGCTGCTCCTTGTGGGCCCCCATCCGCATGCTGTTGCCATCGCCAAGCATCGCAAGCATGGCCAGGCTGGTGACGGCCATCGTGACGTCGGGCGATCCTTCGACCACCCAGGAGCCATTCTCGCCCTGCGCGGTTGCCAGCCAGCTCAGACCTGCCTGGATCTGCGCATGGTGTTTGGATGCTCGGGCTCCGGTACTACGCGCGCCGAAGCGGCCACCGGCTCCACCGCCAAGGCCAACCGCCACGTTCAACTCTTGGCCAGGTGCCTGCTTCGGCTTGGCCTCGCCTCCCTGAGCAAGCAGCAGCGACGCATGGGCGAGCAATACAATCAGCGGGCGGGCGATCATGCCACAAGCATAGTCGCGGATACTCGCGACGGCGAGCAGGCCGAGGATCTCGTTCAGCAACGAACCACGCCGGACGCGCCCCGCCTTCGATTACGCAAGTGCTTGCCCAAATCAGCCACAACGCGATCGTCGCGACACGCTAGCCAACGACGCGCTGCACCAAAGCGACGAGACACTCAGAAGAACGAGCCGTCGAGTCGCAGCGCCACAGCACCGTAGTCAGGCAGAGTGGGTCCGGCGCAGGGAAGGAAACTGCCGCTTGCCGCAGCAAACGAACCGACCAGCATGCGCATCGGCAATTGCTCGGACGCATCGCCGATCCGCACCTCCACCGCATTGCCGGTCACAAGCCCGAGCGAGTTCGCGGCGGGGTCGAACCCCGCCGACTGCGCATACAGCATGGTGCCGACCAACAGCGGATTGTTCGGCACGGTGACGCTCGCACCGCCCACCCACCCCCACAGCGGAACCGGCATCGTCCACGGGTGGGAAGCCAGCACCAGTGGATCGACGTAGAGAAAGTTGGCGGGTGCTCCGAGCGGTCCAAGATCGATAGGCACAGGCTGCGCCGCCAGGCTTAACGCGATCCATCCTGTGCCACTAGGCACGAACGGATACGTCCCCCACTGCGACGTGAACGTGATCGTATTGCCCGTCGTCAGCGCCCGCGAAGGCGCGGCGCAGACGAGCCGCGGTCGGTAGATCGTCGACGCGGACGTGCCTGACACACCAAAGCGCGTCGCCGAACCACCGCCGCAAACAGAGTCGAGGAAGTAGCCGATGGGCGCGGTCGCACTGCCGGTAAGTCCCGGCTTGACGATGTCGATCAGCAAGTTTCCCTGGGCCGACGTGAAGCTGTATGGCACCGCGAACGAAACCACAACGTCCCATGGACTCGGGCCCGCAAGCGCTGCGCTCGTACCGGGGAAACTCACGCTGCCTTGGAATACCGTCGTCGCCGGGCCCGCGATGTTGTTCGCAAACGACGTCGACATACCCGCTGCCGGCGCAGGCGAATGGCTCATGGTGACCGTCACGTTGGTCAACGCAGCACCCGGCCACGGCTCTTGCTCATCCGAACGGAACGCGATACCGCTCAAGACCGCGCCGTTCGACGCGATCGCCGCGGCATCGACGAGGATCTGCCAACGGAAACCGTATGTGTCAGTGGCCAAGCCAAAGCGCCCGTTGCCATCAGCGACCGAGCCGTGAGCGGGAATCACTACGGACTGACTATTGGCGGTGGCCAGCAGCAACGCGAGCGCGAGGGGAACGGCCAGTTGCGACGCGTGGCACATGATCATTGCGACGGAGGACCAGCGCGAATCGGACCACCCGACCCTGCCCGCCAACTGTCTCGCTCCGTCACCCAGCCGTCAACCCGCAAGCAGGCACGCCTACAGCGCACTCGAACGGACAATCTCACCGTACACACCAACGCCCTCGAATGATCAAGTGGACGCAGCCTCGGCGTGTGGAAGCCCTTGGAAGGCCTAAGAAGTGAAGGTGACGCCTTCGTCCCAGCTCTGGCCCGACTCGTCGGTGATCAACAATCCCTCCGCGTTGTCGTTGGCGGTGACCTTCTTGCAGTTGTCGCTAGAGGACAACTGGATGGAGCTGGGCTCCTGACTCGGGTCCCACGAGAGGCTCAACGTGACCGGCGAAACCGCACCACTGAAGTCGTAGCAGATGGTGATCTCGCTCCCTGCCGGAGCAGGATTGGGTTTGACGGAGATGCGACCTGTGGCCTGACTCTTCGACGATGCCGGAGTTGCCGCGACAGTGACTCTACTTGACATTGACTACCTTGCTTGCTGGGCACGCTTGGCGATCCCAGCAAGGATGGCATCGGCCGTAGCATCCAGCCCATCCCCCGCATTCTTGAGACCGCTCAGCGCATTGATACTTCGCTTGCAGTATCGACGCAGCACCTCAGCAGCTGAACGCAACTTCTGCGGAGGCGCCCCGTCTTCGATGACGACGAGCGCTTGCTCGAACGGCAACTCGGGCGCGCGCCGGCCACTCCAAGGCTGCAGGTATTCTCCTGCTGCTATGCATAGGGTGCACATGAACAGCATGGCTGCGATGCGCGCCAACCGGCCCACTCGGCGCTTCTTTTGGTGCCCAATGATATGAAGATAGTCCTCGATTGGGATCTCACCGAATTGCTGTTCACTCATAGTTTGTTTCCTCCGAGTCGCTTCCACAGTTGCTGCATGCCCATCCTGACGGACTCCGCTGCCTCAGGGGAAATCACATCCACATCGTTCGGGACAACGGATGCGCAGTTCACGCCAGGAGGCCGCAGCAGATGCTTGGGCACGTCGCGCAGACCGGCTCCGCAATCCGCGAGCCCCTGCAACTCCCGCAACGCGGCGCTGTCGATCATGACGGCGCCCGATTTGATGCAATGGCGGACTTCGGTACGCCCGGCAATCCAGTCCATTGAAACCCCGTAGAGGTCCGCCAAACGGACAAGTTTGTACGACCCAGCGTCCGCCTTGCCGTTCTCCCACCGCGTGAGCGAACGGGTCGGGAAGCCGAGTTTCTGGGTTACCGCTTCCTGCGACATGCCGGCGTATTCACGCGCTTCTTGCAAACGCCTGCCAAAACGCTCCAGGCACGCGACATCTGCTTCAACTTGTCTTGAGTCCAATTCGCTCATCAGTTCCTCGGTCGTGCGCCCAAAGCGGGAAGACGAGAGCATCGCGGGTGATCGCCCGAACGCCATTCCGGTTGTGAATTCTGGGAGTCGCGACCAGCCACATCTGGCTAGCCGTGCGTGGAGGTGCATCAGAACACACCGCGAGCAACTAGCCACATGTGGCGTGCACTAGGACCATCGCATCTGGCCAAGCCACGATTGGCCGGCCATGGTTGCCATTCGCTCATCAAGAGCACCTGCGCTACATCTCACCGCCAACTGGCGTGCAGACGCGAACGGATCAACCACTTGTGGCGCATCTCGGATGCCGTTCGCTGCACCCCAATGCATCTCTACCTAGTCACTTGAATACCGACAACGAACGCGAAATCGTCAGAAGTCTCGAAGCGATCGAACAGTTCACCACGGCCATCTCCGACAAAGAGTTCGGCAGTCGCGATGCCCGACATGACCTGGCCAACGCTCTGCAGCTATGCGAACTGTTCCATCTCGAAGCTCGCAACAGCTCTAGGGCCGACGAAGTGCTCGAAAAGGTCGCGAACCTTCGCAGTCACCTGCGTGCGTTGGCTGGCGACGGCGAACCCAACAGCTTCACTCGCCAACAACATTGCGTGTGGGCCAGGGAAGCAGTCTGGGCCTTGCGAGCGCCGCTGACTCGCTCGGCCCCGAACTCTGAGGCCAGCGGCGCCTGAGCGGCACCCGCTGAGCTACAGCAACGACTTGGTCCTATCAAGGCTGCCCGCAGCACTTCTTGAACTTCCTGCCACTGCCGCAAGGACAAGGCTCATTCCGCCCCACCTTCGCGGCACCCCGATCAGGCTGAACGGCCCGGGCCTTCTGCCACTCGCTGGCATCCTGCTCGGCGCCCCAGAATGGCGCCAGTTCTGCGACGGCATCCGACACGAAGCGGTATCGCAGCGGCGGTTCCGGCCGGAAGCGTGGTGGATCGCCACTCAGGTCTTCGACCGCTTCGTCCCACCCGATTATGTTGTCGATGATCAGTTCCTGATCGAACGTGAGTTCGATGTCGGCTAGGAACTCCGCGAGTCCCAAGTCTGCCGCAACGCACGCCATCTCGCCCCACACGATGCAGGGCCGTCGCGCAATCCGGTCTCCTCGCCACAACTGCTTAAGGTAGTCGATCAACTGCTCTTGTGAGATCGCGCCCTCGACCGCGGAAGCGGCGATCGCCAGCAACGCGCTCGACCGGACCCATTCGCAGACAGACTCGTCCTCCAACAGCTCCTGCAGCAACGAGATGTTCCCCAAGGCCACGGATGCAAGTATTTGAGGAAGACTCTCGGTGACAACATCCCCGATGAGTTCGTCCAAGTCGTGCTCGCTCAGCTTGCACATCTGGACAATCGCCCCATAGGCGCCGCGCTCGCGCCGCTGCGCGAGCACAAACAGCGCAAACAAGTAAAGCGTGTACTCGTCGGGAAGTTGCGCGGGCTCGCGAGTCGCGCGCTCGATGGCAGCAATCAGAGGCGCAACAACTTCTGGTCCGTGAGTAGCTGCCGCACGCAGTGCCTCTTCGGGGAGCGCGCCGCTCGCGCGTTCTAGCTGCGTCAGGATCTCGTCAAGGGATAGAGCCATGGGAAACGACATCTACCCGCATCGTGCGGCGACGTCGAGACCAGGATCATGACGGGCGCCTGCTAGCACTACTCGCTTACCTCGCAAGGCTGCCAAGCCCGTCGCCGCATCTGGATCTAGATCGCTGCGAACATCCGCCGAACGCCCCCGCAGCGAAGCACCTGACTACAGATCTCGGCTGGTCCCCACACTCGCGCAGCGCGCGCTGGAGACAAGCTTCAGCCGATTCGCTATCCTTCGCTTTGAAGACCGTGGACCGACATCGCGACCTCTGCAACTTCTACAACTCCTCAGGTCCGTGATCGTGAGTCCCGCGAAATGCAACTCGTAGTCAAGACTCTCACGTGCCGGTGCGGGCACCAACACGACACGGGTGTGGTGCCGCCCAATTCCTATGGCGAGTTCCTGCTGCGGAGCGCCAGGGACGCAACGGTTCGCTACGTGAACAGCCTCGAAGACCCGGTCTACAACGAGTTGCATGACCGAATCGCGAAGCACCCGCAGCATCTCGAAGATTCAGCGCACGAGCGGGCAGATGTCTTGCAACGCATCTTCGGAATCACGTGCGACTCGAGCATCGGGTCAACGGACCTGATGATCGGCCGGTTTCCCAAGTGCCCGTCTTGTGGCGCCGATGCCGTCGTCGACTGGGTGCTTTCGGAACCTCTCCAATTCGAGGAACTCGACGTTCCCGCGGTTACGCACACGAAGTGGCAACAGTTATCCGACGCAGAAAAGCAAGCGCTCGTCGACAAGGCGCTGGGGTCCTCGTGACCCCGACGATAGCAGTCCGCTGCTCCATGGATTCTGCGGCGCATCGCGGCTCGGCCGTGGCAACTTCAGCCTCCCAGTAGCGCGCCAGTGTTTGGCTACCCGCAACGCTGACCCTCGCAGCTCTCTGTTGACGTGCTGGGCAAGATTGCTACTTCTTCCGCGTGAGCACGATCTGCCAAACAGGAACCCACTGGCCACCGATCTGCTTTCGAAGCTCCCAGTCGTAGCTGTCCTTCGTGATGTTGTGGAACACATACCGATCTTTGGAAGCCTTGTTGGTGCAGACGATTTCCTTGCCAACCTTGTGGCCCTCAGCGTGCGTCGTGGAGTAGCCCGGCTGCTGGAACCACGCAATCTTCCAGGCCTTATCCTTCGGATCGTAGAAGCGTAGGTTGGTCGTCGTGAGCTTGCTCTTGTAGTTGATCGATTCGTCGATGATCGCGTGGCCGTTCATGAAGTAGCGCGCGTTCCACTCGCCCCTCGTCCATGGGCCCCAGGATCCGTCACGATTGCGACGACGCTCCTTGCGATCGAACTCACCAACCATGAAGTGGAACTGTTCGAGTTCTTTGGGCGCGGCCGGATTGGCGTGCCCGTAAGGGTGCGCTTTGCTGGCTCCGTAGTCACGTAGCGAGATCGTGTCCTGTCCCTGATCTGGTCGCGCGGCGCCGTCGTCACGAGTGGACGAGCTGAAGATCAAGAACGACACGCAGAGTGTCAGAGCGGCGTATTTCATCGAGGCTTCCGTGAGGGTCTGGCGAAGGTCGATGAGGATACACTCTGCGTGAGGCGTTGCGCGGCGTAGAGGTGGTGATCGCACAACATGGTCGCCGCTTCCCCACTCAGGCTGCTCAAGTGAGCTCTGCCGTCCGACGATCCGCGAAGCGGATCCGCGACGCTGACTCGCAGCTACGGGCAGGCCACTCCTGCCTGGCCAGTGCCTGAACATGGGCAGGGCCTAGAGACCGTCACCCTGTCTCAGGAAGAAAGGACGGCAAGACAACACCAGTCGGCCGCTGCACTGCGCCACGTACTTGTGCTACATGCAACTCCAGGTTGCGGGCCGAGAGCGCGTAGAGCGATGCTAGCAACCCTGGCCGGTCGCTAGGTGGCAAGAAGACGGGAGCACCACCGCGATGTTCGTCGAGCTCGGCGAGGATCAATGACAACGCAGTGGCATCGTCGTGTGCGACACCGGGTCCGAGCATCTCGCTCGCGGGATGCCGCACGGATGCCAGAAAGCCTGATAGCCGGCCAGCGTTGTCGGTGGCGACGGACACGTGCCAGATGCCTTCGACGTTCTGCACCAGCAGCTCGAAGTCGCGACGACGTTCGATGCCACTGATCTCGCGCTCCAACTCGACCATGGCCGGAACGTCGGCGACGGTAGCCGGGCGCACCGCGGCGCACGCTCGCTGCCGCACGGCCGTGGCAACCGTCAAGCCATCGTCGGGAACCTTGATCGACATGTCCTGGTGCACGGCATAGACCGAGAAACCGGCGCGGTTGTAGAGCGAGAACGAATCGAGGTTCTGCGCGCTCGACACAAGCCGAATCGGCAGCCCGCGTTCTTCTGCACGCGCGATGACGTAGCTGAGCAGACTCCGCGCAACGCCGCGCCCGAACGCTTCGGGTGCTGCGTTCATGATACCGAGCGCAACGTGCGTTTCTCTGGGGTGCCAGAAGCAGGATCCGGCTAGGCGACCAGCCACTTCGGCGAGAATGCAGCAGCCCGGATCGAGTGACTCGTAAACGCGGCAGAACACAGCGACATCATTCGGAGGGCATGAAAACACCGGCGGCAGTCCGCGCGCTTCATACCAGGCGTTGGTCGAACGGTGGATCAAGTCAGCCACGGCCGCTTGATCGTCGGGCTGCATGGGTCGCAGTATCGGCTCGCGCATCGACACAGAGATTGACCGCGGCGAAGCTCGGGATCAACCGAGCTCGCTCGGAATGCTCAAGTCCCGAACCGGTCCCGCATTGGCCTTGCAGCTCCATCAACGGATGCCCGCGTCATTTGCGGCCCAGAACTCTAGCGCGCACCAACGGTGCCACGCAGTCCAGGGCTGAGTGCGGCCCCGAGTGGGTTGTTGCCGCCAGCCAAGACGGCCGCGCTTTGAAGGAAGAATTGCATCCCAATCAACGATGTCGTCGTTGGCACAGCAAGGCTCCACGACGCAGTGCTCCCGCTGTGCGTCATCAAGAAGATGTTTTCGTCGACGACAAGCAGCGTGCAGCCGGGAATGCCTAGACCGCTCAATGGTTGCTGCGACGGTGCGTGGCCGGTGATCAGCAACGGCACACTGCCGACAGGTAGGTTTCCAACTTCCACCGAAAACGTGTCACCGAGCCAAGGACGTGATTCGGCCGCGGCCAGCTCGAGGTTGCCGAGCGATCCAGGGCAACCCGCGCCGTAGCTTGCCCATGTCGAGGGGTTCAACGACTCGTACGCGTAGGTTCCCGTGGCCAGAACGGTGTTGGGCCAGAGATCCGAGAAGCCACCGAAGGTTACGAGTTGATCGCGCGCCTCGTCGAAGACCATGCTGTGCAGGCCGCGATCGATCGTCGTGATCGGCATTGCCTGCGACCATACCGTGCCATCCCATTCGTAGGTGTGGCCGTACGCGACCGTGTAGCTGTTTGATCCGCCCATCAGCACTGTACGACCGCGGCCGCGGTCGTACGCGATCTGGTAGCTCCCCGGCAACATCAAGCCGCTGTGTGCCAACGACCAATCGACGCCGTCCCATTCCCAGGTCTCGATTCCCGTGCTCGGATAGTAGATCGCGATCACGCTGCGTTCGCGCGCGGAGTCGTAGGCCATGGCCTCACCAGGCAGCGAGAGGGTGTTCGGGGGCGACGTGGCTGGTTGACGCTGTTGCCAATTGACCCCGTCCCATTCCCAGGTGTCGTTGAAGCGGCTGCCGTTCCAGCCGCCGAACATCACGCATGTGCCAGTGGCTTCGTGGTAGACGAAGCCGTGGCTCGTTCGGCCAGGAGGCTGCGTCGCGGAGAAGACCTGCTGCCAGGTGGTTCCGTCCCATTCCCAAGTGTCGTTGAGGTAGCCGCCGCATTGGTTGCCGCCGAACAACACGACGACCCCGCGCTGTCGGTCGTAGGCCATCGCGTGACCATTGCAACCGACCGGACTGACTACAGGCGTTCGCTGAGTCCAACTGGTGCCGTTCCATGTCCAAGTGTCATTGACACAGCCACTGACGCTACCACCAAACAGCACGACTTCTTGGCGGGCGGCGTCGTAGGCCATCGCCTGGTAGGTGCGCGGCGGAGGGTTGGCCGTGGACGCCAGCGAACTCCAGGTCGTCCCTTGGGCGGAGACCGCAGAAGCCAGCAGCAAGGCCAACAGGCGGGTGATGGGCAAGCAGCTGATTCCGTTTTTCATAGGCCAATCCTCGCGGCTAGGTAGGAACCGAAGCTTAGTGGATTGTCGTCACGACGAGCCGATGGAAGCGCAGGCTCTGGTTGATCCAACCTTCTGGATACCGCGTTGCCGCGCTCCCAGCGCCACATCTCGCCACCCGCCCCACGCTTACAACCTCCACGGAAATGACGACGCCCTCAAGCGTTTCGGCCTGAGGGCGTTGATCAAATCGGCGTCTCACAGCCTCGGCCGTGTATCCGGACACTGCGGGCTGCTACTTGCAGAATAGAACGGTGCGCAGGTTCGGCGAAACCTGCAGGGTTGGGATGCCTGCCGGGTTGTTGACGAATGCGGCGGCGACCGGAAGTGACTGGCCAATCAGGGTTGCGGTGTTCGGGACCGCGAGCGTCGCGGTCGTGAACTCACGCGCACCGGGCGAGCCCGGCATGAAGAATGGCGCCAGCAAGTTGGTGACCGTCGCAATGTCGACCGGCACGCCGCACACCAGGCCAGTAGGCTGACCAGTCACGACAACTGCAACCGATCCCCCGTCGCCATACACACCAATCGTGGCCGTGCTATTGATCGGCACGAGATTGCCACCGCGAATGTAGTGGTCCGCATCGAAGCTCTCGTCGGGACCGATGTCGCCCATGCTGGCACAAGCCACGGTGCGGTCGTCGCTGTCGTAGTCGAAGTCGAGCGACGCGTACACCGCGTTGCGGCATGGGCTACCGGGCAGAATGTGGAAGTCTGCCTGGCCGGGCGCAACCCACATCGGATCGCCACCGACGTTGCCATTGCTGCCGATCAAGGCCGGGTCCTGAATGACGTTATCACTGTCAGAGTAGGTCCCCGTGCTGTAGTCCGGCAGGTCGACCGCGTTCGCCCAGAACGCTGAGTTGATCACGGCCATCGTGTCGACCTGGCCGACGACTTCATCGATCGCACCACCAGAGATTACCTGCATTCCGGGTCCGCCCTGCTGCTGCACGAATGTGACCAAACCGTTGTTGTGGAACGCGCAGTGCTCGGTCAACAGATACATAGCCGCGCTCAGGCGGCGCGTTTCGATGCCGCGCAGATGCTTTTGGAAGATGCAGTTGCCAAACGACAGCTCCATCTCACCGAAGCCGTCGGTCTCGAGCCGGAAGCCTTCGCTGGACTGCAGCGCGTTGATGCCGCCGGTGTAGTGGTTGGCGACGAAGCCGAAGAAGAAGCCGTCGCCACCCGTTTCGAACCAACTGCCGATCGAACCGTCACGCGACTGGCAGCCGAACTCGGCGTAGTTGATGAAGGCTTGGCCAGTCACGCCGTTCGCGATCACGTGGCGCCCGATGCCGGAGTTCGCGCTCGCCGAGGCAAGGATCTCGGTTTCGACGCGATCCATCGTGATGTCGTGGTCACCGTCGAGAACTTCAACGACGAGCCCTTGCTGATTGCCGACGAAACGCAAGTCGGCGAAGTAGGCAGCCGTACCGGACGCCGACATCGTCAACTGCATGGCCGGAGTAGCGAGAGCGCCCGCGTTGCTGCGGTGGCGGATGTTGACGCTGCACGCCTGCAATGCCTGCACCGTAACTTCTTCAAAAAGCAGGATCGGAAACACCTCACCCGACGCCGCTGAGTAGTCGCCGGGAAAGAGGTTGATGGTCAATGGCGTGCTGCCCCCCACTGCCTGTGACGCGGCAAACGTGATCGACTTGAACGGCAGGTTCAACTGGCCAAAGCCGGGAAAGTCGAAGCCGTTGGCCGGATCGACGTAGTACGTTTGGGCAGATGCGGCGATGCTGAGCATGAGTGCTGCAGCGGGAATGCTGATAGTTTTGAGAGACATGATCTTGGGTCCTTTGGTTGGAGTTGCCCGACTCATGCCTCGCAGCCCGCTTGCTGTTTCGAGATTCGCGGCGGCACACAAAGAAGTTCGCGGCGCGCACGCCCCCGGCTTTGCGAAACAGGCCTCAGCACGTACCTTGCACGCTCCGCATGACCGAGTCTGAGCACCCCGATTACGCGCGCTGCGCTGCGGCGCAGAAGCGCGACCCCGACGCGGTTCGATGGCTGACCGAGTGCCTCAAGCTCGTGCCGCGCATCGTGCAGCGGCTTGCGACGCGCCACGGCGGATGCGTGCGCGACGATGTCGCCGACATGAGTCAGGAAGCGGCCTACACGGCATTGCGGCGGCTGGACAGCTACCACGGTGGCGCGCCCTTCGGCGCCTGGGTGCACGAAATCTGCGTTCGCACGGTATTAGGCCACGTACGCCGCCAACGTCGGCAGGCGATGCCGACGCTCGCACACGAACCGCCGGCAGACGAGTTGTCCCCCTTCGAGCAACTCGATCGAGGCGAGCGCAGCCAGCAGATCCGGGACGCCGTCGAACAGATCGGCGGCGTCGAAGCAGACGTAATTCGCCGCCGGGATCTCGAAGGCCAGGATTTTTCAGACATCTCGGCGAACACGGGCATACCCGTTGCGACTCTGCGCACGCGCTACTATCGAGGCCTCAAGAAGCTGCAGTCCCGATTGGGCCCCACGCCACAAGCACCGGAAACCTCGGAAGGAGCTGCAGAATGAACGGCATGCCTGATCCAGATGCTCATGATTCGAGCCCACCCGAGCACGGTTCCCGCGAGGACCTGCTCGCGCGCATCGTCTCGGGAGAACTCGCGGTGGATGCCGAACCCGTGCAAGCGGCGATGCAAGCAGATGCAAACTTCGCAAGCGAAGTCACGGAACTACTGGATCTGCACGACGAGTTGTGCGCGTCCACGCCCTACGAGACGCTTGTCGACGAAATGACCCAAGAGCCATTCCGGGAGCCACTCCGTGAGCCACTCCGTGAACCTTGGCCTGGCGCCGACGACATGATCGCCGCGCTGGTCCAGCGGGAGCTCGTCGGGGCGGCGGCACCCGGGCAACCGGACGTCAATGGCAATCCGCAGGCCGCCAGCAGCCCACAGAAACCAACCCCACACAGCATCGTGCAGCGACGCCGCTGGCCGTGGACGCTCGCGGCTCTCGCTGCAGCAGCTGGGCTGCTGCTAGCGATCTCGTTCTGGTCGCGCAACAACGGTGAGCTGCCCATCGCTCCTGCATCTACCCAGCTCGGGCCTGGCGAACTCTGGCCCACGGACTCCGCCACGCGCGCCGAGTTCATGACCCGCGGCTTCGAATGGGGCGATCTCGAGCTGCCCGCCAATGCGGAACTGACCCTGACGGTGACCCTCGCAAACGGCACCATCGTGGTCGACCAAGTGGACGTCACCGGAACCAAACGATGGCCACTATCAACGGCACTGCAGACGAACCTGCCCACGGCGTTCGAATGGCTGCTGCGCGCGCATACGACCGGAAGTCGTGACAAGACTTGGCGACGAACCGTGACAGTTCAATGACCGCATCGTCGAGCAACGCCCTCTGCTGGCTGGTCGGCGCGCTCGCGACTGTCGGCATCACGGCCAACGTCACGGCCAACGTCACGACCAACGTCACGCCGGCTGCCGCCCGACCTTGTGCACCGCAAGAAGAAGTCGACGCCAAACTCGCCGCGTCCAACGCCCGGGTTCGCAAGGAAATCAACGAGCAGTGCACCAAGCTCGAGCTGCAGCGGGACAGCCAAGCGTTCTCGCGCCTCGTCGCTCGAACGGTCACACTGCCACCCGGCCCCGCGTCCCAGCACGAGGACCACATGGATCTGCTTGGCAGGTTGGCAATCCACGCGTCTTCCACCACGGATGCCGCCGCTCTGAACGAAGCGTTCGCGGAATCTGCCCGTCGTGGCCTGCCCTTTCGCGCAACCGACTTCCGTCGGTGGGCACAGGTGGCGTTGCACTGCGCCGACCTGGACACGATGAAAACCGTGATCAATCGCGGCCTTGACGTCGTGCGGCAAGACGACCTGCTCGAACAGTCGATGTTGGCGAGCCTCGGCACGCGCATGCTATGCCAACTCGGCCGGCTTGAGAAGGCCGCCGCATTCAGTAAAGCAGCCATCGACGTAGCCCACCAGTTCGAGCAATCGGTCAATCTACCAGATACAACCTCCTCCTACCGGCGCATGGTTCGACAGACTGCGCCTGACGTGCTGCGCAACGCGGTGCTCGCCGCGGCCGACCTGCATCTGTTGGACGGCCGGCACGACAAGGCCCTCTGGCAGCTGAAGCAGATCCCAGCAGACGATGCCTACAGCAAGCCCTACAGATTGGTCATCGCAACGCTGGGTGGTGATCTAGATGCCGAGAACGAACTCGAAGCACTCTGCCAAACCAACGACCTGCCGCCGCGCACGCATTCGATGTTGGCCGCGAAGCTAGTTCAGGTCGCATTGCGACGCGCTGACAACCGGCTCGCGCTCGATCGCTTCCAACGATTTTGCAGCCCCGGCGACAAGCTCGGTGAAATCGAAGAAGGCCGCTTCGCGATGCTGGAAATCGAACTCGCTCTGCGCGGTTCGCGTCAAGCCGACGCCGGCCTGAAGGCGCGCGCTAAGCTTGCGTTCGCGCAACTGTTGGCACGCTGGCGCAAGACCCCCGAGATGCAGGGCGGAGTTGGCTTCTTGCACCTCGACGACCGAGCCGCGCTCGTCTGCAACTTGGCGCGGCTCGAAGACAAGCTAGAACCTGGCGGCAAGGGCTGCGCAAACGGGCTTGCGCACGTGCTCGCTTCCCATTCGGCATCACAGCCCGACGCCCCGACGATCGACCTGCCGACCCTGCGCTTGCGCCTGCTTGGGAATCGCAAGGACCACGGAGTGCTCATCTACGTGCCCGGGCGACTGCATTCCGCCGTCTTCGTCATCGACGCAACCGACATCCAGTTGGTGCCGCTGCAAGATGCTATCCGACTGCGCCCGGCAGTCGACAAGTTGATGGATGCATGTCTAGAGGCACTCGCCGGACCAGCAACGCGCGCGGATTCGTGGCGCAAGCCAGCCGCACAGGTCGCAAAGTTGCTGCTGCCCGACGCCGTGCAGGCAAAGCTTCGCAGCTGGAAACGCGTCACGATCTGCGGTGCCGGCATGCTGCAGAACGCCCCGCTCGATCTACTCCCGATCCAGTTCGGCAACGAAAGCCACTTGCTCGGCGAACGACTTGCGATCGACTACACCGCCAACCTCCCGGCAGCACTTACAATAGCCGCTCGTCGGCCGGTCGGCCAGATGCTGCTGGCCGGCGCGTTGATGACCGAACGAGCCGGCAAGAGGCGCGAGGCGATCGACACGGAGCGCGTGCAACCGTTGCTCAAACCGTACGGCGCCGAGCAGCGACTCTGCCTGCTCGACCAGACGATCCATCAACAACTGCTGCTGCAGAACCTGCGCAGCGCGTCGGTCGCGCACCTGATCGGGCACGGCTTCGATGACAGCATCGTGTTCCGCGACGAACCGCACGGAGCCAGCTTGACGCGCGCTCAGGTTGCTGGCCTGAAGCTCGACGGTCTGGTTGTGATCCTAGGCTCGTGCAACGGCGGCGTGGCGCCTTGGCGACGCGGCGGCAACCCGCTCGCGGCATCGCTCGCTGGCGCCATGCTCGCGGCCGGCGCGCGCTGCACCATCGTCGCAATGACCGACCTGCAGCTGGGCCGGCATCTGCACGCCATGACACACCTGCACGAGACCCTGGCGACTGGTCGCGCTCCCGCCGAGGCGATGCTCGCCGCACGCCGAATCTTGGCGGGCGGCAACGACGAGCAAGCCCGCCTGGAGCTGCTGCTGATGCAGGTGCACGGGCGCGGCTTCTAAAGACGCGACGTCCAGCCGACTGCCTAGAGGCGCAACTTGCCGTTGCTCAGCGACGTCGGGCCAATGGACTTCGGCAGCTCGATTTCGGCGGGCATCGAACCTACTGGCACGACCGTTCCGATGTACCGGCTCGGCAGCGAGGTAGTGGGATCGAAAGGGTCCGCAAACACCGTGAACGAGTCTTCGTTCCAATCCTCCTGCAACAAGCTTCCCGTCTCGATGACCCAAGTGGACAGGTAGGTCTCGTTGAGATCCTGGAAGAACTGGACCGAGTCGAGTTGCGAGCTATCGTAGTAGAGATCGAACTGACAAATGACCGGTTTGGTCTCCTCGACGGTGCTGACACCTTCGACGCCGATCAGATTGCACTCGAACATGTAGCGATGCGCTTCGCCCGGGTTGAGCTCACTGTGCTGTTCCACAGGCACGAGGATGTCAAACAGGCGTCCCGCTGGATCCAGCGGCAGCGCGTAGTGCCAGCAAGCGACAACCTCGGGCGTGAACTTGACGCCATCGCTCCGGTAGACGAACACCTGCACGGTCATGCCATTCGGAACCCAAGACGGGATGCGAAAGGTCATGCCAAACAGGTCCCGCTGGTTGCCGGGCGCCGCCCACGTGCCGACGTTCTCAAACTGCCCCAACATGCCCGGGGCGCCGAGCCCCTCGGATTCATCACCCGTCGTGGTGACATTGCTCACGAAGTTCTCCGTCTGCGGCAACGCATCGAGCATGACGATCAGTTGGTTGGTGGCCGAACTCTGGATGACGAAATCCGGGTTGCCGTTTCGGTCGATGTCGTCGATGACCATCGGCACGTCGTTACTCAGCGGCAGCGAACTCGTCGTGGTGGAATCGACATCGTGCACGTGCACCCTGCTTAGCAGAGTCGGCCCGGCAGCCGAGCCGAAGAACACGCGGCGCACAGAGTCCTTGGCGGACACGACCATCTCGGGGTAGCTGTCCGAGTCGAGGCGCACGGAAGTGATGCCGGTCGGTTCGCTCGGCATGGTGAACGTGCCGGACGTCAAAACAGGAGACTCGTCGGAGAGCCATGTCTGCAGAACCCAGTCGCTGCCGGAGTCAACCACGGCGCATAATGAAGCGACGTTGCCCTGGCGCAGTGTGCAGAGAAGGCCATCCGTCGCAGTGCCGGCCAGCGAGTCAATCTGATTGCCGAGGATGTCGAGCACGAACATGCCAATCGTCGTCAGCACGGCAATCTCCGGCAGTTCGCCGTCGGTCCAGAACACCGGGATCGCGTCGAGCACGCCAATCGATTGTGGGAAGTCGATCTGCGGGCCGGTGAGCAACTGGTCGTTGTTCATGATGATGCCGCCGCGCACCCAGCCGGGGCCGATCGCCAGCACGTGGTTCTCCGGGCCCGAAGAAATGCTGTGCAAACCGGTGACGATCCGACGCGCACCGAGGAACGACGCGTCGGGGCCCTGGGCCGCGACCGGCACGAAGCCAAGCTGGTCGTCGTAGCGCCAGACTTCTAGCCCCTGGGTCGTCAGGGCAGCGACGCGGTCCGCGCCACCATCGATCGCCTGCAGGGTGCCGATCTTGCCAACACCGGGAGCCATCGTGCCAGGGATCGGCACCGGCACCAGATGGTCGAAGCTGGCCGGCTGGAACGACAGGTAAGTAATACCGCCGCGCACGACAACCGCTGAGCGGCCATTGTGGCGCGGAATGAACGCACCACAGATCAGATCGGTGTCTGCGCCCGTGAAGGTGGCGCCACCGGAAAACGTCTGGCCAGCCCCGGGCACGAGCCACGGGCGCTCAATGCGATCGAAGTCGATATCGGTGGGGATCTGGGCCAGGGCCGTCGATGCCCCGAGGATACCCAGGAGCGAAGAGCGAAGGATGCGTTGCATAGCTGAAGTTCGGTAGGTCAGGTGGCGAGCGGAAAGTTGTCGCAATGATCTCTGCCCGCACACCCCCAAACGTGCCAGGAATCTGGTCATCAGGCCACCCCAAGGACTCTCGCGACGCCGACGGAACCGCTTGTCACCGCAATCGAACACTTTATCGGCGAAAGCTTGTAGCGTGAGCTTGGAGTTCTACGGAACCCGCTCCACGCTGCAACGAATGGTCAGCTGCCCCCCACCTACGGCGCAACTTCCTGACACGGCGGGCGTCGAAGTCCTGCCATCGAATGCGACCGCCTATTGCCGCAGCGACGTTCGCCATGACCGTACGCGGTGGGCCTGCAGGCGGAATGGCCATGTCACTGGATGGCGTGTTGTCCGAAGGCGCACGATGTCAGTTCCGACCGACGACGGATGGTGGTGGCCGACTCCGACTCGACATGCCCGAGTGCTCGTTCTCGATGAAGGGCGAACACGTGAATCATGGTTCGATCTCGCAGTGGCGCGAACGGACATCGAACTCCGGCGTACGGCACTCCAGCCTCACCCCGTTGGTCGTCGCCAGCGGCCACCCGATTCCTCGCGATCGCGGTGCGCACTTTGTGGCCGAGACCCAGCTCGAGTTCGTGCGCACGAGTGGCGGACCGACCCCAGTCAGCAGGCGCGTAGGCTTCAAGGATGTATGTACTGTGCCAGGCACAAGAGGATGTATGTACTGTGCCAGGCACAAGAGTAACGCGTTCGCCGACGGCTCGGCCCGACGCCCGCCGGATGAATAGGTTACTTCTGTGCCTGGCACCGTACGTACGTCCCTTACGTCGTTCAACGCCGCAGATCGACGCGTGCAATCGCAATCAGCTGTCCAGCAGTTCCAGCACGTTTGTTAGCGGGCGCCCGACGACGGCGCGACCACCGCGAATGACGATCGGCCGCTCAAGCAGTATTGGGTGGGCCGCGATCGCGTCGAGCCACGCGCCCTCGTCCGTTGAGTCGGCGATCGCGGCCGCGGCGAATGCGTCTTCGCCCTTGCGTGTCCATTCACGAGCGGGCCGACCAAGCCGCTGCGCAAGATCCTTGAGTTCGTCAACGGAAAGCGGAGTCTCAAGGTAACTGCGTTCCTCAAACTTGACCCCTCGCTCTTCGAGCACCTTCAGGGCTGCGCGACTCTTGGAGCAGCGGGCGTTGTGGAGGAGCAGGATCGTGTCGTCATCAGTCGGGAAAGCCATGATTATCGTGGATTCGAGGATGCAGGCCAATCAGCACACCGGGCAACGAGTTCGCCCAGTGTGTTCGAATGTCCGAGTGATCGATAACAACTATCGAGATCGATCTCGCTGTTGGCAACTACGGCTAGCCGAAGCTGCCCGATGTGAGAGCCGCCGAATACTGGCAGCTGTTCACGGCAGACATACCGAACGAGGGATTGGTACCGGCTTGGCGTTGTGACTACAGACCGTACGTGATGGCCAGCCCATTCGTCGCGGTCCAGCCCGCTGCAGCACCGGGGTCCAGAACGAAGGCTTGGTGCACGACGGTAAAACCAGCGATCCCTGCCAGGTTGGGTAACGTCAGAGTGAGCGTGCCGGTGCCAGCCGATCCGGGAGTGCCGGTCAACGGCGGCGGCAATACCAATACCGGGTCGCCAACGTGGAGCGTGAGGCCGGGCAACGGTGCGTTCGGCATCGCTGCTTCGACAAGCCCGAATACGAGCAGCGTGCTGCCGCCTCCGATGCCGCGGACCAGGCGAAGCTTGTCGTTGGCAGAACTCGATACAACTGGGCCGTTCGCGCCGAGCATGGGCGCGATGCCACCGCTCCCGGCGACGCCATTGCCGTATTGCCGCAGAGCGCCGCCCGCCCCGGCCGGCACCAGGTGGCTTCGCAGTAGCGCGCTGCCGAAGGCATCGAGGTCGCCGTCGCCGTCAAAGTCAGCAAAGCCAGTGACTCCATACGGGCAGGCATGCTCCGCGACCAGATCATATGTTAGTCCGCTGCCAGCGTTGCGGAAGCGCGCGAGTGTGTCCGTAACGATGCCGGTAGGATTACTCAACTGACGCCTGACTAGAAGGTCCGGCACACCATCGCCGTCGAAGTCGACTACGCCAACGTGCTGCAGCGCGGCGGCGTCGACGTCGGGCATGGCCGTGGTTCCTGCGAAGAAGCCTGTGCCGACGTTTTCGAACAGGAACAAGCCGAGTTGGCTATCGGCTGCAGCCAGCAAGTCGAGATCACCGTCCCCGTCAAGGTCCCGCAAGCTTGCATCCAGTCGGCCGGGGTGCGTCGCGAGCAGTTGCGGATTGAAGCCGCTAGCACTGCCGTAGTAGACGCGTAGATCGCTCGCATTGGAGGCGGGGGAATACGCCGTGACGACCAGGTCAGGAAAGCCGTTGCCGTCGAGATCCGCCACAGCCCTGCCGCGGCCAGCATAGGCGGCTACGAATAGATCGAGGTTGCCGCTACCGTCGTTTTGGTGGTAACCGCCTTCGACCAGAAGGTCGATGTCGCCATCGCCATCGGCGTCGCCAGTTGCCCATTGGGCATCCACCGAATTGCCCGGCGGCGCATCGATCAGGACACCGACTGTCGTTGCCAGCACACCCGGCCGGTAGCCGCCGTTGCCGTCATCAGGAATGCGATGCATGCCGACACCTTGGATGAACGGAAATGGCCAAGCCCAAATCTGTTGCCCGAACAGGACCAAGAACTCGCCATGGCCATCGCCGTCGAAATCTGCGTACGCAATAGGAACCGCGTAGACGTTGGTTGGTGGCGCCGGCGGGAAGGACGATGTCGTCGCTTGAAATGCGCCCGTCGCATTGTTGGCGGAATGGGCGCCATCAGACCACCTGGTCAGGTCGAGGTCGCCGTCACCCTCGCGATCGAATACCAGGTTGGTCAAGATCGGCAGGGGCGCGAGAGTCGCCTTTGGCGCAAAGGAACCGTCGCCGCGCAGAATGCTGTAGCCGGCGATGAACTCGGGGTGACCGTCGCCGTCGAGATCGGCTGCGCCGCCGCCTTCGCGTTGGCCAGTGCCCAGCGTTTCGAAGCCCTCGGAGAACGTCCAGTCGCCATCCGAGCGAACGGTATCAATGCGGCTACTCGACGCGGCCACGTCTAGCCAGCCATCGCCATCCCAGTCGAGGAGCCAGGTGTTGTGTGGCTGCAGCCAGCCCGTTGTCGGGGTTGCAACCAACTCCGGGGAGTGTTGTAGCCAGCCACTGGTCGTGCGCTCGAAAGCCTGCACCCACGTCCCCGTGTCCGAGCCGCTTCTCTTCACTACCAAGAACTCGCGATCGCCGTCACCGTCAAGGTCGCCAACGCGAGGCCGAAGGTTGACGTTCTGCATCTGGGCGGGGATCACGTATTGGGCGCCAAGGGTTGGGGCGCCGGCGACGGTTGGGAAGAACACGATCTTGTCAAAGGCCGTCGTTGCTGCTACGGCGGCGACGATGTCGTCGAAACCATCGCCGTCGACATCAACGGTTTCGAACAAGGGTGCATTCGGCACGCCGCCAGTCAGCGGGAGCCATGGCCCAAGCACGGGTTGGCCATTGCTAAACCTGAGCCACGCGAGATGGTTGCCAAGGGTTGGATCCGTGAAGTGCACCGCAACGTCGAGTGCCGCGTCGCCATTCATCGACCCCTCGTGCAGCCAGGTGGGGTTGGTTAGCGGGAAGTAGTGGCGTGCTGAGATCCCGCCGGCCCCATCACCGAGGAAGAACTCGACGCCTTCCCCAACGGTCATCGCCGGGCCGTTGCGGGCAATCACGAAGTCGAGATTGCCATCACCGTCAAAGTCGCCAGTTCGAGGCTGCAGGGTTCCCAGCGAGTAGTTGCCCGGAAACCCGAATGGCACGAACGCGGTTGGGGTCAGGCCGCCGGTTCCGTCGTTGAGAAACAACCGAAACCCAGTCCAGTTGGTGGTCGGTCCAGTGAAATGGATCAGATCGATGTCCCCGTCACCGTCGAAGTCGCCATGACCTCGAAACTCACCGCCGATCGCATCAACGATCACGATCGCAGTCTCGAAATCTGGAGGCAACTGTGCGGAGGCAGCAGCGGTGAGCACTGACAGGGCGGCTAGCGCGGCGCGAGTTTCCATAACGTTCGTCGATTGTAGTTCGGGAGTGTTCCGGCGCCACAGGGGCGAGGACTGCCTTCGGTTCCGCAACACCTCAACAACTGTACCCTTTGCACTCGCCAAGGTGGCACCGCCGCAGGCTTGTGCGGCCACTTGTGCGGTCAGCGGAATCTCGACGCCAATCGACGGCATCTGGTCGATCGCGCGCGCCGGTTGCACGTGCGCTTCCGCATGGTCGTAGCTAGGCTCATGGATGTTCCCCCCACGCCTACGGAGTTTCCATGCGCCTGTTGCCCGTCGCCGTCCTGTTGACGATCGCCCTTCCCGCTCAGGATCAAGAACCTGGTTCCCTGAAGCCCGGCAACCAGCTCGCGCTCGACAAGTTGCTCGACTGGGAGAACGTCTCGAATCCGCGGTTCTCGCCCGATGGGAAACAGATCGTCTACACCCGTTCGTGGACCGACAAGATCAACGATCGCATGCAGAGCGAGCTGTGGATCATGACCAGCCACGGCACCCTGCAGCGCAAGCTGACCGACGGCGGCTCGCCGCGATGGTCGCCCGACGGCAGCCGCATCGCCTTCATCAGGAAGGGGGAACCGAGTGGCTCCCAGATCCACGTGCTGCACCTGGCCGACCGTTCGATCACGCAGATCACCCACGTCAGTGAGGGGCCTTCCAACCTGCGCTGGGCGCCGGACGGCAAGTCGATCGCCTGCAACATGCAAGTGCCCGAGAAGGACGGCTTCCCAATCAAGATGCCGAAGAAGCCGAAAGGCGCCAAGTGGGCCGAAGAACCGACGGTGATCACGCGCCTGAACTACCGCAGTGATCGGCGCGGCTATCGGCCCAGCGGCCACCGCCACATCTTCGTCGTCGATGCGACTGGTGGCACCCCGCGGCAAATCACCTCCGGCGACTTCGATCATGGCGGTCCACAGTGGACCGCGAACGGCGCCGAGATCGTGTTCAGCGGCCTGCGCGCCGAAGACGCCGATTGGCAGGTTCGCGAATCCGAGGTCTACGCCGTCGCGGTCGACACCGGTATCGTGCGTCAACTGACCAGTCGCGTCGGCCCCGACAGCGGACCGGTCGTCTCGCCAAACGGGCGGTATGTCGCCTACACCGGCTACGACAAGAACGACGACACCTACAACGTCGCCAGCATCTACCTCATGGCCATCGACGGCACTGGCCACCGCGTGTTGACGGCCGCCCAGGACCGCCCGCCGACCAGCCTTACGTGGGACCCGCAGTCCGAGTCGATCTACTACACAATCCGCGACCGCGGCATGGCCCACATCTGCCGCGTTGATCGCAGCGGCAAGTTCGAGCAGGTCACGCAAGGCCAGCTGCAGTGGCGACTCACCGACATCGATCGCAACGGAACCCTGCTCGGCACGCAGACCTCGCCACATCAACCTACCGACATCGCCACGTACGCATCCGGCAACAGCAAACAGCTGACCAGGGTCAACGACGACGTGATCGCCAGAATCGAACTCGGCGCGGTCGAAGAATTCTGGGCCGAGTCAAGCGACGGCCTCAAGGTGCAAGGCTGGATCGTCAAGCCGCCCCACTTCGACCCGACCAAGAAGTACCCACTGATCCTGCAGATCCACGGCGGCCCGCACGGCATGTACGGAGTCAACTTCGACTTCGAACGCCAGAACCATGCGGCCAACGGCTACGTGGTCGTCTATACGAACCCGCGCGGCTCGGTCGGCTACGGCAAACAGTTCGGCAACCAGATCAACAACGCCTACCCGAGCAAGGACTACGACGATCTGATGGCTTGCGTCGATCACGTCATCGGTCAGGGCTATGTCGACGACAAGAACCTGTTCGTCTACGGCGGCAGCGGTGGCGGCGTGCTGACCTGCTGGATCGTCGGCCACACCAACCGCTTCAAGGCGGCCGTCTCGATGTTCCCGGTGACCAACTGGATCAGCTTCGTCGGCACTACCGACGGCCCTTACTGGTACACGAACTTCAAGCAACTACCGTGGCAAGGCATCGAGGAGCATTGGAACCGCTCGCCACTCAAGTATGTCGGCAACGTGACGACGCCGACCATGCTGATCACAGGCGAACTCGACCTGCGTACACCAATGGCGCAGACGGAGGAGTACTACCAGGCACTCAAGCTGCGCAAGATCGACACCGTGATGGTGCGCGTGCCCGACGAGTACCATGGCGCCGCCGGTCGCCACGTCAGCAACCGACTGCGGCGCATACTCTACGTGCGGGGTTGGTTTGAGAAATACCGACATGGGAGCAAAGCCACTGCCGAGGCGACCGCCGAGCGCGACAACGAGCCCAAGGACGGGCGCTGATGGCGCGCTGAGCAGCACCGTTCGCCCACTGCGAGCCACAGATGCCCCGTAGGAGCACGTGCCGGATCGAAGGACTGAGGAACGACCGCACGATCGAACCTGGGCAAGTCCGTGAACACTGGATTCGAAGCCTTCGAAATCGGGACCAGCAGCTTCGACGCGGAAGAGGAAGTCGCCCTGCACCGACCAGACCTGCCTCTACGGCTACTGAGAAAACCGCCTGGAAGTTCACGAGAACCGATTACCCGGACGCCGAAGCACTGGCCAGCCATGCAGCAGCCCTTGGTATCGCGGTGGCGCCATTGCCATCCGCCGTGGCCCTCGCCTTAGCCAATCTGTGGCTGCGACCTAGCGGACCACAAGGAGGGCTGTGGCTACGCAAGCTAGTCGACGTCGTCGAACCGAATGGCTTCCGCGCACTCGCACTCCTGTGACAGGCTCATCGGATGCTAGCCAAACATGTTCGAGCAGCGCTCCATGGCGCTGGGCTCTATCGACAAGGAGTCTGGCGCGGCCTGCCATGCTTCCGCATTGGCGCTGACCTCGATCCCTGCGGCCAGGACTACTAGTCACACGCGAGCCTCATGCGGTTGACAAGCCGCATAGGCCCGATCATCAAGGAGTTCCGTGCTGCCGTGCAGCACCGCCGCGTGCATCCGCACGCCTTGCCAAACGCACTGGGCCGCGTACCGTCTCACCATGGGAAGAGAATCCATTCCACTCGTGCTTGCGCTCGCGCTATGCAGCGAGACTGCTCTGGCACAGACCACACATGTGATCACCGGCGGTGGATCCGCGCTGCAAGCAGGGATCCAAACTGCGACTTCTGGTGATGTGCTCGATGTACAACCCGGCACCTACACTCAGGTCGTCTGCAGCAAAGGTGTGCACATCCACTTGCAGCCCGGCGCCGAGATCAAAGGCCCATTTGGCACTGGCCCCAACGGACTGAAGTTCGTTGGCGTGCCGGCCAACGAGACCGCGATCGTTTCTGGAGGCGTAGTTTACCGCCTCGACATGATCAACTGCGCGGGATCGGTAGTCGTCGACAGCGTCGTCTTCAATCCCATGCCCACGGGCAACCTGATGCATATCGAATCCTGTTCGGGAGCCATCGTGTTCGTCGACTCGGCTGGCTTCCGTTCGGCCTCCGGCAGCTTTGGGGGCGTGGACTTCTTCTGCATTACAGACAGCGATCAAGTCAGCTTCACCCGCTGTTGCGTGCCGCGACTCGAAATCAGGAACTCGAACCTGACCGCCACCGACACAACCCTGCAAGCGTCGGGACTGTACATGGAAAGCCTGCTGTTGGTCTCCGGCCGCGTGATGTGGCAAGGCGGACGCATCAACGGCCACCTCCCTAACGGGCCCGCACCCTTTCGCCTCGCACTACGCGTCAACGGTGGCGAGTTCGCAGCGACCGGCAGCGCCGTGATCGAAACCAACTTCCTTACTCCAGGAAGTGCCGAGACATCCATTGTCGTCAACGCTGGCCTTGTGCAACTGGACCCGTCCGTGCTCGTCGCAGGCTCACCGGCAATCACCGGCCCCGGCACGACTAGCGTCATCACGACGCCCATCCCCAGCTTGTCGGCATCGCATACGGCAAACACCATGAACGTCGATGTCGCAAGCGAACCTGGTGATGCGGTGTTCGTACTGGCGGGACTACCGAAAGCTCCTTACGCAACCCCTTGGGGACCCGCGTGGATCCTGCCAACAGACCCACTGTTGCACGCAACGATCGCCGGCCCATCGGGCATGCTCTCGTTCCCTTACAACTTCGCAGCGGTGCCATCGCACTTCGTTCTGACACTGCAACCTGTTGCGCTCCGTTCTACTGGCTCGATCCGCATCGGCGCCGCGCAGCGATTCGCCTGGAACTAGGACAGCGGCGACAACGCCAGGGGAAAGCGGCGCATTGCCCGGTTCTTAGCGAGGCCGGTTCTTAGCGAGGCCCGTGCTTCGCGAGGCCGGTGCTTAGCGAGGCCGGTGCCAGACGCCCACTACCCCAGAGCGGGCGTTCGCGTATGGCTACTTGTTGAGTTCGATCAGCAGCTTGCGGATCGTGTTGTCACGGACCTCTTCGTCGGGCAAATCGCGGGTTACGCCACCGCGTCCCGATGGCCTTGACGAACCGGGGCCGTCGACTGCGTCGTAGCCCGCATGGACTTCGCCGTAGCGCACTTTGAGGATGGCTTCGAGCGCCACGTCACACGCACGAAGCCCATCGATGTAGCGTCCATCTTTGGTACGTTGCGCACACAAGATGCTAGTGTCGCCGAGATACGGCCTCAGGACATCTATCGCATTGTGGTGGCGACTGACGGCCACATTCCGCACGGCCTGCTGCCAATTGGACACGATCCCCATCCGGTGTAACTCAGGGTGTGCGGTTGCGAGTTCGCCTAGTCCTACGCCCAGCCATTCGCCCTCACGCGACATGATCGTGTCGTAGAGGCGTTCGCAGGCGGACTGATTGCTCCGCCATCGCATGCCATGCCGATCGAGAACACGCAACGAATCGCTCCTGCCTGACGTTTCGCCAAGCTCATACATTTGTAGCAATGGCTCCAAGAACGCTAGGTCCCAGAAGTCTCGTGGCGCGTGCATCAAGTCTTCGCAGACATGTGGGCTGTCGCCTTGCAGTCGTTTTGCGAAGTAGTCGACGAGCTGATGCCGCGAAACGTCAAGGTCGTGCACGCGACGCGCGAGGATTTCCCGGCACTGGCGACCGTAGCGCTGGGCTCCTTCCATTGCGGTGGTGATCTCTGTCAACGATATGCCAGCACGGACGAGCGGCATGAGCAGTAACACATCAACCAAGTGTGCGCCGGCGGGTGTCTGGCCTGGAAGTGCGAGCAACTCCCGGAGATGTTTTCGGGTGGTGTCGATTTCTATGGGCGTTGGATACAGCCACTCAAACTCGAACGGCAATCCAGAGCTCGGTGTCGCAATGGATCCTCCGCTCAGCAATTCCATGCTCAGATGCAGGCGACACCTGACCAGCCAGCCATCGCGGCTCGGCAGCCTCAAACTGAGCATCGTTTGCCGCGCCGCCGGCAACGCAATGCGATGCACGCCGGGTTGTAGTTCGACGCCGACTTGGCTGATCGGGCTGATCAGGAACGAGTTGTTGTTCACCCGTTGCCACGTCTTGCCGTCGAACAACTGCGCCTCGATGCGGGCACTGACCTTCTCAGGCTGAATGGCGTGTGCTCCGCTGTGAACGACCTTCCAGCGCAGCCAATCCACGGTCGCGATCGACGCCTTCGGTAGATGCTCAAGCCGGACGTCGATTTCGCCACTCGTTCCCACGGACAGCGACCGCCACGGCGCAAACGGCTGAAACATCGAACGAGTGCTCGGAGTCCGCTGAGTAAGCCAGAGGCCGGCAGCAACAATTGCTACGCCGCATATAGCCAGCCAGCGCCTAGGCGCTTTCTCAGGTGGTCGCATGAAGGCAAGTATCGGCGGTGCCGGGTCGCGGTCACACTTCGTTGCGTAAGGTGCCCGTAAGCTTGTGACGGTGCCTTGAGGCTGATCGTCAGACCAAGCGCTAAGACAGCCCCTTCAGCCTAGTTGGTGTTGCCACGAGGATCTGTGACGGGTCAGAGTTGCTTCATGGCGGCCGCGCGCCGAGGAGTCATCAAGAGACGTGCGTTGCCGTGCTCCGTTGCGCACCGACTCTCGACGAACCAATTCGTGCGCGTGCCTGCGCGACACAACCTACGGTGAGGGTTGCGCCGCCGCCTGGCGCTAAAGGCCCGGCCGAAAAGCCGCGCCCAACGCCTGCGGCGGCCTCGTCGCACTTGGCGGCCCACCAGAGCCTCGCCGAATCCACCAATTCGCCTGCGTTCTCGCACCCCACCACGAACAGTGATTCCATCCACACGCGGCACGCTGACTACCGGCCACGCCTCTAGGGCACGACTCGCATCAGGCTGGTCAAGAACCAGTCGCCGCGCCAGCGGTACGAATCACGCTGACTACGTCCTTTGTCCGTTCGCAGTCTGTCGGCACCTGCGCCAACATGGACGCAGATATGTCTATGAAGCTGCTTGGCACTCTCGAGAATGAGAAGTTCACCTTTGGCATCGAGCCGGCGGCGCGGCGGCTCGCGGCGCTGCAGAAACTCGGGCGGGCGAGGCTCACCAGCGCGGCCGCCGTATTGCGACTTCACGAGTTGCTTTGCTTCATGCGTGCCTATCCGGACAACCAAAAGGTTCTGAAGCAGTGCAAGCAGACCATGGCTGCCTTCGGTCAGCGCTCCGACGTGCAACGCTTTCGGGAGGAACTCGAAAACAGCGGCATCGCGGGCACCGCGATCACGTACCCGTTCTATGCAGCCACGGCCGAACGGCTGGCGCAGCGCTGGCCGCAGAACCTGTCAATCGTATGGGGCCAGTATGAAAACACAGCCCTGCTCGACAGCCAGCTGCAGCCGATGGCCCTGTGGAGCGAGACTCCAGGACTCGACGAGATGGAGGTAGGCGCCAAGAAGTGGCTCAACGAGCTGCGCGGCAAGCAGGCCGATGGAGCCTTCGTGGCGCGACGGCTAGCGGAGATCTACCCAGATGCGTTCACGTTTGAAATCATATTCGAACAGCTACGGCTAACGATGCAGCTCGAACCGTCGCACGATTCTCCGTCGCGGACCCACGCTGCGGCGCCGGTGAAGCAGACGCACTTCCAAACGGGGCCGGTGCGCGCACAGCGACCGGTGATCGCCGAGGTGCTGCGTGAGCAGCCGCGTGCGATTCGGGAGTTGAGCCGGCAAGAGGGGCAGCGATACGTCGAGATGGCCCGGAACGCGATGGTAACGCGAGAGCGCGACCTCGACGCGTTTGCATATGCCGATGCAAACGACGTACGTCTGGTCGAGTGGGAGGACGGGTTGACCTTTGTGGCGATGGGCTTGGTGCCCGAACGACGCCTGATGCTCGAATCCGTGTACGGCTTCCTGACGCTGCGCAACGGCGTGCCAATGGGCTACGTGCTCAACAGTGCGCTCTCCGGCTCAGCTGAAATCGCCTACAACGTGTTCGACACGTTCCGCGGTGGCGAAGCCGGATGGATCTACGGCCGCGTGCTGGCCACCGTCAAGGCCCTGTTTGGCGTCGATTCGTTCACGATCTACCCCTATCAGCTCGGTCACAAGAACAACGAGGCGCTGGAATCCGGCGCGTGGTGGTTTTACCAGAAGCTTGGATTCCGCCCACGCAGCACCAAAGTGCTCGCGCTGATGAAGCGCGAACTCGCCGCCATGAAACGGACGCGAGGCCATCGTTCGTCGATTGCGACGCTAAGGAAGCTAGCTGCCGAGAACGTCTACTACCACGAACATGAGCAACGCGACGACATCATCGGCCTGATGAAGAACGACAAGGTCGGCTTGGCAGTTACACGCATGATCGCCAAGCGATTCGGTGGCGACCGCGTACTAGCCGAACGGGAGTGCCATGCCGAAGCAATCGCGCTGCTCGGCAAACCGCGCGGTCTGGCCGGAGGCTGCTGGTTCCGCCGCTGGGCCCCCCTCGTCACCATGCTGCCGCGAGTGGCCAGCTGGTCGGTCGCCGAGCGCAAGGCGCTGCTCGAGGTCATCATCAAAAAGGGCTCGCGCCGCGAGAGCGACTTCGTACACGCGTTCGATCAACACCGCAAGCTGCGCAAGGCAATCGCACAGTTGTCACGAAGGCTGAGCAGTGCGGTGCCTGGAGAGTGACGACGTGTCGGTCGCGCGCTATCCGAAAACTGAATCGCGCTTCGGCAGCTAGAATTCCCTCGGCCACATGCATGCCGATGATTCGGCCATATGGTCGACAACTCTCGCTTGCGGCTCCTGCAGAACTCCGGCAGGGACTGCCTTCGCATCCACAACGAGCTGAAGACGGTCGGGCATCGCGTGGCGAAGACAACGATCGCGGCGACGCGGACGAACAACGCCATTCCGCCGAACTCCGATCGGCCGACGACTTGGCAAGCGTTCCGGCAGTCACTCGCAGACGCCATCTCTGTTGCCGACTTCTTCACGGTCGACGGAAGGACGAAGCGCGGGCTTGTGACCCAGTATGTGTTCTTCGTGATCCAGCACTCGGAGTCAAACAGGCTCGGCGAGGACGGCAACGTGTTACCCAACCCGCCGACTTGGCTATGTCGAGCGAAGTCGCACATGATCCATCCATCCGCCGTCGTAGCTGTTCTCGCTGTTTCCTCGCTCACCGCGCAGTCCGTTGGAGTGACTCTCGAAGCACTCGCACTGGCCTCCATTCAGGTAATAAACGGTACGAGCAGCAACACAAGCACTTGGCCCACAGGGCCTATGGGCGGCTACGGATCCTTCTCCGCCAACTTGCCGGGAGCCGGCGGCAGCGTGCATTGGTATTCGTCTGCCCAGAGTTACGCGACATTCCTGAGTTTGGAGCACGCCATTGGCAACAACGGATTGCAGCCCAACTTCGCGTGCCAGATGGGGCCACACGAACTGCTCGTGGAGTTCAGCTCCGCCATTCCGCGAACGGCAACTCTGCAATTGACACGCCTGCTCTCGGCAACGTCCGGAGCACCGGCACCAACGGTACAAGTCGACTTCGACAACGATGGTGTCATCGACATCAACAACCTCTCGACGCTGCCGGTTCAACCAAGGTCCGTTTCGTTCGGACCACAGCCGCTACAAGTGCGCCTCATAATTGACGCCGCGCTCGGCGCACAAGCCGGCCTACACAACCACCTCTTCCTGACAATGTTTCCCGACAACGATCTAACGATTTCGACCCCGGTGTCAGGCTGCGCCCCCTACTCGCCACCACCTCCCCCGTTTTTGCAGCAGTCGTTCGACAACCGCGGCGTCGACATACTCTCAGGTCACGCCGGTGGCTATCCATCGGTCATCGTGCTCGGCTGGACCGCGCAACCGGCACTGCTCTCCATGCACGGTGCGATGCCGTGCCTGCTGCTACCGAGCCCAAACGTCGTGATCGTTGCACCAAATACACTCAACTTGCCGCTGCCAGCAAACATTCGACCTGCAACGTTCTTTGCGCAGGGCGTCTCGCTCGCGCCATCCGGACTGCATGTAAGTGATGGCTATTCGGTGACTGCAAACTAGTCGGCCACGAGCCCGACCTCGCGGTCAGCTTGTGCAACTCCGCGATCAACTCGTCACGCGCTGTATTGGTGCAGCGATCTTCGACACCCCAGTGGCATCCACAGACTCGATCGCGGAGCCCCACCCAGCCCCGCACAAGACGCGACCAGGTCGGCCCGGAACGGACCGATTCGCGGGCGAAGTACTTCGGCCGAGTTTCAACACGGCGGCGCCGATTCGCGCCACGCAAGGCACACGCTAGTCGATGCCGAGCTTCTGCCGCAGCTCTTGCGGGATTGCGTCCTTGTGCAAGCCCCAGCTCAGCGTCTTGTACTCGACGAAGGACTTGGAGGCGTAGAAGTGGCCGTCGTACTTGTTGTAGCCAGTGCCCCACGAGTTCTTCACGCGGAAGTAGGGCGTGCCGTTCTGGTCTTTGGCCAGTCCCGTGATCACCATGCCGTGGTCGTCGGTCGTCTGGTAGTTGTCGAACGCCTGTTGGCGCAGTTCCTGGGTGATGCGCTTCTCAGGCATCGGTCGCGCGAAGTTGTTGATCAGCTTGTCGCGCTCGCTCTTGTCCATCTTCTCCCACTTCAGGCGCTCGGTGTCCGCCATCTCGGCCAGGTCGCTTTCCGGCACAACCGCGATGCCGTGCTTGCTGGCAAAGCCCTTCTCGCTGACATCGCTCGCCCAAACGACAGCGTAGCCCGACCGAACCGAATGCTCGATCATCTCGGTCATCGTCTTCATCGGAACGTTCCAATAGCGCGTCCAGGTCCAGTTGTCGGGCACCTCAAGGACGAACTGTTCATAGAACGGGTGGTGCGTGAACGAGCTGAAGAACACGTAGTCCCGCGCGTTGACGCCGACGACCTGGTCGGCAAAGGTGCGCGGCGTGTAGTTGCGCCCCTTCCCTTCGAACGAGTTGGGTACGGCGCCCAAGTAGGCGTCCAGGATGCCTTGAAAGCCCTTGAACCACGCCGTCGAGAGCTTGCGATTCTTGTTCTTGATGACGCCATCGAGGTAGGTCTTCAGCACCTCGTCGAGTTCACCGTGCGTGTGCACGTCGGTGCCGTAGTTGAGCCCGGCGTAGGCGTTCTCGGGCATCGCCCCGTATTTCTCGAGCACGTCGAAGTTGTCGTTTACCGCACCGCCACCACCGAAGTTGCAGCTGCCGTGCATGCGCACGTAGCGCTTGGCCTTCTCCTCGTAGCACATCCGCACCACGAACATCTCCGACAGATTCACCGGCGGCTTGCCCATGCGCAGCATCTCTGCTTCGACAAGGCCGCCCGAGGCGTAGCTCCAGCACGTGCCGGCCCGCTGCTGGTTGGCGACGGGGGTCGCGAGGATGTCGCTGACCGGAGTGAATCGGTAGCCCTCGGGCTGCTTCTCCTTCGTGTCCTGAGCGCAGATGCAGGGGGTAAGCAGCAGGCCAAGCAGGAAGAGCCTTGTCGTGTTCTCTCTCATGATTCGATCCAAATGGTGTCTACCCCGTATCGCCGTAGTGCCACGCAAGTCGCGGCACCACCACTGCGCGACGGAGTTCGGGGTTGCCGAGTACACGCGCGGGCAGGTTGACAAGCAAGCCCCAGGCTTCAATCCATCGGAAACGGGGACCGCGCGCAGGGTGCAGCAGCTTCAAGCTGTGGGCAAGAACTCCCGCGCTAGCCGAATCGTGCCATGTGGTGCCCGAGTAGATCGCCCGAATCGACGCGGCGGACGTTTCGGACACGGGGAGCTTCTGGATACGACGCGCTTGAGCACGCCCGTATTGAGCATACGGGCGCCGAAGCAGAGCAAGCGCTGACGCTAGTCCAATCGCTCGCACGACTGCTTCAGTCGCACCGTCGCGACTCGCGCACGGATTGCACACCCCATTGCATTTGTCACTTAGACATCGCGTCCCGGTTGCAACAACGGACGCACGGTTGCGGTTAACAACTCAACGAGTTCCGGATCCATGAACTTGTAGATGTCGGGAATGTCTAGCACGTGGCATTCCTTGAACTTCATCTCGCCGGGATAGTCACCACGCAACCTCTGTTCGTGCTTGGGCTCCATGACCAAGACCAGATCCGCCCACTTGAGATCGTGGGAGCTGACGGTGCACCTGGCAGTCCTGCTAACGCCCCTGGATCGAACGTCGAGCATCGGATCCTTTTCAAAGACCTTCTCAGCCGTTGGGCTACGCCATTGGTTCTTGCTACAGATGAAGAGAACGTTCAGCAGTTCTTGCTTTGCCAACTGATCCGGGTGCTTGCGAGGATAGTCGATACCAAGCTGCTTGGCCCGGTGCAGTTTCTCTGAGCGGAGATAGAGATGACGCCACTTCTTCTCCTTTCGGTATTCGTCATTGCTCACGGATGCTTCTCAACTTCGGGCCAATTCCTATCCTGCAATCAGGTGTTGCTGATCCAGCAACTGCAGCTAGACGGCAGCCTACTCGACTCGCTTGCGGGCGTGCAACTCGTCCGAAACCGGCCGACCTGTGGATTGGCGATCCGTGGTTTGCAATTGACGATCGTCGGGTCGGAGAGATCACCACCGAATGACTTCGGCCCGTGTTACTTGGACCAAGCGCGGGACCACCTCCGCCACCGCCAATTCTGGGGTCTGGAGAACCACATTCGCCTCACTCCGCTGCTTGCCGTCGCCGCCATCCTCATTGCTGATGTCACAGCCCAGACTCCCTCGGGGTCTCTAGTTGTCAGCTCGGTTCGCAGGCCAGTCTGCAGGTCGTCGAGCAGAATGAGTCCAGCGCAGTCGAAGCACAGGATGCGCCCGGCCTCCACCGCCATGTCGGGGATCGTGACCGTCTGCGACGGCGTCGTGTTCTTGATCCGGAACTCCACCAAGCCGGGAAGCACGCTGACGCCTGGTTCGCCGAGCAAGGTCAGGCCCTTGGCATCGATCTCGAACGGTTGGTAGTTGCCACATTCCACATAGCGGTCAAACCGACGCATCGAGCGCGACTGCCATGGAACCGCTCTCGAGCGCACCGCGGATCGCAGGTTCAACGTAAGGGCAGGTTCAGCCTGCGGTCCGGACTGGCGCCTTCGCCAAAGTTGTGTCCATCAAACCGGGGGAAGCTCACAGATGCAGAAGCTCGCGATCGCTTGTTTCGCCAGCTCTCGGCGCGAACTGCGTGCCCCTTCTCGGGTTCGCGCTCCTGCACTGCTCGGAGACCGTGACCAGATGTCCGGCGATTGCCGCAGCCCTGTCGCTTCCGATCGCGACGGACACCTCATGAGCTTCGAGCAACGCGGCCTCCGCATCCGACATGTATCTAGCGACCCGCACTCGTGCATGACCGCCTTCCGGATCGTTTGCGATCTAGTTGATCGTGACGGTGAATCCTGGCGAAAAGGCGTAACCCTGTAGATTCAGCGCGTTGTAGGTCAGGTTGGCAACGTAGAACTCGAAGCCCTGCAGTTGCGCGTTGTTTGGCACCGAGAATGGAATGCAGGCGTAGTTGCCAGTGCCGCCGATGCCGAAGTTGCCGAGCTCCCACGCTGCCGCGATGGGCCAGCCGACCGGAACCGTGACACCTTGCACGATGGTTGGACCGGGCGTGGCGGAGATCCACATGCACGAGTGGCAACCGAAGCCGCCGGTGACGCACAGGTCGAACGTCGAACCAACGGTGGTTTGGCCGACCGTGTAGATCGACGTCCGGCATTGGTCACAACTGCCGACATAGCCGCCTTCTTGGCCCTGCAAGCCACCGCCTTCGAACTTCAGGGCGACGCTAGTCGCGCTCGGACTGCCTTGCGAGATCGTCGCGATGATCGCTTCGGCGTCCATACCTGCGGTGCCGGGACCAGTGAGTTGCAGCTCGAACGTCACCAGACCGAACACGGGGTTGGCCGTGGTGATGTTGGTCGCTGCAGCGTTGGCGATGCCGCCAGCGCCATTGGCGCCGGCAGTCAGCGTGACGTTGAAGTCACCGAGGCAACCTGCGGCATTCGGATTGGGAGCGGCCGCGCTATCGGCATCGAAGCTCATCGTAAAGGCCGGGGTGGCACCGCCCGACCCGGTTTGGTTATTGAGCGTCACGCCGGTGACGGCGCCATTCGGGAAGTTGAGGTGCACTTCGCTGACCGTCGCAGTGGCTTCGCCGGCAACGATCGGAGTACTGTTGGTGACCGACACCTGCAGCACGGCATTCGCCTTGTTGTAGGACATGCCTACCACAGTGTTGACGACCACGCCTCCGGTCAGGCGACCGCCGAGACCTTGGCAGCCAAGGCCGAAGTGGTTGATGATGGTGGATGCGCTGCTATTCTGCGCTGCGAGCGACGTGACAGCGATCAGCGACGTAACAACGGCGAAAGTGGTGCGCATAGTGGTTGGCGTCTAGGTAGGAAGAACAGAATCTGTCGCGACACACACACCCCAAGGAATGCCCAATTGCCTCGTGGAACCGCGGAGCTGTTGTCGAGTCATTGATCGAGCGTCTGGGCGCCGGACTTTAGGAAGACGCCATTGGCATCGGCCGTTTGGGGCGCGCGACCTAGAGAAGTTCCACGAGCTGACAAGCTCGTTGCCTGGCCGCAGGCAGCTTCGCCAACGTTCAGTATTGCCGGGGCAACCAAGCCGACCGGAGGCCTTCGCATCGACGGATGCAACGGCCTCATACTGCGTGGTGCCTACGGCGCGAGCAGCCGGCGCCTATGACAAATCGCTGATGGCATGCCAGCACACCAGCCAGCCTCCAGACTGGGTCATCGCGTCCATCGCTGGCACCGCAGTCGCACTCGCCGCTACCGATCCCTGTGCGCGTCGTGTCCCGTGCCGCATGTGACATCGTTGAAGAGCGACTCGGTGGTCGGCTACGCCGCGATCGTCGCGAGGCCTGATGGCCTGGGCCTCGTAGACAACCTTGTCGCTGAGTTCGAACCGGGTCACCAGTCTGTGAACTCGACCGAAACCGTCCCTGACTCATTGCTCAGCGGCGAGGGCGCACGCGGCCATCCGTTCACGTCGCCGATCAAGTCACCAGCCACTTGTAGGCGACGACAAGCCGGGTACCTTGCGTGGCAGAGCACTCGAACGCAGATGGAAATAACCAACAAGACCCGCCGACCGATCAAAGTTCCTCTTCCCGAGGGCAAGAAGTTGTTCCTCGGCCCCGGCAAGTCTGGGCAAGTTCACGCCAAGGCCGCCAACCATCCGCCGGTGAAGGAGCTGCTAGAAGCGGGCGACCTGGAGCTTGGCGACGACGACAAGAAGCGGCCTGCCAGCAGCGACGGCTCGTCGAGCCCGAGCGGCAATCAGAACTCCGGACCGACCGGCAACATTCGTCGCACCGGCGACCGATAGGCACATCGCTGCGACGGCCAACAACGTGCGCATCGCAGACCAGCCGCGGACACGTCAGCACTTCCAGCTACACCGCTCGGCCACCACCCGAACCACGTAACCGAGTAGTGAGCAGAGCACGAACGCGCTTCGAGAACCGCCACACGCCCCCACTGCCACATCTCGCCACGCGTCGCAGCGCTAGAACAACACTCCGTTGTACAGGAGCAGAAAGGCCTCTTCGTCCTCGGGCCGGAACGGGCGGATGGCCGTCACGGCATCGGCCCACTTGCGTGCCGATGATTCGGCCTGGTGGTCGAACCACTCAAAGACAGCCGAACAACATCCCGTCCCAGGTTTGCTGACATGAAGACAATTCAATCGGATGGCCCGTCGAGTGCTCCACCATCACTGCCAACGCGAACCCCGTCGCGTGGCTCTGCGTCAACAATCCAATGACAACGGACGTTTGGGTTGTGCGCCACCTGCCCGCATGGCACGCTTTCGGCCCCCAAGCCCTGACTTGCCAATGCTACGAATCCTCTGCCGCTCCATCATTCTGACTGTTTCCCTGACCGCGATCGCTGCTTGCAGTGGCGGCAGCGGTGGCCCAAGCGTTCCGCAGATTGCAGCCAATGTGCCGGACGGTGCTGGCTCGGTGACGATCGCAATGGCGGGCAGTTGGGAGATCCGAAACGCGGTGGTGATCGACAGCAACTCTGCGAATCCAGTACCGCCGCTCAACGGCACGACCTTCACGATCCAACCGGACAAGGTGGTTTCGATCGGTGGACTGCCGGTTGATCCGGATGGCCTGGCGCTGTTGCTGGGCGCGCCGCTCGACTCCTACGTCAACGAGGTCTCGGACCGCACGTTGTTCTACGGCCTGGTCGTCGACCGTCGCGCCGCAGGCATGACGCGCGAAGAGGTAGCCGTTGCTGGCGGGTCGCTCAACGCGGACACCATCGCGGTCGAAGCCTATTCGAGCTCGCAGTCTCCAGCCGCCGCGGACCCCGTGTTTACCTTGTCGCGGTACGAGTTGGTGCGGGTTGCGCCGGCCGCGCCTGCGGCGCCGGTGGAGCTCTTGGCGGAAGGCGAACAGCGCACCTTGCAAGCCTTGCTGCAGGAAGCGTTCGGCAGCCGCTGACGCGATTGCGCCGCTGTTGCGGCGATGGTGCGTGAATCCAACTCACGACAGAACGACGCATCTAGCGCACCGCCTCAGATCCGGACCGCCTACGAAGCCGGCATGTCAAGCTCGGCCATGCGGTTGAGGATGCCACGCAGTTGCGGATGTTGTTGCGAGCCGAGCCTCAACGACCTGCGGATCCCCGTCGCCCGCATGCAAGCGGTCGCCAAGGATCCGGTCAATTCGCGCTCAGGCCGCCTCGGCCCGGTTTCCGGACACTGCGGAGCCGAGCAAGGCGACGTCGTCGCCGCGCTCACAAAGCTCGTCAAGCAGTTGCTACTCGATGTACCAGAGCGCGGGGCCGCTAAGCGGAATACTGCCGTCCAACAAGAACGTGAGGCCTTGGAAGGCGAACACTTCACCCCGCAGCGTTGGGTCATTGGGGATCGAAACGTTGAATTGCAGACCGGCGGTGCCTACGAATCCTGTGCCGACCATCACGAACGAGAGTGGGTTGATGTAGAAGCGACCCAGCGGCAAGGAAATCGGGGTCGCCAACAAGGAGTTCATCGCAATCGCGCCGAACATCTGCGTCTCGGATGTCATTCGCACCACAGCGGTGCCGCCGAGCACGGCCGGCCCCGCGTTGAGCATCGGCACATCCTCGATCACTTCCGTGGTCGTCTGCGCAGACAAAGCCGGCGCGCCATTCGCTGGCCCTAGCTGAAACAAACTCGGGGTCCAGTTGATGTCACTGTCGAACGCTTCGAATGCGCTAACGGGAGCGAGTCCTGAGCCGATCACAAACATGCCGCTGGAGCCATCGCTGGCTAGCCGTGCGTCGGTGTCAGAGATGCGAAGCGCGGGCTCATCCGTACCAACGTAGACCGTGCGTGCCGAGTCCAACGATGAATCGGAGATAACCGCACCCGCACCGTCGCTGTTACCGATCAGGTTCTCGGTGCTGATAAAGTTGCAGAACTGCGCGTCCAGCGCCGGGTCACCGATCAAGATCGCACGAGCGACATGCACCGAACCGGAGTTGAGGACCTGAAGCGCCGCCTGCTGCAGATCACCGAGCAGCGTTACCTTCTCGATGATGACGGGAGCCTGCACATTGCTGACACTCATCGCGCCGAGCACTCCCGACTCGATCAACGTCGCGACTCCCCTGATCACGAACGGATCCGAGCCAGCGATGTTCTCCACGCGGATCGTGTAGTTCGCGCCAGCCGGCGGATTCACAGTGGCATTTGTCAGAACGACACGCAGCGCCTTCTGACACGTAAACCCGGTGTAGGTACCGGGCCGCACTTCGACAATAGAACCGGGCGCCGCAGCGGCAATCGCTTGCGGCAGGTCGGTGTGATTAGGATTGATGCCGCCAACGGTGACGACAGGACGCTGCGCTGAAAGTGTGCATGCGCACGTCAGCGCGACCAGACCGGCGAGGATTGATTTAGACATGAGGGTTCTCCGCCAACAGGCTAGCGGAAGTTCCGCGTCAATGCCGCCCACCAACGTCAGTGGATGAACACGCCATCGCGCCCATGATCGGCCGAACGTAACGACGTCGAGATGCCGAGTGGGTCGGCGCAATCCACCGCCGGAACCACATCGCCTTGCCACCGAGCAGTGAGCCCGCCTGCGCAATGCGCTTGCCCTTGCCACCCGGGTGTTCGGCGAACGGCTCGCCTGTCTTGGTCGACCACGCACGCAATCCCAACCGTGAAGATTTCTTTGCTGGTGAGCGCGAGTGCTTCGCCGAACTGAGCCGCGCCGAGGAAACCGGTCGGCAGCCTCTTCTTGCCGAGCACGAACTTGTGAGCCCGCCGTCGGCAAGATGGTCGAGCATCGCGCCGTCACCATCGAAGCCCCTTTCCATCAAGCAGTGGGCACTCGACGAGATCAACAGGTCGACGACATGCTTGCCACGTACCTCGTCATCGATGACGAGGTTCCGCGGATCGCGGCGGCAGTGACGGGCGACCCGTCAGGGTTCATGCAGCTCCGGTGCGACTACTTCTTGCTCGGCTTCTTCAGCTTCTTAGGCGGCGACGCGAGCTTGATCGTTTGCGTGACGTGCATCGTCATCTTGGTCTGGCCATCGAACGTCGACTTCATGATCTGGGTCCCTTCGATGGGCGTGCCGGTGCGCAGGTCAAGCTTACTGGTGCCGGTGATCGACAGCGCTTCGGGTTTGACTGCGCCGGGGAGTTCTAGGGTGTCCAGGTCGATGATCAATCTCTGCTGCACGGTGATCGAACCACTGTCGACGGCCAGCAGTTTGTAGGCCATCTCGGCATCTGGCTTCGCTTCGGCCAACGGCATTAGCGACACCTTCTGCTTGAGCTTCCAAGGCTCTGCGATCGCAATCGGACGATCGGGAAGCTGCGTCAGGCCTTGCGCCATCCAATGCTCGAGCTCGGCTCCAACCGCCTCTGGCCGAGTTTCGTCACCAGGCAAATCAGTGTCGATGGCTTTGCCTCGATCACTGAGCTTCATGACGGTCTTCTTGCCGACAAAGCTGGCCAGTGACACGAGGGAACCAGGATCGCTGTCCTCGTCGTCGCTGTCGAAGTTGAGCTTCAATACGGAGCCATCGGCGAAGGCTTTGACGCGCGTAATCACCTGTTCGATGTGCGCGATGTTGCCTTCGGTAGCCTTCACCGTCGTCGTCACCCACATGGTCGTCTTGAGCTTGGTGACCATTTCCTGCTTCCCCATGCTCACGGTCATGATCAGGTCTTGCTCCATGACCGTGTGACGAACCGTTCCCGCCTTGAACGAGAATCGCATCATGTGCTTCTGCTTGGCTGCGGCCGTTGGCTTCTCCTGGCCGGTCGTGGGAGCAGCCAGTGCCGCCACCATGAGAATGGCAATCGACATGGCAGCGAACTTGGCGGCGCGTGATGATGGCATGGCGTGGTCCGTCACTTCTGCTTCTCTGCTTCGGTTGGGGTGTGAGCTTGAGAGCATAGACCATGCACCCCCACGGCTCGGACCACCCGAACTCTAAGCCAACACGACCTGCCCCCCGATCACCGGCAACGCCAGATTAGTCAGAGTTGTCCGCGACATCGAGGGGATCACCTCGAGCGCCATCTACGCCCGGTGGGATCACTAGCCCGAGTCGCCGACGAGGCGTTGTCATCACCTACACTCACCCCAGCTCCATCCTGCAACCGCCTCGACTCACATCCTAGCTCCGAACGAAAGCGGCATGCCAAGTTCGGCCATGCGGTTAAGGGTGTAGCAAGCGCCCATCGTCATGGTGCTTTGGTCGAAGAGCGTTCCAGGCTGGCTGCACGGCAGTTTGCCAAGCTCGTGGCGGCGCTCAGGCAACCGCTAGAAGGTGAACGCCACGACGTCGCTGGTGTGGCACGCTGCCGGGTCGTAGCACTGGAACAAGAACGGCAGCCCGGCAAGGAACGCTGGCACCGGCACGGTGACCAGTGCAGTGCCGTTGGCGTTGGCGTTGCCGACTGCGAATGGCAGCGGGTTGGCGATGTCGAGTGCTTCGAGGCAACCGCTGATCGCGGTTTCGCCGCCGAACATGGACACGAAGAAGAACACTGACTGGCCCGGGGTATTGCCGGAGGCCGTGAACGTGTTCATTGCGCCGGCTGTGCCCGGTTGCGGTGCGGAGAGATCAACCGTAGTCGGGATCATCACGAACGGTTCGTCGAGATTCCCGCGGCGGCCGGTGCCGACGATCCAACCGTTGTCGTTGATGTCGTTGCCAATCTTGAGATGCCAGGGGGATTCCGCCGGCAGCAGCGAATCGAGTTCGGTGATGGCCCCACCGGCGATCCGCACGAAGGCCGTGTAGTCGGGCCAAGCCAACGCGCTGCTGCCCACGATGTCACCGTTCGCGTTGATGGCATAGCCGGTTGTTGGGTTGCCCTGAAGAGTGCCGAGATCGGTGATGACGCCGTTCGTCCAGGTCACCAGATGGCGTGTATTCTGGATGTCGTGCGACCAGCCGACCGCCACGCCGCTGTCGTTGATGTCGATGGCCGCGCCAGCGCTGAATGACGTGGTCAACGTTGGTAGCTGCTTGGCCTGCCAAGAGGTCGTCGCGGGAGACCACAGCATCGGTTGCGCGGTACCCGACGAGAAGTACCCTACGAGTTCGTCGCGGTTGTTGATGGCCACGGCCTGCACCGTAAACACCGGCCCGAGGCCAGGCAGCAAGAAGGGAGCGCCAACGTCGCTGTCGTCCCGCCAGATCGTGGCGAACAGGCCGCCTGATCCCTGGACCTGCGAGCCGCAGGTTCTCGAGTTCGCGTTGATCCCACTAGCGCCGCTGAAGATCGCTGTCGGCGATAGGCCGAGATCGACGTGCGCATAGCCGAGAGGCGTCGGGTCCCATCGTGCGGCGGTCGAACCGGTTGCCGTCGTAGTGCTACCGCAGATGACGCCCAGCTCGTTGATTGCCACCGCGGTGCCTGGTGAGTTCCCGGGCAGCAGGGTCAGTTGATCGTTCGTCCAGGACACTGCGCGCCATGCGCCCATGGTGTCAAACATGTAGCCAACGATCTGCCCAGCACTGTTGACGGCCTCGGCTACGCCATGGGTTAGCCCTGGCGCCGAGGGCAGCCTGCGAATCGTGTAGGCAGTCTGCGATACGGCGTTTCCTGTGCAGCACAGCGCGGCAAGCGCGGTTGCGATGGTGACTTCGAGGCGCGTGGGGTTATTCATGGAAGGGCAGGTGTGCAATCGGTCCGTTCTCGAGAGCGCATAGCCACGTTCGGGCGACTAGTCACACGGGGATGGGAGAACCTGCAGGGATTCCTGAAGCACTCGCAATGAGTGTGCGCCCCCTCTAAGTCGCACGGCATCATGAGGAGCCACATCGGCAACTGACCAAACGGTTTTCCAGAAGAGGTCACTTCGCGGACTCCGTCCATCGTCACGACGAGGTAGTTACCGCTCGCCAGGAGTCGACCCGAACGAAGATCAGGCAGGCCATCGAGAACCAGACGCTCTTTCCCGCGTCCATCTATCCCGACCAACTTGCCGTCGGCGCATTCGGCAGCCAAGAGGAAGCGCCGCTCACTCCCGAATCGCGTCTGCAGCGCTTTGCACGGCAGGAGCCATGTTCCTGTCCTTGCCAAACTCCAGCGCCAAGATCCTTGCCAGCGAAAGCTTGCCGGCTTTGCCGAAAAGGCCAAGCGCTCGAATGGCACGCAGCCGAATCTCAGGTCGTGGCTCAACCAAACAGCCTGCCAAGCTCGAGACCACTTTCGACCCCGCCCGACACCCCGGCGGCAACTTCATGACGCAAGTCGCGCGCAACCTCACCGATCACGTCGACGGCTTCGTGCGCGACAAGAAGCTGCTGATCCTCGACAACGATGCGCTGTTCGCGAAGAGGTTTTGCAGCGCCCTCGAAGACGGCCGGTGTGAAGATCGTGCGCACTGCCTACCAAGTCCCTGACATGAATGCGTTCGCAGAACGTTGGGTGCAGACCGTGAAGCGCGCATGTCTGAGCAAGCTGATCCTGTTTGGCGAGCGACATCTACGGCGCACACTCTCTGAGTTCGCCAATCACTATCATCAGGATCGCCCACATCAATCGTTGGATGACAATCCGATCGCTCCAACAAGCGGCGAGTCGCCGGATGCGACAGGGTGGTCGTCGACGAGTTCTAACTGGCCAATTCGGTTGAGAATCGGGTCGGCGTACTTTTCGGACACTGCGCGGCCAGTTAGACCGAAGTGCTCCCCGAGCTGTACGGGTTTGCATACTTCTGGGTGAGAGCAAGCGCGCCCCAGCGGCCAGCAAGTCGGCGAAGTCAAAAGCAGTCAAGCCGATGGGGTCGAAGTCAGCGGATCTACGCTATCTTGCTTTCGTGTCATCTGACCCCGCCGATACCTGCTGGACCGTGCTGCGCGCCGCCGCCAAGGGAGACAACACGGCACGCTCGACGTTCTCGCGCAGCTATCTGAGCACCGTCCGCGACTTCTTCGCCCAGCGCTGGCACGGCCGCGTGCTCATGGCCGACGTCGATGATGCGAGCCAGGAAGTGTTCATCGAGTGCCTCAAACCGGGCGGTGCACTCGAACGCGCCGAAGAATCTCGCGGTGAGTTTCGCGGCTTGCTGTTCGGCGTCGCCCGCAACGTCGGTCGGCGGTTCGAGGAACGCGCCGCGGAGCGCGGGCGACTTCGGCCCGAAGACAGTGCGTGGCTGCAACAGGCTGCATCTGACGAACCGGGACAGGCCACCATGTTCGACCGCAGCTGGGCTCGCGCGCTGATGCGCACGGCCAAGAAGCGGCATCGCGAACTGGCCATCGAGGCCGATGGCGATGCGGGGCGCCGCAGGATCGAGTTGCTCGAGCGGCGGTTCGGGGACGATCAAGCGGTTCGGGACATCGCCGCGGCCTGGGGCGTCGATGCGCAAGAGGTGCACAACGCCTACCGCAAGGCTCGGACCGAGTTCTACCGCTGCCTGCGTGATGCCGTGGCCTTTCATGCCCCCGCCGACGCAGACCTTGACGCCGAATGCCGCCGCCTGCTCGGCATGCTGCGCTGAAGCAAATTAGGAATCGGCTCGATTCTTCTGATGAAAACGGGCGCCGTGCGGAAGATGGGGAAAGGCGCCCACTATGAGCCACGACAAACAACCGCCCGACGACAGCTCGACTCCCGACGAGATCGACGATGGCCTGGCCTTCGCCTACGGCCAGGACTCGCAGCAACGCCCCGAATCCGACCCAACGCCGAGCGTGATCGCTCGCATCGGCGAGATCACTGGTTCGAAGCCCAAGGTACTGCTGCGCGACGACCGAGCGGGCGACACCCCGATGCTCAAGCCGCTCGGTCCCGACAACACTAAGCAAGCCGGCAAGTACGTCGTGCAAGGCGAACTCGGCCGCGGCGGCGTCGGCACCGTGCACCGCGGCCACGACCAAGACCTCGGTCGCGACGTCGCGATGAAGTTCCTGCACGAGAAGTACAAGGACGAGCCAACCATCCTGCAACGCTTCGTCGAAGAGGCGCAGATCGGCGGTCAGCTGCAACACCCCGGCATCGTGCCCGTCTACGACCTCGGCATGGTCGACGGCAAACCGTTCTTCGCCATGAAGCTGGTCAAGGGCCAGACGCTGGCGAAGAAGCTCGCCGAACGCGAGTCCCCCGCCGCCGATCGCCGCACGTTCCTCGCGATCTTCGAAGACGTCTGCCAGACACTCGCCTACGCGCACGTGCGCGGCGTCGTGCACCGCGACTTGAAGCCGGCGAACATCATGATCGGTTCGTTTGGTGAAGTGCAAGTCGTCGATTGGGGCATGGGCAAAGTGCTAGCAACCGGCGGGGTCGCCGACGAGAAGCTCGCAGCCGAACGACAAGCTGAAGTCAGCGTGATCGAAACCGTGCGCTCCGACGGTCACGGCACACAGTCCGTGATGGGGTCCGTGATGGGCACGCCGGCCTACATGCCGCCCGAACAAGCGCGCGGCGACGTCGAGCGCATGGACGAGCGCAGCGACGTGTTCGCACTCGGCGCGATCCTCTGCGAGATCCTGACCGGACAGCCGCCTTATGTCGGCGAGTCGGACGAGCTGATCGCCATGGCGGCGATGGCCAAGCTCGACGATGCGCACGCACGACTCGGAGCGTGCGGCGGCGAGCCAGAGATGGTTGAACTCGCGACACGCTGCTTGATGCCGGCGCCTGCGGCGCGCCCGAGGTCGGCGGAAGTCGTGGCGAAGGCCGTGCACGATCATCTCGCCGCGGTCGAGTCGCGTGTGCACGAAGCGCGGGTAGAAGCAGCTGAGGCCAAAGTGCGCGCCGCCGCACTCAAGCGCACCCAGGCGCTCGGCATCGGCCTGACGGCGGTGATCGCCGCCGGACTGATCGCTTCACTGTGGTTCTGGCGCGCCGCTGACACAGCTGCCGAGAATGAGAAAGTCGCCAGGTTCGCCGCCGTCGCCTCGGCGAAGCAGGCGCGGGACAACGCCCAACGCGCCGTCGAGCAGACGGACGCCGCAAACCGCGAACTCGCGCGCGCCCTTGAGATCAAGGGCCTGATCACCGGGATGCTCAAGAGCGTCACGCCGTCACAGGCCAAGGGCGCGGACATCAAGTTGCTCAAGGCCATCCTCGACACTGCCTCGAAACGCCTCGCGGAGGGCGCAATCGTTGACGAGCAGGTCGCCGCGGAACTGCGCAGCCTGACTGGAAGTGTCTACTTGACCATCGGCCTGTTGCCGCAGGCCGAGCTGCACCTGCCCATCGCGTTGGAACAGCGGCAACGCGTGCTGGGCAAGGAGCACCCGGACACGCTGTTCACCATGAACAACCTGGCGAGCCTCCGCTACGACCAGGGCCATTACCAAGAAGCCGAAACGCTCAGCCTGCAGACGCTGGAGGTTGGCAAGCGCGTGCTGGGTGCGGAGCACCCAGAAACGCTGGTCAGCACGAACAACCTGGCGAACATCTACCTTCGCCAGGGCCGCTATCAGGAGGCCGAAACGCTGCGCCTGGAGCAGTTGGCAATCGACCAACGCGTCCGGGGCGACGAGCACCCGAGCACACTCGCGAGCATGACCAACCTGGCCATTCTGTACTACTCCCTGGGCCGCTACGACGAGTCCGAGGCGCTCCACCGTGGTACGTTGGCAATCGAACGGCGCACGCAGGGCGACGAGCATCCAAGCACGCTGTCCAGCATGACCAACCTGGGATTCCTGTTGTACGCCCAGGGCCGCTACCAGGAGGCCGAGACGCTCTACCTCAAAACCCTGGCGAGCAAGAAGCGCGTGCTGGGCGAAGAACACCAGGACACGCTGCAACTCGTGTCCGAACTAGCACAGTTCTACGCCGGCCGGGGCCGCTACCAAGACGCCGAAGCGCTCTACATTCAGACCGTGGCGAGCCAAAAGCGCGTCCTGGGCGACGAGCACCCGCACACGTTGGCCAGCATGGGCGGCCTGGCGAATCTCTACCGAGGCCAGAGCCGCGACCAAGAGGCGGAGTCGCTGTACCTTGAGACACTGGCGATCCAAAAGCGCGTACTGAGCGACGAGCACCCAAACACGATCGCCACCATGCACAACCTGGCGACCCTCTACAAATACGAAGGCCGCTACCAAGAAGCCGAAAAGCTCTCGCTCCAGACGCTGGCTCTCCGCAAGCGCGTGTTGGGCGACGAGCACCCGAACACGCTCGGCCTGATCACCAACCTCGGCAACCTCTACCTCTCGATGAAGCGTTTCGAGGATGCGGCGGCAAGGTTCGAGGTCAGCCTCCCGATCAAGCGGCGCGTGCTCGGCTTGGATCATCCGTGGACGAGCTACGCCATGGAGGGCCTGATCACCGCCTACCTGGAACTAGGCCGAACCGAGGCCGCACTGCCGCTGCAGCGCGACCTGCTCGGCCTGCAGGTCGCCCGTGGCGATGCCGTCGATGCGACGGATTCGGTGCTCAACGGCGCGGCCTGGACGCTGCTGACCATCGAGAACGAGAATCTGCGCGATCCGGCGCGCGCGCTGGGTTTTGCCAAACGCGCTTGTGCACTCGCTGAGGAGTCCGGGTCCCCTCAGCTTTGGGCCTACCTCGACACCCTCGCGCTCGCGCAGCACCAGACCGGCGACAGCCAGGCGGCGATCGCAAACCAGAAGCGCGCCATCGCCCTGATGCCGGCAGGCGTGGATCCGGAGATGGCGACGCGGCTAGCCGGATACGAAGCCGCCGCCAAGGACAAGTGACGGTCACTGCCAAACCGCATCTTTTGCACGAATCTACTGATGAGAATCGAGCCCCCGCGGAAGAGCAGATTGCCTCTCCCCCTCCGAACTTCGAACACCGATGAGCAACGACCCCAAACCCGACGACACCAGCGCGACCCCCGACGAAGTCGACGACGGCCTGGCGTTCGCCTACGGCGAGGACTCCGGCGACAGCACGTCACCCAGCGTGATCGCTCGCATCGGTGAGATCACCGGCAGCAAGCCCAAGGTGCTGCTGCGTGACGATCGAGCGGGCGACACCCCGATGCTCAAACCGCTTGGCCCCGACGACACCCAGCAAGCCGGCAAGTACACCGTACAAGGCGAACTCGGCCGCGGCGGCGTCGGCACCGTACACCGCGGCCACGATCAAGACCTCGGTCGCGACGTCGCGATGAAGTTCCTGCACGAGAAGTACAAGGACGAGCCAACCATCCTGCAGCGCTTCGTCGAAGAAGCGCAGATCGGCGGCCAGCTGCAGCACCCCGGCATCGTACCCGTCTACGACCTCGGCATGGTGGACGGCAAACCGTTCTTCGCCATGAAGTTGGTCAAGGGCCAGACACTCGCGAAGAAGCTCGCCGAGCGCGAATCGCCGGCCGACGAGCGGCGCACCTTCCTCGCCATCTTTGAAGACGTCTGCCAGACGCTCGCCTACGCGCACGTGCGCGGGGTCGTGCACCGCGACTTGAAGCCGGCGAACATCATGATCGGTTCGTTTGGTGAAGTGCAGGTCGTCGATTGGGGCATGGGTAAGGTGCTGCAGACGGGTGGCGTTGCTGACGAGAAGCTGGCAGCGGAACGACAAGCCGAAGTCAGCGTGATCGAAACCGTGCGCTCCGACGGTCACGGCACCCAGTCCGTGATGGGATCCGTGATGGGCACGCCGGCCTACATGCCACCGGAACAAGCGCGCGGCGATGTCGAGCGCATGGACGAGCGCAGCGACGTGTTCGCACTCGGCGCAATCCTCTGCGAGATCCTGACCGGACTACCGCCGTACGTCGGCGAACCCGACGAGTTGATCGCCATGGCGGCGATGGCCAAGCTCGACGATGCGCAGGCGCGGCTCGAAGCGTGCGGCGGCGAACCAGAGATGGTCGAACTCGCGACGCGCTGCCTGATGCCAGCGCCCGCGGCGCGACCCAAGTCGGCGGAGGTCGTGGCGCACGCCGTGCACGACCATCTCGCTGCCGTCGAATCACGCGTGCACGAAGCGCGCGTAGAGGCAGCCGAGGCCAAGGTGCGCGCCACAGCACTCAAGCGTACGCAGACACTCGGCATCAGCCTGACCGCGGTGATCGCCGCCGGACTCGTGGTATCACTGTGGTTTTGGCACGCGGCCGACACGGCCGCGACCAATGAGGGCATCGCCCGGGCCGAGGCCGTGGCGTCGGCAACGGAGGCGCACGAGAACGAGCAGCTCGCCGTCAAGCAGACCGAAGTCGCGAAGCGCGAGCTCGCACGCGCGGTAGAGATCAAGACCCTCATCACCGAGATGCTGGGCAGCATCACGCCGGAGCAGGCCAAGGGCGCGGACGTGACGCTGCTGCGTGGCATTCTCGACACCGCTTCGAAGCGTCTCACGGAGGACGCGATCGAGGACGATCTGGTCGCCGCGGAACTGCACGCCTTGACTGGGAGGGTCTACCTCTCGATCGGCCTCCACCCGGAAGCCGAACGGCACCTTCCCGTCGCGTTCGAACTCCGGAAGCACGCGCTGGGCGACGAGCACCCGGACACGCTGTCGGCCATGGGCATGCTAGCGATCCTCTACCGAGATCAGGGCCGCCTCGACGACGCCGAAACGCTCCAACTCCAGATACTGGAGATCATGAAGCGCGTGCTGGGCGAGGAGCACTCGAGCACGCTGGATGGCATGGCCCTCCTTGCGGGGCTGTACCGCGTGCTAGGCCGCTTCGCCGAGGCCGAGACGCTCGGCCTCAAGACCCTGGAGGTCCGAAAGCGGGTGCTCGGCGAGGAGCACCCGAGAACGCTGCTGTGCATGGGCAGTCTGGCGATGCTCTACCAAACGCAGGGCCGCTTCGCCGAGGCCGAGAAACTCTACCTCCAAGTGCTGGAGGTCCAAAAGCGCGTGCCGAGCGAGGGGGACACGGCGACGTTCACGGCCAGCCTGGCCAACCTCTACTTAAGGCTGGGCCGCCTCGCCGAGGCCGAGCCGCTCTTGCTCCAGGTGTTGGAGACCAAAAAGCGGGTGCTGGACGAAGAGCACCCGAGCACGCTGACGAGCATGAACCATCTGGCGAACGTCTACGCCATGCAGGGCCGCTACCGAGAGGCCGAACCACTCTTCCTGCAGGTGCTGGAGGGGCAGAAGCGCGTGCTGGGCGAGAAGCACCCGAACACGTTGATCAACATGGGCGGCCTGGCGAACCTCTACACCGCTCAGGGCCGTTACAAAGAAGCCGAGCCGCTTTTGCTCCGGTCGTTGGAACTCTGCCAGAGCGAGCTGGGCGAGGAGCACCCGCAAACGCTGAGGGGCATGGTTTCCCTGGTGCGCGTCTATTGGCGGCAGGGCCGTTACCGAGAGGCCGCGCAACTCGCCCGGCAGACGTTGGAGCTCAGCAAGCGTGTCCTAGGTGAGGAGCATCCGGAAACGGTGTCGAACATGGGCAACCTGGCGAGCCTCTACGTGAAGTTGGGCCGCTACAAAGAAGCCGAGCCGCTCTCCCTCCAGACACTTGAGATCCAAGAGCGCGTGCTGGGCAAGGAGCACCCGGAGAGGCTGGCGGGCATGGGCAACCTGGCGATCCTCTACCAGAATCAGGGCCGCTACAGAGAGGCCGAGCCGCTCATGCTCCAGACGCTGGAGACCAAGAAGCGCGTGCTCGGCGCGGAGCACCCGGACACGCTGTTGAGCATGTGCAACGTGGCGAGCCTCTACGAGGCGCAGGACCGCTACAGCGAGGCCGAGGCGCTCACGCTGGAGACGATCGAGATCCAAAAGCGCGTGCTGGGCGAGGAGCACCCGAACACGCTCGGCATGCTCGCTAACATCGGCCACCTCTACGACTCGATGGAACGCTTCGACGCAGCGGCGGAGATGTTCGAGGGAAGCCTCCCCATTCTGCGGCGCGTGCTCGGCCCCGAGCATCCGTATACGTGCTCCGCCATGGCAGGCCTCGCGACCGCCTACCAGAAGCTGGGTCGAACGAAGGCCGCAGTCGCGTTGCAACGTGAACTCATTGCGCTGAAGATCGCGGCAGCCGAGGCCGATGTCGCGAGTGCCATCGTGCTCGACGCCGCCGCAGAGACGCTGCTGGAATCCGTCGTAGAGAGCCTGCGTGACCCCGCGCGAGCGCTGGGCTTCGCAAAACGCGCTTGTGCGCTCGAGAAGGACAACTGGAAACTGCTCGGCTCACTCGCGCGCGCGCAGCACCAGACGGGCGACAGCTTTGCAGCGATCGAGACTCAGAAGCGCGTGATGGCTCTGATGCCCGAAGGCGCGGATCCCGAGATGGCTGAGCGGTTGGCCGAGTACGAGGCCGCCGTGAAGGACCGTTGACAGGCAGTGCGGTAAAGCGGCAGGCGCGTGGTATCTGAAGACCCGATCGGGTGCCCCAAGGGCAGTTGCGCCCGGAGCCGTGGGTCACGTTCGAGAGGTCATGCGACCTCGCAAGCACCGTCAGACGCAGGCGCCGGCGTTCACGTCAAGCAAGCGGAACGTCGCATTGCTTGTAGCATGCGACGTCGTTGATGAGCGACTCGGCTCGCTGCCACGGCATCTGTCAGGGTAGGCAGTTGGCGTTGAAGGCGGAGGAATCCAGCGGCCGTAAGGCAATCATCGCGGCATTCCTGAAACACAACGGTCAGGCCGAGTGGAACGCCACCAACTTCCTGGGTGTGATTTCTGACATTGTTGCCATCAAATGCAAGCCATCCGCGCCTTCAAGGCCAGCGGCTGGTCAGAACCCGCATCGCCAACGATGGGGGGCTCGAACTGGCACAAGCCAAGACCCAGCCCGGACAGCATGTGCCAGCCGGTCATTATCCCAGGCACGTCCATCGTGCCCCGTCCTTCAGCAAGGTCATCCTCTACTGCTATGAGATCCACTTCACTACTCGCGCTCACTTTGCTTTCGCTCAGCTCCTGCTACTCAGTTGGTGTCCCCATAAGTGATGTCTCTCGAGACCAATCGATAGGCAAAACCGAGCATGAGTTGGAAGAACTCTTCGGGATGCCTCACGAATCGTCTTCTGATTCTGATGGTGTCGAAGTACGCAGCTATGGCCTACGACACATCTGGGGATGGAGTATCGATTCCGAGGTCTTCATCGACTTCACGCTCATCGACGGGATTGTGACGAAGACGAGGCGCCGATTCCTCTCCCATTCGATCAGAAACAAGGGGCAGCACTGAGGTCGCATTGCACCAATTGTTGGCCACATGGAGATGACGACTCCCTGGGTGTAAGAGGTTCAAGCTGCGGTGCGGACCACCCGAACCCAACTCGTGCCGCCATGCCTAGTCGCTCATTGCCCGTGTTCGAAGAGCGTCCCGTTCGCCCCCTGTTTTCTGCTCTTGGGTTCATAACCCAAAGCCGTGCTCTCAGAGAACGAGAGCATTATGGGCCTGAATTGCTCTCAGCCTTATGACCCGCTGAGCGAGGCAAGAGCGCGCATCGAGAACACCCACGCGCCCCCACCGCCGCATGTAACCACACGTGCCGACGTCAGAAGCGCACCGTACATGCCAACGCCCTCAAGCGTTTCGGCTTGAGGGCGAAGATCCATGTTGGCGAACCAGCAAGTGGTAGAGCAAACGGGACGCTGGTCGTCACTGCTCTCTGTTCGAAGAGCGTTCCGTTCGGTGGCATGGCCGGTCTACGCACAAGCCGAGCATGCGGCACAAACGACCCTCATACTCGCCAAGGGACGAGCCGATACCGACTTGCGCCTGTGCGACATTGTCATACAGTAGAGGACGACAGAGGACCACCATGGCAAAACGCGAGAACATCAGCATCTCCCTCACCCCACAGCAGACTGAATTCTTGGCCAAGTGTGTCGCCACGGGTCGCTACCAATCGACCAGTGAGGTGGTCCGCGAAGGCGTTCGCTTGCTTGAAGACCAGCAACGTATGCAAGCCGCCGAGCTTGATCGCGCGCGCGCGCTGATTCGAGAGGGCGCGGAACAACTTGACCGCGGCGACGTCGTCGATGGCGACACCTTCTTCGCGGAGTGGGATGACGAACTCAATGCCCTCGAAGCAAAGCAGAACGGGAAGAGTGCGTGACGCGCATTCTGCTGTCGGCGGCCGCCCGCATCGACCGCCGAGACATCACCGAGCACACAGTCGAGAGATTCGGCATTGGCCAGGCACGCCGCCTGCGCGACGCCTTCGAAGCGGCACTGCACAGCCTCGCGGAATCACCACAACTGGGCAAGACCAACGAGGCGTTGGATCCGGCCGACCACTCGTTTCGCTACTACCCAGTCATGAAGCGATTCATCATCGTCTACGAACCTAGCGACGATGGAATCCGCGTAGCGCGACTACTGCACGGTGCGCGAAACCTGGCGGTCGAACTAGACCACGAGCCTGGCGACGACTGAGATGCTGTGCAGGTGCTGCCAGCAAGCACAGTGGTCACATGCCAGCGGTGATGCGACTGCTCGGCGAAGCGCCGTGATCGCCACCGGGTCGGCGCTTCGGCGACGCGGACCATACGAGTGCCGATGCGGGCCGGATGGCGAACACATTCCATCTGAAGCTACTGCTCGCAACGTTTGCCGGCTGGGTCAACCGCCAGCAAACACACGTCATCGACTACCTCCTCGAAGAAAACCGCGTGCTGAAGGAACAACTGGGCAGCAAGCGACCTCGGCTAAGCGACGATCAGAGGCGCAGAATCGCCGCGAAGGGCAAGCCGCTCGGCCGACGGATGCTTGACCGCATCGCTACAATCGTCACGCCTGACACAATCATGAGGTGGCACCGCAAGCTGATCGCCGCGCACCACACCTTCCCGCACAAGACGCGACAGGGGCGTCCTGGCCTCATGAAGTCCATCCGTGAGTTGATCGTGCGCATGGCAACCGACAACTCGAGCTGGGGCTACCTACGCATCCGTGGCGAACTGAAGAAGGTGGGGCATCGCGTAGCAAAGACAACGATCGCGACGACGCTGAAGAACAACGGCATTCCGCCAAGCCCAGATCGACCGACTACCTGGAAGGCGTTCCTCAAGTCACATGCAAACGTCCTCGCTGCTGCCGACTTCTTCACCGTAGACGTGTGGACGAAGCGAGGGCTGGTCACGCACTACGTCTTCTTCGTGATCCATCACGCGACGCGCATGGTCGAGATTGCCGGAGTCACTCCGAACCCCGGCGGCAACTTCATGACGCAAGTCGCACGCAACCTCACCGATCACGTCGACGGCTTCCTGCGCGACAAAAAGTTCCTGATCCTCGACAACGACAGCCTGTTCGTGAAGCAGTTCTGCGGCACTCTCGAAGACGCCGGCGTGAAGATCGTGCGCACTGCCTACCAAGCCCCTGACATGAATGCGTTCGCAGAACGCTGGGTGCAGACCGTCAAGCGAGAGTGCTTGAGCAAGCTGATCCTGTTCGGCGAAGGACATCTACGCCGCGCGCTCAACGAGTTCGTTGCTCACTATCACCAGCAGCGTCCGCATCAATCGCTGGACAACAACCTGATCGCTCCAACCAGCGACGAACCACCGGACGGGGACAAGGTGGTCGTTGATGAGCGACTTGGCGGGCTGTTGCGCAGCTACCGCCGCACGGCCTGACGGCCCAGTTCCTCGCTGACAGGCTGGCCATCACCTCGAATCGCGCCACCGGTCTGCCTACTCGGCCGAAACCGACACCGGCTCATTGGTCATCGACGAGTTCGAAGTGACCAATTCACTGCCAAACGACCTCGGCCGCATTTGTGGATAGGTCGCGCGTGCTCTCAAGCTTCGCCGCTCATTACCATTTGGACCGACCGCACCAGGGCATCGGCAATGAGCGGATCGCTCCGACCAATGACGAGCCACCGGATGGCAACAGGGTGGTCGTTGATGAGCGGCTCGGCGGACTGCTACGCAGCTATCGCCGTTCGGCCTGACGGCCTGATTCCTCGTGACAGGTTGGCCGGCGACACCGAGTCGAGCCACCGGTCTGCGTGCTCGGCCGAAACAGTCAACGGCTCATTGGTCATCGACGACTTCGGAATGGCCAATTCTACCCAAAACGGCCTCGGCTGCATTTCCGGATAGGACGAGCTACAATCGTCACGCCTGACACGATCATGAGATGGCATCGCAAGCTGATCGCGGAGCACCACACCTACCCGCACAAGAAACGCGTTGGCCGCCCTGGGCTCATGAAGACCAGGGTCCTCGTGGACAAGCTGGTTGCCAACCTCGATCCGAGCCGCCGGTCTGCCTGTTCGGCCGAATCCGCCAGCAACTCATTGGTCATCGTCGAATCGGAA
>TARA_R110002072_G_scaffold302933_1_pt1 | contig 146673 bp, 138 predicted proteins | sample TARA_R110002072 | Tara Oceans TARA_R110002072 (sample SAMEA4397118) | marine metagenome | biome: Polar Biome; feature: [SRF] surface water layer (ENVO:00010504); material: water (ENVO:00002006), including particulate matter (ENVO:01000060) such as... | depth 5 m
GGTGAAAATCATCGAAGCCCATGGCGGCGAGCTGCCGCTGGACGTGCTGCTGGGCCTGAACTGCGAGACCGAGCTGCATATCGATGCGCGCAAGACCCACCATGATCTGGAAGGCCATGAAGAGCACGATCACGACGAGTTCGACTCCTTCGCCATCGAATTGCCCGAAGCCGAGGAAGCCCGTCTGCTGCAAGCCTTGAAAAGCGCCGTCAGCACCCACGGCATTCTGCGCATCAAGGGCTTCGTGGCGATTCCCGGCAAACCGATGCGCCTGCTGCTGCAAGGCGTCGGTCAGCGTTTTGACAAACACTTCGACCGCGCCTGGCAGGCCGACGAGGCGCGTATCACCCGTTTGATTGTGATCGGCCAGAGCCTCGATCAAGCCGCTATCGAAGCCGAGCTAAACGCCGCGCTGGCAGGCTAAGCGCGCATGCACCTGCTGCGCACCCAACCCGGCAGCCAAGTGCCGGTCGACAGCATCGCCGACCTCGGCCAGACCCCGGCCGAGCTGGTGATTCTGTGCACCGGCGATTCGCAGCTGTCGCTGTTGGCGGAGGTGGCGCGGCAGTTGCCGGCGGATTACCCGAGTCTGCGCCTGGCCAGTCCGGCGCAGCTGAGCAACCACGCCTCGGTGGATCTTTACGTCGAGCAGGTGTTGCAGTACGCCAAGGTCATCCTGATTTCCGTGCACGGCGGCGTCAGCTATTGGCGCTACGGCATCGAGCGCCTGGTCGAACTGGCCGAGCGCGGCGCGCGGGTGATTATGGTGCCGGGCTGCGACAACCCCGATCCGGAGCTGATGGCCCTGAGCAACGTGCCTGTGGCCGAGGCCGAGCGGCTTTGGCAGTTCCTGCGCCAGGGCGGTGCGGCTAACGCGTTGCAGCTATTTAACTGCATCGCCAGCCAGTGGCTGCAGCGTGACTACGCCTGGGGCGACCCGCAGCCCCTGCCACGCGTGGGCCTGTATCACCCGCAACTGGCTAACCCGAGCCTGGCCGATTGGCAAGCCAGCTGGCAGGTTGGTGCACCGGTGGCGGCGCTGTTGTTCTACCGCACCCAGGTGCAGGCGGCGAACACCGGCTTTATCGATGTGTTCTGTGAGCGCTTACAGGCCCAGGGCCTTAATCCGCTGCCGATTGCCGTGGCCAGCCTTAAGGAAGCGGCCTGCCTGGCCCAGGTCGAGGACTGGCTGGACCAAGCCGATGCCCGCCTGATCATCAACACCACGGCCTTTGCCCTGTCCAACCCGGAAGCGCCGAGCGCACGGCCTTTTCGCCGCGATATCCCGGTGCTGCAAGCCATTTGTTCGTTGGATAACCATGCACAGTGGCTGGCCAATGCTCAGGGCCTAGGGTCGCGCGACCTGGCCATGCATATTGTGCTGCCCGAGCTTGACGGCCGTCTGATTACCCAGCCGATCAGCTTCAAGGGCTTGGCCTGGCGCAGCGAGCGCAGCCAGAGCGATGTGGTCTGTTACCAGCCCCATCTGCCGGGGATGGATTTTGTCGCCGAGCTGGCGCGCAACTGGATTGAGCTGGCGCGCAAACACAACGCCGATAAGCGCATTGCCCTGATCCTCGCCAACTACCCGACGCGCGACGGGCGTATCGGCAATGGCGTTGGCCTGGATACCCCGGCGGCTGCGCTGAATATCCTCAAGGCGCTGCAACAGCAGGGCTATCCGGTGGAAGGCTTGCCCGACAGCGGCACCGCGCTGATTCATCAGCTGCTTGGCGGCGTTACCAATGATCTGGACAGCCTTGATGCGCGGCCCTGCGCCCAGAGCCTGGCACTGGATGAGTACCTGGCGTTTTTCCACAGCTTGCCGCAAGCCAATCAGCAGGCGGTGCGCGAACGTTGGGGCGAACCGCAGAGCGATCCTATGTTCCGTGGTGGGCGGCTGATGATCGCCGGCCTGCGTTTTGGTTTGACCTTTGTCGGCATCCAGCCGGCGCGCGGTTATCAGCTGGACGCGGCAGCGGTGTATCACGATCCCGATCTGGTGCCGCCGCACGGCTACCTGGCGTTCTACTGCTGGCTGCGCCGGGCCTTTGCTTGTGACGCGGTGATCCATGTCGGCAAGCACGGCAATCTGGAATGGCTGCCGGGCAAGAGCGTCGGCCTGTCCGAGCAGTGCTGGCCGAGCGCGATTCTCGGCCCGCTGCCGAATATCTACCCGTTTATCGTCAACGATCCAGGCGAGGGCGCGCAGGCCAAACGGCGTACCCAGGCGGTGATTATCGACCATCTGATGCCACCGCTGACCCGCGCGGAAAGCTACGGCCCGCTGCGCGATCTGGAGCGCCTGGCCGACGAATATTACGAGGCCAGCCAGCTCGACCTGCGCCGCGCCGCCGAGCTGCGTGGCGAGATTCTGCTCAAGGTGCGCGAGGCTAGCCTCGACCGCGAATTGGGCCTGCAACTGAATGCAGACCCCAATAGCTGGCTGCCGCAGCTGGATGCCTACTTGTGTGATTTAAAGGAATCGCAGATCCGCGATGGCCTGCACGTATTCGGCGAATCACCGGCCGGCAGCCTGCGCCGCGACACCTTGCTGGCGCTGCTGCGCATTCCCCGTGGCGATGGTCAGGGCGGCAATGCCAGCTTGCTGCGCGCCCTGGCCCGCGATCTGGAGCTAGACTTCGATCCCCTCGACTGCGATATGGCTGCACCCTGGCTGGGCCCGCGCCCTGCGGTGTTACAGAGCCTGAGCGATGACAGCTGGCGCAGCGCTGGCGATACCCGTGAGCGCTTGGAACTGCTGGCCTTGCAGTTGATTAGCGCGGCGGATTTTGAATCCGTTGGTGCGGAAAGCACCCAGGTACTGCAGCGTTTGCGTGAGCAGATCGCGCCGCTGCTGGATGCCTGCGGCCCGGTCGAAATGCACGGCCTGCTCGCGGCGCTAAGCGGGCGTTTTGTCCCCGCCGGGCCGAGTGGCGCGCCGAGTCGCGGCCGGCTCGATGTGCTGCCCACCGGGCGCAATTTCTATAGCGTCGATGTGCGCAACCTGCCCACGCCGACCGCCTGGCGTATCGGCGTGCAGGCGGCGGATCGTCTGCTGGAGCGGCATCTGCAGGACCACGGCGATCACCTGCGTCAGCTCGGCCTGTCGATGTGGGGCACCGCGACCATGCGTACCGGCGGCGACGATATGGCCCAGGCCCTGGCGCTGATGGGCGTACGCCCGGTGTGGCAGGCCGGCAGTCAGCGCGTTGAGCGTTTCGAGGTGCTGCCGATTGAGCAACTCGGTCGCCCACGGGTAGACGTGACCCTGCGCGTGTCCGGCTTCTTCCGCGATGCCTTTAGCAACCTGATACGTCTGTTCGATGACGCCGTGCAGGCGGTGGTTGATCTCGATGAGCCGGAAGATATGAATCCGCTGTCGGCGCGGGTCTGGCGTGAATCCCTGACCCTGCAGGACAGCGGACTGGACGAAGCCGAGGCGCTTAAACAGGCCGGCTGGCGGGTGTTCGGCTCCAAGCCTGGGGCCTATGGCGCGGGCGTGCAGAACGCCATCGAAGAACGCCTGTGGCAAACCCGCGAGGACCTCGCCGAGGTCTACCTGAACTGGGGCGGCTACGCCTACGGCAGCCACAGCGAAGGCACCCCGGCGCGCGCGCAGTTCGCCGAGCGCCTGGAGCAGATGCAGGCGGTGTTGCACAACCAGGACAACCGCGAGCACGACATTCTCGATTCCAACGACTACTACCAGTTCCAGGGCGGCATGCTCGCGGCGGTGGAAACCCTGCGCGGCGCCAAGGTGGCCAGCTACCACGGCGACAACAGCCAGCCCGATACCCCGCGTATCCGCACCCTGAAGGAAGAACTCAACCGCGTGGTGCGCGCCCGCGCTGCCAACCCCAAGTGGATCGACGGCATGAAGCGCCACGGCTACAAGGGCGCGTTCGAGCTGGCGGCAACCATCGACTATTTGTTCGCCTTCGACGCCACCAGCGAACTGGTTGATGACCACCAGTACGCACTGCTCGCCGATGCCTATTTGCTTGACAAAAACACCCGCGACTTTATCCAGCAACACAACCCCGGCGCCTTGCAGGACATCCTCGAACGCCTGCTCGAAGCCCAGCAGCGCGGCCTCTGGCAGCACCCCGGAGAATACCGCGAAGCCCTGGAAAACCTGCTGATTGATAGCGAGGAAAGCTGATGCAGGTGCCGCGCTGTTTATTCTCCCCTCGCCCATTTATGGGAGAGGGGCTGGGGGAGAGGGTAAGTCGTTTTGCCCTCTCCCCAACCCTCTCCCGCAAGCGGGAGAGGGAGCTAAAGCAACCCGCATCCGCAGGATATAGCCATGACCGATAGCCACTTCCCCCTTGCTGCCGTGGTCGCCGCCGATGACCTGAAACTGGCGCTGTGCCTGGCGGCCATTGATCCGGCCATCGGCGGCGTGCTGATCGAAGGCCCACGCGGTATGGCCAAGTCGACCCTGGCCCGTGGCCTGGCTGATCTGCTTGCCAGCGGCACCTTTGTCACCCTGCCGCTAGGTGCGAGTGAGGAGCGCATCGTCGGCACCCTCGATCTAGACGCCGCGCTGGGCGAGGGCCGTGCGCAGTTTTCCCCCGGTCTGCTAGCCAAGGCCAATGGCGGCGTGTTGTATGTCGATGAGGTCAATCTGCTGCCCGATCATCTGGTCGACCTGCTGCTGGATGCCGCCGCCAGCGGGGTCAACCATATCGAGCGCGACGGCATTTCCCACCGGCATGCCGCGCGCTTTGTACTGATCGGCACCATGAACGGCGAGGAGGGCGAGCTACGCCCGCAACTGCTCGACCGCTTCGGCCTTAACCTAGCCCTGGACGCCCAGCCGCAACCGGCCCAGCGCGCCGAGATTGTCCGTCGCCGGTTGGCCTTCGATGCCGACCCGCAGGCGTTTCTTGAGCGCTGGCAAGCGCAGCAGGATGAACTGCGCGAGCGTTGCCAGAGTGCCCGTGTGCGACTGGCGGCAATTCTGCTGGATGACGCCGCACTGGAGCAGATCAGCCAGCGCTGTTTCGCCGCCGCCGTCGATGGTCTGCGCGCCGATTTGGTCTGGCTGCGCGCCGCCCGTGCGCATGCCGCCTGGCGCGGTGCCGAACACATTGAATCTGTGGATATCGATGCGGTGGAAGACTTCGTCTTGCGTCACCGTCGCCGACATAACCCGCCGCATGCCGCACAACCGCCACAACCTCAGTCGCAATCTCAGCCCAGCAACGATAAGCCCAGCGAGCAGCCGCAAGGCGAAGGCCAGTGGGGTGAATTACCCGCTCAGGCACAGAGCCTTGGCGTCCGGCGTGAACCGCCGCGCTGGACAAAAAAGCCCTAGGCATCCGCCCGCGCACAGCCCCAGGCGCGGATGCCCGGGCCGCTCCCGGCACACTCGGCAATGGTCGCAACGGTGCCAGTCGCAGTGGTGTAACGGGTCGTATCGACTGGCCGGCGAGCCTGCTTAAAGGCCGTCCGCGTACTCGACAGGATCTCGTGTTGCAACCGCGCAGCAGCAAGCCTGCGGAGCTGTGGTTGGTGATTGTCGACGCCTCGGCCTCGACTCGCCGCCATGGTGCACTGAGCAAGGCCAAAGGTCTGCTTAGTGAAGTGTTCGAGCAGGCCCGCCGGCAACGTGCGCGCCTGGCCGTGCTGCACGCCACCGGCCGCCAGGCGCAATGGCTTTGGCAGGGGCAGAAAGCCTCCCAGGCCTTGCAGCAGTGGTTGGCCGAGTTGGGCGCGGGCGGCGGCACGCCGCTATTTGATGCGTTGCAGCAGGGCGCCGACTGGCAGGCGCGGCGTCAGCGGTTGCACCCGGCCGAGCGTCAGCGTTTGTTGATCATCACCGATGGCCGCTTGCGCGATTGGCCGGCGTTAGCCCCGAGCGCCTGCCCGGCGCTGCTGGTGGATATCGAAAGTGCACCGATCCGCCTCGGCCGCGCGCGCCAATTGGCCACTGAGCTGGGTGCCGACTACCGACATATCGATTCGCTGCCGCTGTTAGCCGGCAGCCTGGAGAGCGCTTTATGAAAACCCTGTTGATAATCGGCATCGGTGCCGGCGACCCGGACTACCTGACTGTGCAGGCGATCAACGCGCTGAACCGCACGGACGTGTTCTTTTTGATGGACAAAGGCAGCACAAAGGACAGCCTGATCGGCCTGCGCAAGACCATCTGCGAGCGCTTTATCCAGGGCCGCGACTACCGTTTTGCCAGCGCCGATTGCCCGGAGCGGGTGCGCGATGTGCCGGACTATCGCGGCAGCGTGGTCGACCTGAATCAGGACAAACAGCAGGTGTTCGAAGGCATGATTCGCGAGCAGATGCGCGATGGCGAAACCGGCGCCTTTCTGGTCTGGGGCGACCCGGCGCTGTACGACAGCACCCTGCGCATCGTCGAACAGATAGTCAGCAACAGCAGCGAGCAGATTGAGTACGAAGTGATCCCCGGCATCACCAGCCTGCAAGCCCTGGCGGCCAAGCATAAGGTCTGCTTTAACAGCATCGGCCAGGCCTTCCAGATCACCCCGGCGCGGCGCCTGGCCGAAGCCGGCTTTCCCGATGGCTTGGACAGCGTGCTGGTGATGCTCGACGCCCAGGACACCTACCAACGCTTTGTCGATCAGGCCATGCAGATCTACTGGGGCGCCTATATCGGCACCCCGGATGAAGTGCTGATCGCCGGCCCGCTAAGTGAGGTCGCCGACACCATCCGCACCCGCCGCGCCGAACTGCGCGAGCAGCATGGCTGGATTATGGATAGCTACCTGCTGCGCAGGGATGAGCGCTAAGGATGTTTGGGGCATTTAACGCTGGGCACGCCAAGGCTTGCCCACTGTTAAATGCCCAGGCGAGTGACCTGTATGGTTGATGAGCTGCACTCACCATGCGGGTCTCCAGGCACTGGGCAGCAGCGGTTACTTCGCTAGCTCACACTTCTGCAGGTGCGCTTGGGCGGTTGCTTCCGGGATCACTTCCAGCTTGGCGCCACCCACGAATACGCCCATCTTGATGGACTGACGCACATAGTGGTTCTGTCCGGCGACGGCCATCAGGTTGATGGTGTTGTCGCTGAACTCGGACTCGGTAGCGATAACGCGGTTACCGGGGGTGACGAGGCGGTAGAAGTAAGTGCGGTTGGCTGTTTCGCCGATTACTTCTCCATCGACCTTAACGGTCTTCTTCAGCCCTTGGCCGGCAAAGCTGTCGCGATAGATATACAGCCCGGCTTGATCAGCAGGCGGTGCGGGGAAGGACTTCAGTGCGGCGTCTGCCGAAGGGGTGTCCATCGGCACGGAAGCGCAACCGGAAAGAACGGCAATGCCGAGTGCGGCGATAAACAGCTTGAAGCGGTTTTGCATGGGAAATCCTTTTCAGGTTCAGAGTGAATAGCTTTAGACAACCAGGGCTATAGGCCTTGGCGGCGCGATTATGTCAGATAGCCATCATTGTTTGCGATGTCAGTTAAGGGCATCTGTTTAAGCGTTTGGCACCCATGGGCGCACCCGGAGTTTCACTCCTGTGGATAACTTCTCGGCGTATACACCCACTCCCCACCTTCGGCGCGCGGGAAGCGGCAGGTTTGGCTGGAGCCGATGATTACCAGGGTGCGCATATCGACCATTTCTGGGGTGAGTTCGCCCAAGGTTAGGGTGCGCAGGGTTTCGCCGGGGCGGCCGATATCACGGCCGAGGACCACCAGGGTGTCTGGTGTGCGTTGCTGGCGGACGATATCCAGCGCGCTACCGAGCTGCCAGGGGCGGGCTTTGGAAATGGGGTTGTAGAAGGCCATCACCAGGTCGGCAGCGGCGGCGTGGGCCAGGCGTTTTTCGATAATGGCCCAGGGCTTGAGGTTGTCCGACAGGGATATCAGGCAGAAGTCATGGCCCAGCGGCGCGCCGGCTTTGGCGGCGGTGGCCAGCGCAGCGGAAACGCCGGGGAATACCTGCAAGTCGACCCGCTGCCATTCGGCGTCGGTGGATTCATGCAGGGCTTCCAGCACGGCGGCGGCCATGGCGAACACGCCGGGGTCGCCGGACGACACCACCACCACGCGCCGACCGCTGGCGGCCAGTGCAAAGGCATGGCGGGCGCGCTGCATTTCTTCACGGTTATCGGTGCAGTGACGCACCTGCTCCGGGCGCAGTGGGCCGGCCATCTTGATATAGGTTTCGTAGCCGAGCAGATCCTGAGCTTCATCCAAAGCCTGGCGCGCGGCGGGCACCATAAATTCGGCGGCACCGGGGCCGAGGCCGATCACCGTCAGGCGACCACGGGGGCGGCCGAGCTGGTTGGCATCGATCGGCGCAGCGGCTAGCAGCAGGCGCAGGTTGGCGTGCTGGCTATGCAGCGGTGGCAGCTGCTGGGCGTCGTCGATAAAGCGCAGCGGCAGTTTGAGTTGTGCAGCGGCGTGGTGCAGGTCGGCGTTGGCCATCAGCTCTGGCGCGGCCAGCAGGCAGGCCAGGCTTTGTGCGGCCAGGTTGCTGGTTTGCAGCGCCTGCTGCAGCTCGCTAAGCAAATCGGCGTTGGCCTGTTCGACCCACACGGCTACTTGCTGCGGGTGGATCAGCAGTTCATCGGCATTGGCCGCGCGGCTGTGCGGGCTAATGTGGATAACCCGGTTGGCCTGTTTATCCACCGGCAGTTTGGCCTGAGCCAGCCAGGGCGCGTCGCCTTCGATACGCACGGCCTGGCCGCCGAGCAGGTCGCTGACAAAGCCTTTGCCCTGTTCCAGATCGGCCAGCACATAGCCTACTGGTGGCTCCAGCAGGCAGGTGCCGAAACGCAGTTCGCCGCTGGTGGTGATCGCCGCGCTGACCTCAAGGTGCGCGGCAAGCTCGCGCGCCATGCGGTTGACCCCGCCCAGGCCGCCAAGCAGCGGCACCACCGCGCTGCCATCTTCGGCCACGGCCAGCACTGGAGGTTCGCTGTCTTTCTCGCCGAGCACGGCGGCCAGGCTGCGAATCACGATACCGGCGGCGCACAGGGCGATCAGCGGCGTACCGGCGCGGTAGAGCGTGCGCAGGTTATCGCCGAAGTCCTCATAGCTGCGCTCAACGCCCGTCACTCGGCTGCCCAGTCCGTGGATTTTGGCCTGTGGATACAGCGCCTGAATGCGGCGCGCGCAGGGCAGGGCGGAGGGGCCGAGGATGATGATGGCGGGAGCGGCGGTCATAAGGTGTTCCATAGTGGGCGGGGCGCGGTGGGCGGATCAACCGCGCCATTTCTCGCCGGGGATGACGATCATCGAGAAGTACGGCGAGGACATCGGTTCCACCTCATCCAGCGGCACGATGCGTTGGTTGCCCATGGTCGCGCGTTCGACGTAGTGGGCACGCTGGTCGATGCCCAGCTCCTGCAGCACGCGGCGGACTTTCTCGAAGTTGCGCCCGAGTTTCATGATCACGGCGGCTTCGGCGCTGTGCAGGCGCTGCTTGAGTTCGTCTTCGGGGAGCACGCCGGAGAGCACGCTTAGCGATTGGTTGCGGTACACCAGCGGGGTGCCGAGCACCGAGGCGCAGCCGAGCATGGAGCACACGCCGGGCACCACTTCTACGTCGTACTGGCCGGCCAAACGGTCGTGCAGGTACATGTAGGAGCCGTAGAAGAACGGGTCGCCTTCACAGATCACTGCCACGTCGTGGCCGGCGTCGAGCTGGGCGGCGATCTGCACCGCGCAGGTGTCGTAGAAATCGCTGATCACATCTTCATAGCTGAGCGGCGCGGCGAGTTTTTCCGTGGTCACCGGGTACACCAGCGGCAGGCGCTGCTGGGCGTCCGTCAGGTGCTGTTCGATAATGCCGAAGGCGTTGCCGCCATGGCCTTTGTTGGCTTTAGCCTTGGCCACAAAGTAGCCGACCACCGCTGCCGACTGCAGCAAACGCAGGGCTTTGAGGGTGATCAGCTCCGGGTCGCCGGGGCCGACGCCGATGCCGAGGAGGCGGCCTTTTTGCACAGTCATCACTCCACCTCCGTGGCCAGGGCGTTGACCGCTGCCACCGCCATAGCGCTACCGCCACGGCGGCCGCGCACGATCACATAGGGCACGCCACGGCTGTCGGCGGCGAGGGCGTCCTTGGATTCCGCCGCGCCGATAAAGCCCACCGGCATGCCGATAATCAGCGCCGGTTTCGGTGCGCCGGCGTCGAGCATTTCCAGCAGGTAAAACAGCGCGGTGGGGGCGTTGCCGATCACCACCACGCTGCCTTCCAGGTGCTCGCGCCAATGTTCCAATGCGACTGCCGAACGGGTATTGCCCAGTGCGCGGGCCTGCTCAATCACGCCGTCGTTATGCAGGGTGCAGATCACCGGGTTGTTGGCGGCCAGGCGCGGGCGGGTGATGCCTTCGGCGACCATCCGCGCATCGCAGAGAATCGCTGCGCCCTTGGCCAATGCGGCGCGGCCGGCAGCGCCGGCGCCAGGGGAGAAGCGCAGGTCCTGCACCACATCGACCATGCCGCAGGCGTGGATAACCCGCACGGCGAGCTTTTCCAGATCGGCCGGAATCGCCGACAGGTCAGCCTCGGCGCGGATGGTGGCGAAGGACTGGCGGTAGATTTCCTGGCCGTCGCGGATGTACTCAAGCATTGCTGTTTCCTGTTGCGCAGTGGGCGGCGAACCAGTCACCGGCCTCGTCGATAGTCATGGCGCTGGCCTGCAGTTGACCGAAACCGGCTGCCTCTGGCATGCGTTGATAAAGCTGGTAATGCCCGGCGCTGCTGGCCAGCAGGGTAAAGGGCGCGGTATGCGCGGCGGCGCAGGAGCGTGGGCAGGCGCTGAGATGCACCTGCGGCCGCGCTGTGCTGGCGCGCAGGCGCTTGGCGAGCAGCAAGGCGTCGGCTTTGCTGTCGGCCAGGCCCTTGGCGCAGGCGGCTGAGCCGGTGCAGGCGATCAGATTGCTAAGTGGTTCCTGCGCATCTATCAGCAGGTCCAGTACGGCCAGTTTATGCAGCAGGTTGTCTGCCGAGTGCTCAGGGATATTCGGCAGCAGCAGACCCTGCCAGGGCGTCAGGCGCAGGCTGGCATCGCCGTAGTGCTCAGCCAGATCGGCCAGGGCGTTGAGTTGTGCGGCGTCGATTCGGCCCAGACGTGAAGCGGCGGCAACCATGCAAAGGGCGTTTTGCTGCTGTGGATAAATGCCCATCGGCGCGCGTGGGCTGACTGGTTTGTGTTGCCAATCGGTCGGTGGCGCCTGCACGGCAAAGGGCAGGCGCGTTTGCAGCTGTTGCAGCAGCTGGCTGGCGGGAATCACGCTCAGCAGCTGGCGCATACGGCTGTGTTCGCTGCCAGCCAGATCGAGGAACAGCCTGAGTAGCTGTTCCACCAGCGGCACGGCTTGCTCAACGTCGACCACGCCCAGCGGCGTGTCAGTCGGGCAGCCAGCCAGGCCAAACGTCAGTCTGGCTGGCGAGCCGGGCAGGGCGCTGAGCCAGATATCGTGGGGGTGTTCGAGCATCGCCAGGGCTTCGCCGCCGTCCAGCTGCACGGCGAACTTGGCCGACAGCCCATGCAGCGCCGGGGTGGTTTGCAGCAGGTCGAGCAGCGCGGCGGCCAGTGGGCGGGTGTCGAGCAAGGCCTGCGGGTCGAGGCCGGCGGCGGGGCTGAGCAGCAGGTTGCGCACATCGTCGGCGGCCGGGTTGCTCGGGCCAAGGCCGGCAGCCAGCAGGCGCTCGATCAGCTCGGCCTGTTGGCCGGGCAATACGCCACGAATCTGCAGATTGCTGCGGTTGGTCAGCTCCAGCATACCGCTGGCGCAGCGCTCGGCCGCCTCGGCGATGGCGCGTGCCTGTTGGCTGCTGAGTACGCCGCCGGCCAGCTTGACCCGGCAGATGCCGCCGTCCAGCGCCGGAACGATACGCAGCAGGCCGGGGCACGCCGATCCCGGTTTTTCGGGGCGTGGGGCAGGCAGATCGGCGGAGGTTAGACGGTCGCGCAACAAGTTCACCAGTAACAACGAACCTGTCTACGATCTGCTGCGCGTCGGCCCTACTGCGTTAAAACCAGGCTCGGAATGCTCATGTACAGCTCGTACACTCCGCTTCCTCGCCTGTTTTTGCCTTGTAGGGCTCTAGCTCGCTAGATCGAAAACAGGTTCTACGACGCGGCGACCGAACCAGCGAAACCCGCCCACAGGGGATTTCATGGCATCGGTACACCCCGCCCGATGTTGGCACTCGCGACTAGCGTCGTCGGCAGGTCTCCTGGCTGACAGGTCATCATCTGGCGCGGCCTTCCCAGTTTCCCAGTGGCGCAGTGGCGGCAGACTCGCTGTTTACAGTTGCGGGGGCAGCTCGGTCACGATCAGCAGATCGCTCCGGATTCCCTCTTAGGCCCCTCGCACCATGGCGGTGGGCACCGACGAAGGCTGTATTATGCCCGCTTTGTTTGATGCGCTGACACCCTAGCTTGTCGGGCGGGGGCAGAGGAGTGGGTATGACAGCCTGGTTAACCCTGGTGGGCATTGGTGAAGACGGTTACGCCGGCCTGGGTGAGGCGGCGCGTCGGGCGCTGGGCGAGGCGCAGTGGATTGTTGGCAGCCCACGGCAGCTGGCGCTATTGCCGAGTGATCTGCCGGGGCAGCACGAACTCTGGCCCAGCCCCTTTAGCCTGGAGCCGGTAATGGCGCGGCGCGGGATGCCGGTGTGCGTGCTGGCCAGCGGCGACCCGTTGTTCTATGGCGTGGGTGCGAGCCTGGCGCGGCAGCTGCCGGCGGAGGAATTGCGGGTGTTCTCTGCGCCCTCATCCGTCTCACTGGCTGCTGCTCGCTTGGGTTGGCCACTGCAGGACGTGACGGTGCTGTCGCTGGTGGCGCGGCCGTTGGCGGCGCTGCAGGCGCAGATTTTCCCCGGCGCGCTGCTGCTGCTGTTGAGCAATGACGGCGACAGCCCGGCGGCCGTGGCCGAGTTGCTGCGTGAACGCGGTTTTGGTCCCAGCCGTTTGACCGTGCTGGAGCACCTGGGCGGCGATCAGGAACGGCGCATCGATGGTCTGGCCAGCGACTGGGCCGTGCCGCACGTTGCCGACCTTAATCTGTTGGCAATCGACTGTGTGGCTGACGCCGATGCGCGCCTGCTGCCGCTCACGCCAGGTTTGCCGGACGACGCCTATCAGCACGATGGCCAACTGACCAAGCGCGACGTACGCGCCATCACCCTGGCGCGCCTGGCGCCACAACCCGGTGAGCTGCTCTGGGATGTGGGTGCCGGCTGCGGTTCCATCGGCATCGAATGGATGCGCGCGCATCCCAGCTGCCGGGCGCTGGCCATCGAGGCCGATGCCGGCCGTCAGGCGCATATTCAGCACAACCGCGATGCCCTGGGCGTGCCGGGTCTGCAACTGGTCGCCGGCCGCGCGCCCGAAGCCTTGGCCGGATTGGCGGCGCCGGATGCGATCTTTATCGGCGGCGGGGTGACCATCCCCGGCGTGCTGGAGCAGTGCTGGGCCAGCCTCAAGCCGGGCGGGCGTTTGGTGGCCACTGCCGTGACCCTGCAAAGCGAAGCGGCGCTGGTGGCCTGGCGCGAGCCGGTGGGCGGCGAGCTGACCCGCATCAGCTTGGCCCAGGCGCAGCCGCTGGGCGGCTTCGACACCTGGCGTAGCGCCTTGCCGATCACCCTGCTGGTGGTGCGCAAGCCGTGAGCCCGCGCATCCTGTTGCTTGGCGGCACCACCGAGGCATTGCGTCTGGCGCGCCGGCTGAATCCTGAAGCGATCTACAGCCTGGCCGGGCTGGGCCGGGTGCCGGATGACTTGCCCTGCCAGGTGCGCGTCGGTGGCTTTGGTGGAGCCGAAGGGCTGGCGGCGTTTATCCGCGAGCAGGGCATCGAACTGCTGCTCGATCTGACCCACCCCTATGCCGCGCAGATCAGCGCCAACGCGGCGCGCGCTTGCGAGTTGAGCGGGATTGCCTGCTGGGCGCTGCGCCGCCCTGGTTGGCAGGCCGGCGCCGGCGATGACTGGCGCGAAGTGGACAACTGGACCGGTCTGGTTGCCGCGCTAAACGACTTCCAGCGTCCGCTGTTTACCCTGGGCCGCGAGCCGCTGGAACACCTGCACGAGATACCCCTGCATCAGCACTGGACTGTACGTTGTCTGACGGCCCAGCAAGGCGTGCCGCGTGCCGAGGTTATCGGCGCGCGCGGGCCGTTCGCGCTGGACGAGGAACGCGCGTTATTCGCTCGCCTGGGCACCGATGTGCTGATCAGCAAGAACAGTGGCAGCCAGTCCACCGAGCCGAAATTGCAGGTGGCGCGGGAGTTGGGTTTGCCGGTATTGCTGCTGCGCCGGCCGCTCTTGCCGAGTGTGGACCGCGAGTTTGTTAGCCTCGAAGCGCTGACCGAGGCGCTGCAGTTATAGGGCAAGTCGGCCGCCGAGCGGTTGCCCCCCAAGGCAAAAAATCCCCTGTTAGACTGCCGCCCCGCTTTGGAGGCCGCCATGACCACGCCCGTTTCCCCTTACGCCCGCATTCTGTTTGTCGGCCCTGATCTGGCCGAGGGCTCGTTTGCTGAGCTGCTGCGCCGTCGTCTGGTTGAGCTGCGCGGGGAAACAGCGCTGGCCGATATCGTCGACACCAGCGCAGGCTATGCGCCGCTCTGGCAGCGGGTGGCCGAGGGTGAGCGGCCGCTGCTGGTAATTGATCTGGAGCCGCAGAGCAGTAGCCCGCACCTCGATTGGCTGCGCAGTGAGCTAGGCCAGCAGGCCAATCCCGATCAGCTGTTTGTCGCCAGTGCGATAGGCCAGGTAGAGGGCTTGCCGGTGGAGGTCGCCTGCGCGTTGATTGAGCGTCCCGAGCTGCACCTGCCTTGTGTCGGTGTGGCCGCGGTTCCGGGGCATCACGCCTGGTCGCAGATTCCGCCGCACGCGCAGCGCCTGCTGCTGTGCAACGGCCCGCGCTGCACCCGGCGTGGCGCGCTGGACCTGTGGAAAACCCTGCGTCAGCGCCTCAAGGCCGCCGGCAAACTGGAGTGCGAAGGCGGGGTGCATATCACCCGTACGCAGTGCCAGTTCCCCTGTGATCTGGGCCCGACGGCCAGCCTTTACCCGGCCGGTGAGTGGTTCCGCGTGCGCGATGAAGCCGAGCTGATCCGCCTGGTCGATGAGCGCCTGGTGGCCGGCCGCGCAGTGCCCGAGCTGCGCATTGATCAGGGCTGAGAAGACCGCTGTAGAGCCATTCGGCAACAGCTAAAAACTTGACGCGGATTGGCCTGAATGGTCATATCCGCGCCGTTTCAGGTGTCTCACGCCGCCGTGCGTGAGGTTAAACGGGAAGTCGGTGCGCCCTTTGGGCTAGTCCGACGCTGCCCCCGCAACGGTAAGCGAGCGAAGTCATCACGATGCCACTGTGCAGTTTCTGCATGGGAAGGCGATGGCTTCATGACCCTCGCGAGCCCGGAGACCGGCCTGATTCTTAGGGATGTTGCGCGCTGCCAGTGATGCAGCGGCAACTCCCAACTGTTTGGCAACCCGCGGTGGGCGGGCGTTGACGCCGATCGTGGGTGCCTGTGCGCCCGTGTTTTGCTGTTGCGCGTTTCCATCGGGATTGCCGTGCCTATCCCTTTTGCGATGGAAGCATCATGGCGCGCTATCCCCTGTCTCAACTCTCTGTTTCCCTTGCCCTGTGCCTGGCCGGTACGGCTGTGGCGGGCGAGTCCCCGGTCAATTTGCCGGCTGTTACCGTGCAGGCCAAGGCTGCTGCGGAGGGCGAAAGCGATCTGCATACGCCCAGCAGCAGTGGTTCGCGCCTTGGCCTGACGGCCCTGCAAACCCCTGCCAGCACCAGCAGCCTGAGCGGCGCGCAGGTGCGCGGGCGCAACAACCTCAGCGTGCAGGACGCGGTCACCCGCACCCCCGTCATCAGCAGCATTGGCAGCCCCGGCAATGGCGGCACCGCACTGTCGGCGCGCGGCTTTACCGGGCACAGCGCGACCATGCAGCTGTACGACGGCACCCGCCAGTATGTCGGGGCCGGCACCGTGACCTTCCCGGTCGACACCTGGTCGGTGGAGCGCGTTGATGTGCTGCGCGGCCCGGCCTCGGTGCTCTACGGTGAAGGCGCAACTGGCGCGGTGATCAACGTGGTGCCGAAAAAGCCGTTTAGCGGCGCCATCAGCAACCAGCTACGCCTCGGCTACGGCAGCGATGATCGCCGCCAGGCCGCGCTGGACAGCGGTGGCTCGCTCAGCGATGCCCTGAGCTACCGGCTCAACCTCAATCAGCAGGCCAGCAATGGCTGGGTCGATGACGGCGAGTCGCAGAGCCAGGCGCTAAGCGCCGCCCTGCGCTGGGATGCCAGCGACGAGCTGAGCTTTACCCTGTCCCATGATCAGGGCGATCAGGACCCGCAGCGCTACCTGGGCACACCGCTGGTCGCCGGCCATTACCGCGAGAGCCTTCGCGAGCGCAATTACAACGTCGATAACGCCGAGGTTCGCTACAACGACCAGATCACCCGACTGGTCAGTGACTGGCGCATCAACGATGCACTGACCGCCAGCAACCAGCTGTACTACATCAAAACCCAACGCTACTGGCGCAATGCCGAGTCCTACCGCTGGCAGCCGGGTGATCAGGTCAAGCGCAGCGATTTCTTCGAGATCAAGCACACCCAGGAGCAGGTCGGCGACCGCCAGACCTTCACCCTTGAGCACGCCCTGTTCGGCCTGGAGAGCCGCAGCGTGGTGGGCGTGGACTACAACCGCATTCACTTCGCCCGTCAGCACGATTTTTCCAGCAGCTTTACTGACAGCGTGCCGCTCGCCGGCAGCGGTGGCGGTCAGTATCAGAGCACCGATCCACTGGGTTATGGGCCGCGCGAACGCAACCTGGCGCGGCAGTTCTCGCTATTCGCCGAGAACCGCACCCAGCTGACCGAACGCCTGTCGCTGGTCAGCGGCGTGCGCCGTGATCAGCTGCATATCCAGCGCGACAACCTGCTGACCGACAGCAGTGCCGACCGCAGCCTGACCGGCGATAACTGGCGCGCCGGGTTGGTCTTCGAGGTCACGCCCGAGCTGTCGTTGTACGGCCAGTACGCCACCAGCACCGAGGGTGTGAGCAACTTGCTGACGCTTAATCCGAGCCAGCAACAGTTCGACCTCAGCGAGGCCAAGCAGACCGAAATCGGCCTTAAGCAGGCGTTCTGGAATGGCCAGGGCGAATGGACGTTGGCCGCTTACCACATCGTCAAGGAGAAGCTGCTCAGCCGCGCCACCCCGACCGCGCCGACCGAGCAGATCGGCCAGCAGTCGTCCGACGGCCTGGAAGCCACATTGGAGCTGGCGCTGGGGCAGGGCTGGCAGGTGTCGGCCAACGCCGCGTGGGTGCGCGCCGAGTACGACGACTTCACGGAAGCCGGTGGTGACCGCAGCGGCAATCGCCCGACCAACGTGCCACGGCGCACCGCCAACCTGTGGTTGAGCAAGGCGCTGAGCGAGCAGGTGCAGGCCGGGATCGGCGCGCGTTATGTCGATGCGCGCTACGCCGACACGGCGAACAACGTGACGCTGCCGAGCTACACCGTGGTTGATGCCACTATCGGCTGGCAGGTGCAGGCGGATGTGCGACTGGGCCTGGAGCTGAACAACCTGTTCGACCGCCAGTACGCCACCACCGGCAGCAGCGATGGCCAGCAGTGGTACCTGGGTGCGCCGCGTTCATTCTTCGTCACTGCTGATTACCGTTTCTGATGGCGCGCTTGCAGATCAGCGACTTGGCCTGGTCGCCCAATGGCGAGCAGGCCTTGCTCGACGGCATCGACCTGGCGGTCGGCGACGGCCAGCTGGTCGGCCTGATTGGCCCCAATGGCAGCGGCAAGACCAGCCTGCTGCGCTGCGCCTACCGCTTTCAGCGGCCCGATCAGGGCCGTGTCGAGCTGGACGGCGAAGCGCTGTGGAGCCGTTCGCCGCGCTGGTGCGCGCAGCGGGTGGCGGTGGTGTTGCAGGAGTTTCCCCAGGACTTCGGCCTCACCGTGGCCGAAGTCGCCGCCATGGGCCGCACGCCGCACAAGGGCCTGTTCGATGGCGATGACCAGGCCGATCTCGCCCTGGTCGAGCAGGCATTGGCGCGGGTCGGTTTGACTGAGCACAAGTGCCAGGCCTTCGCTCATCTCTCCGGCGGCGAGAAGCAGCGTGTGCTGCTGGCCCGCGCGTTGGTGCAGCAACCGACGCTGCTGATCCTCGACGAGCCGACCAATCACCTCGACCCGCGCTACCAGCTGGAGCTGTTGCGGCTGATCAAAACCCTCGGCCTGGCGAACCTGGCCAGCTTCCATGACCTCAACCTGGCGGCGGCCTTTTGCGACCGCCTGTATGTGCTCGACCACGGCCGCGTGGTGGCCAGCGGTACCCCGGCTGAGGTGCTGACGGAAGCGCTGCTGGCCGAGGTGTATGGCGTGCAGGCGCTGGTCGACCGTCATCCCCTCGCGGGGCATCCGCGTATTACCTGGATCAATCCATGAAGCGTTTTCTGCGTTACGCCCTCTGCCTGCCGCTGCTGGGCGCGTCCCTGTCTGCCCAGGCGGTTACCGTCACCAGCTGCGACCGTCAGCTGACCATCGAGCAACCGCCGCAGCGAGCAGTCAGTCAGGACATCAACCTGACCGGCATGCTGCTGGCCCTCGGGCTGAAATCAAGGATGGTCGGTTACAGCGGCATCAGCGCCTGGAAAACCCCGAACCCCGAGTTGATGGCGCAGCTGGTCGATTTGCCCGAGCTGGCGGCGCGGCACCCGTCGCTGGAAAACCTGCTTAACGCCGAGGCGGATTTCTTCTTCGCCGGCTGGAACTACGGCATGCGCGTCGGCGGTGAAGTCACCCCGGCCAGCCTGGCGCGGTTCGGCATTCCGGTGTACGAGCTGAGCGAGTCCTGCGCCCACGTCATGCCACGCCGGGTGGCCAGCCTGGAGGATGTCTACACCGATCTGCACAACCTTGGCCGCATCTTCGCCGTGCAGCCGCGCGCCGAAGCGCTGGTGCAGGGCATGCAGCAACGGGTGGCGGCGGTGCGTGAGCGCCTGGCCGACAGCGGCCTGGCGCCACGGGTGTTTCTCTACGACAGCGGCGAGGAAAGCCCCTTTACCGCCGGCCGCCTGGCCATGCCACAGGCGCTGATCGAAGCCGCTGGCGGGCGCAACGTGATGGATGAGCTGGCCGCGAGCTGGGTGCGCGTTGGTTGGGAAGCGGTGATCAGCAGCGACCCCGAGGTGATTCTGATCGTCGATTACGGCGAGCGCAGTGCGGCGCAGAAGCGTGATTTTCTGCTGCAGCACCCTGCCTTGCAGGGGCTGACGGCGATCCGTGAACAGCGCTTTGTGGTGCTGCCGTACCTGGCAGTGACGCCGAGCCTGGAGAACGCCGCTGCCATCGAGACCCTGGCCGCCGCGCTGCACCCGCAGGCGTTCGACCAATGATCCGCAGCCCGCGCGCCTACCGCCTATTGCTGCTGGTGCTGGCCTTGGCGTTGGCGCTGTCCTGCGCCGCGTCATTGGGCTTTGGCGCCGCGCCAGTGCCACTGCCGCGCGTGCTGGAAATTCTCGGCCAGCGCCTGTTCGGTCTGCAGCCGGAACAGGCGGTGAGCAGCGCTCAGGACAGCATCGTCTGGCTGATCCGCGCGCCACGGGTGGTGCTCGGTGCACTGGTCGGTGCCGGGCTGGCGCTGGTCGGCACGGCGCTGCAGGCGGTGACCCGCAATCCGCTGGCCGACCCGCATCTGCTCGGGGTGAGTTCTGGCGCGGCACTCGGTGCGGTGATTGTGGTGCTGTACCTGGGGGAATTTATCGGCCTGCTCAGCCTACCGTTAGCGGCCTTTGTCGGCGCGCTGGTGAGCATGCTGCTGGTGCTGGCGATTGCCAGTCGCGGCGGTCGGCTGGAGAGTGATCGCCTGTTGCTGGCCGGGGTGGCGGTGTCGTTTGTGATGATGGCAGCGAGCAACCTGCTGCTGTTTCTTGGCGATCACCATGCCGCCAGTTCGGTGATCTTCTGGATGCTCGGCGGCCTCGGTCTGGCACGTTGGGAACTGCTCTGGCTGCCAGCGCTGTGCTTGATGCTGGCCCTGCTGCTGTTAATCGGTCTGGCGCGGGCGTTGAATGCGCTGATGGCTGGTGAACACAGCGCGGTCAGCCTGGGGCTGGAGCCACGTCGGGTGCGTTTGCTGGTGTTTGTCTGCGCTTCGCTGCTGACCGGGGTGCTGGTGTCACTGAGCGGTGCCATCGGCTTTGTCGGGCTGATCCTGCCGCACGTGGCGCGCTTTCTGGTGGGCGCCGAACACCGTCGCCTGCTGCCGGTGAGTGCGCTGCTTGGCGCGCTGTTTCTGGTCTGGGTGGATGTCGCCGCGCGCACCCTGCTGGCGCCGCAGGACCTGCCCATCGGCATCGCCACGGCGGCGATTGGCGGGGTGTTTTTCGTGCTTTTACTGCGTCGGCGCTGAATCGCTAAAGTTTTTTTCAGCGCTGCTGTAACGCCTGTTCGTCTCGTCGCTCTAGTTGAATGCCGGCACACAAAACCCTTTTCGTCCGGCCAACCCAGATCACCCGAGGATACGCACATGAACATGAAATCTACCGCTGCTACTGGTGCTGCTATCGCTTTCGCTGCTGCCAGCCTGTTCGCTGGTCTCTCAAGCACCGTAGCAGTGGCTGAAGAAGCCAAAGTACATTGTTACGGCGTCACGTCCTGCAAAGGCCAGAATGACTGCAAGACCGCCGAAAACAGCTGCAAAGGTCAGGGTGCCTGCAAAGGTCACGGCTTCAAGTCGATGACCCTCGCTGAGTGCAATGCCGCCAAAGGTACTGTCGGCGAGTAAGTGAGCCGGGGCGGCCGCCGCGCGGTTGCCCCGCATCACCCTGCAAGGAGCCAGCAATGAATGCTCAACGCGGCAATCTGGGTTTTGGCCTGGGCCTGCGCAGCACCTATTACCAAGCCATTCTCGAACAACGGCCGGCGATCGACTGGTTCGAGATCGTCTCGGAAAATTATCTGGTAGCGGGCGGCAAGGCCCTCTACTTTCTCGATGCCATCGGCGAGCAGTACCCGCTGGTGATGCATGGCGTGTCGCTGTCGATTGGCGGCCCGCATGAGCTGGACCGCGACTACCTGCGTCAGCTCAAACTCCTCGCCGAGCGCGTGCAGCCAGCGTGGATCTCCGATCACCTGTGCTGGAGCCGGGGCAATGCCCATCAACTGCACGACCTGCTGCCGCTGCCTTATACCGAGGAGAGCCTGCAGCATGTGGCCGCGCGGGTGCGCCAGGTGCAGGACGTGATCGAGCGGCCGCTGGTGCTGGAAAACGTCTCCAGTTATCTGCGCTGCGCCGATGATCAGTTCAGCGAATGGCAGTTCCTCGCCGCACTCAGCGAGTTGAGCGGCTGCGAGCTGTTGCTGGACGTCAACAATGTGTACGTCAGTGCACGCAACCACGGCTTTGATGCCTGGACCTTTATCAGCAGCCTGCCCAAGCAGCGCATTCGTCAGCTGCACCTGGCCGGCCACAGCGATTACGGCAGCTACCTGATCGACACCCATGATCAGCCAGTCAGTGATCCGGTCTGGCAGCTTTATCAACGCACCCTGCAGCACCTCGGCCCGGTGTCCACGCTGCTGGAGCGTGACGATCATTTCCCCGATCTGGATGTGCTGCTCGACGAGCTGAATACCGCGCGCCGGTTTGCCGCCCAAGCACTGCAAGGCACAGCGCAATGCGCCTGAGTGACTGGCAGGCGCAGGTGCAGGCCTACCTGCAGGGCCCCGATGCCCAGCCCAACCCGGCCTTGCAGGCCAGCTTGTTGGGCAGCGCGGCGCTGAGTGCCGAACAGGGCCTGGCGATTTACCACAACGCCTACCGCGCGCGCCTGCTGGAAGCCTTGCGTGGTGACTATCCGGCGGTGCATGGCTGGCTCGGTGATGAAGAATTCGATGCCCTGGCCCTGGCCTATCTCGCTGCGCACCCCTCGCAGCATTTCAGCCTGCGCTGGTTAGGCGCACAGTTGGCGGACTTTATCGACGGCTACCTGATTCCTGCACAGGCCGCGCCGCTCAGCGAGCTGGCGCGGCTGGAATGGGGCTTTACCCTGGCCTTTGATGCGCCAGAAGGCCAGCCCCTGAGCCTGACGCAGATGGCCGAACTGCCGGCCGAAGATTGGCCGACCCTGCAGGTGCTTTTGCTACCGAGCGTGCAGTGGCTGGCGTGCCGGCATAACAGCCTGGCGATCTGGCGTGCGGGCAAGGAGCAGGATGACTTCCCCGGCAGCCAAGCATTGGTTGAGGTGGAGACCTGTGTGGTCTGGCGCGATCAGCTGATTACCCGCTACCGCAGCCTGGCGGCCGATGAAGCGGCGGCACTGCAGGGGATGACTGTGCAGGGTTGGAGCTTCGCTGAGCTGTGCGGCGAGCTGGCGCACCTGGGCGAACAGGCACCGGTGCAGGCGGTGAGCTGGTTGCGTCAGTGGCTGGCGGATGGGCTGTTGCAGCGGGCGGATCACGCCCAGCCGTGATGGTCTCTGCCCTGTCGGCACATACCCGGACAGGGTAATTTCCTTCAATACCCTGCGCCGTGCGCCTGTCAGCCTGGCACCTCCTTTGGTTGTGCTGACAGGTGTGTGATGAATACGCTTTTTTACTCCATGGCGGGTTTTGCCCTCGCTGCTTCGATCTCTCCCGGCCCGGTCAACCTGCTGGCGCTTAGTGCCGGCGCGACCCATGGGTTGGGCAGCAGCATGCGCCATGTCACGGGGGCGACGTTCGGCTTTACCGCGCTGTTGCTGGCCATGGGCCTGGGCTTGCAGCAGCTGTTGCAGCATTGGCCGGCGCTGACGCACGGGGTGGCCTGGTTTGGCGTCGCCTTTCTGCTGTACATGGCCTACGGCCTGGCCCGGTCTGACGGGCAACTCAGCGGCAACGATGCACAGCAGCGCCCGTCGCTGTTCAAGGGCGCGCTGATGCAGTGGCTCAACCCCAAGGCCTGGCTGGCCTCGATGGCGGGAATGGGTGCCTATGCGGCGGATGGTGACCTGTTGCGGGTAGGGCAGTTCGCGGCGCTGTATTTCGTGATCTGTTATCTATCGATCAGCTGCTGGGCGCTGGCCGGGGTTTACCTGCGCCAGTACCTGGAGAATCCGCTGTACCTGCGCCGGTTCAATCGCGGCCTGGCCTTGTTGCTGGTGCTGTCGGCGGTTTATCTGCTGGTCTGATCAGGCGCGGCGGTATTGCCCGGGGGTGGCGGCGAGCAGCTGTTTGAAGGTGCGCTGCAAGTGCGCCTGGTCGGCAAAGCCGGCATCCAGCGCCACCTCGGCAATCGACTCGCCGCGTTTGAGCCCGGCCTGGGCCACTTGCACGCGGCAGTTGAGCAGGTAGGCATGTGGGGTCATGCCGTAGTGCTGACGGAAACTGCGAATCAGGTACGAGGGTGACAGCTCGGCGGCGCTGCAAATGGCGTCCAGCTTGAGCGTTTGGGTGCAGTGCGCGCGGATAAATTCTGCGGCCAGACGAATGCGCGGGTTGTCCTCGCGCAGAGGAGCCGGTGCGGGGGCCAGGCGCTGTTGCAGGGTGCTGAAATAGTCGATCAGGGCGCACTCTTTGCGCAGCTGATCGACTGATGCCGCGTTGAGCAGGTCGTACAGCTGGTTGAGGCCGTTGAACAGCTCAGGGTCGCGGCTGAGGATGGCGGAGAAGGGCTGCAGTTGCGGGTTGTGGCCAAACCCCAGCTGGTGTTGCAGCTCGCCCAGCCAGGTGCTGTCGATGTAGAACATGCGATACGACCAGGGCTGCCCATCCACAGGGTTGCAGGCATGCACGTCACCCGGGTTCATCAGCACCAGCGTGCCGGCCGCGACCTGCTCGCGCGCCTTTTCATTGAAGTAGGTGCTGCGGCCCCGGGTGATGGTGCCAATCGAAAAACACTCATGGGAATGCTTGGCGTAGCACAACAAACGGCCATCGAGGGCTTCGCGCGTTTCCACGAAGGGCAGCGCCGGGTCGCGCCAGAAGCGTGGGGTGGTGGCCTGTTGTTCAGTGCTCATCATGCGTCCCTGGCTTAATCGCCGTATAGCCAGCGCTGACTATAACGGCCGCTGGCGCTTGTTCAAACAGTCGAGCCGCTGCGCTCTGCACAGCGCGGTGCTTTGTCTTACCATGCCGGCTCTGCCTTTTTGCGAGCCGCGCATGTCTGCCTTTCTGCTGCGTTACCGCGTTGCCCTGATCGTCCTGCTGATTCTGCTCGGCCTGCTGGCGAGCATCTGGCTGGCCGGGCGTTATGCCGAGCAGCGCGCTTGGAATGAGCGCAGCCTGGAGGCGCGCGGGCAGTTGCAGCTGTATGCGCAGTCGATCCATACCCTGGTTGAACGCTTTCGCTCGGTGCCCGAGGTGCTGGCGCTGGACAGCGATATCAAGTCGCTGCTGCGCGCGCCGGATGACAGCTTGCTGCGCAGCACACTCAATGAACGGTTGGAGCAGCTCAACACGGCCGCCGGTTCCAACGTGCTGTATCTGCTCAACGATAAAGGCGAAACCCTGGTGGCCAGTAACTGGCGCGACTGGAGCAGTTTTGTCGGCAACAACTACGCCTTCCGCCCGTATTTTCAGGATGCAGTGCGCCAGTCCTCCGGGCGCTATTTTGCGGTGGGCGTGACCACCGGCATCCCTGGTTATTTCCTCTCCCATGCGGTGCGCGACGACGACGGCACGGTGCTCGGCGTGCTGGTGGTCAAGCTGGAGCTGGAAGAGTTGCAACGCGAATGGGCCAGCCAGCCTGGCGTGCTGCTGGTGGCCGATAGCTACTCGGTGGTGATCCTCAGCAACCGTCCTGCCTGGCGTTTTCTCGCCCTCGACAGTTTGAGCGAGCAGGCCCGCGCCGAGCTGGTGGAGGTGCGCAAATACGCCGAACAGGCATTGCAGCCGCTGGCCAGCACGCTGCGCCGGCAGATCGACAGCGACAGTCAGTGGCGCCGGGTCGAGGGTCCGGACGGCCCGCGTGACTACCTCTGGCAGCGTCAGGCATTGGGTGATGAAGGCTGGACCCTGCACCTGCTGCACGAGCCAAAAACCCTGGTCGACAGCGTGCGCAGCTACCGCCTGGCCGCCGCCGGGGTATGGATGACCCTGGCCTTTCTGCTGCTCTACCTGGCCCAGCGGCGCAAGACTCAGCGCTTGCAGGCCGGTATTCGTGAGCGCCTGGAGCGTGAAGTGGCGCTGCGCACCGCCGAGTTGCGCGAGGCTCAGGAAGGCCTGGTGCACGCGGCGAAGATGGCGGCGCTGGGGCAGATGTCCGCCGCCATGGCCCATGAAATCAATCAGCCGCTAACGGCCATGCAGATGCAGCTGGGCAGCCTGCGCCTGTTGCTCGATAGCGGTCGCCAGGATGATGTGCGCGAAGGGCTGCAGCGCATCGATGGCCTGCTGCAACGCATTGCCGGGCTCACCGGCCACCTGAAAACCTTTGCCCGCAAAAGCCCGGCGGGGCTGAGCGAGCGTCTGCGGTTGAGCGATGTGCTGGAGCAAGCCTTGCAGCTGTTGGCGCCGCGCCTGCGCAGCGAACAGGTGCAGCTGCACAACGAGATCGACACCGAGGCGCGGGTGCTGGGCGATGCGATTCGCCTGGAACAGGTGCTGCTCAATCTGCTGAATAACGCCCTGGATGCCATGGCGGACAGTACCGTGCGGCAACTGCAGATTCGTATCGAGCGTCAGGCCGAGCAGTGTCTGCTGAGCATCGCCGATAGCGGCGGCGGAATCGCCAGCGAGGCGCTGGGGCATGTGTTCGAACCGTTCTTTACCACCAAGCCGGTGGGCGCCGGCTTGGGCCTCGGCTTGGCGGTGTCCTACGGCATCGTCCGTGAGCTGGGCGGTAGCCTGGAGGCGGCCAATGTCGAGCAGGGTGCGGTGTTTACCCTGCGCCTGCCGGCAGCGCCGAATGCGTAGTGCGGGTTATTTCCCGGATTTTATCCGGGCTACACTGCCGCCGATTGATCAGGAGGTGATATGACCGGGCACGTAATAGTCGTCGACGATGAAGCGGCCATCCGCGAGGCGGTGCAGCAGTGGCTGGAGCTGTCCGGCTTCAGCGTGCACAGCTGCGCCACGGCGCAGGCCGCGCTGGCGCTGGTCGACCGTGACTACCCCGGCATCATCATCAGCGATGTGCGCATGCCCGGCACCGATGGCCTGCAGCTGCTCGACAGCGTGCTGGAGCGCGACCGCGATCTGCCGGTGATTCTGATCACCGGGCATGGCGATGTGCCGATGGCGGTGCAGGCGCTGCGCCAGGGCGCGTATGACTTTATCGAAAAGCCCTTTACCCCCGAACGCCTGCTCGACAGCGTGCGCCGCGCGTTGGATAAGCGCCGCCTGGTCTGTGAGAACCGCCAGCTGCGTCAGCAGTTCGCCCTCAAGGACCAGATCGAGGCGCAGCTTTTGGGCGTCTCGCGGCCGATGGAAACCCTGCGCCGGCAGATCCTTGAGCTGGCCGGCACCTCGGTGAATATCCTCCTGCGCGGCGACACCGGCAGCGGCAAGGAGCGGGTTGCCCGTTGTCTGCATGATTTCAGCAACCGCGCCGGCAAGCCGTTTGTCGCGCTGAACTGCGCGGCGATTCCCGAGCACCTGTTCGAGAGCGAACTGTTCGGCCATGAAAGCGGCGCCTTTACCGGCGCCCAGGGCAAGCGCATCGGCCGCATCGAACATGCCGACGGCGGCACGCTGTTTCTCGATGAGGTGGAAAGCCTGCCGTTGGCCCAGCAGGTCAAACTGTTGCGCGTGTTGCAGGAGAAAACCCTGGAGCGCCTCGGCTCCAACCGCAGCATTCAGGTCGATTTGCGGGTGATCAGCGCGGTCAAGCCGGACCTGCTCGATGAGGTCAAGGCCGGGCGTTTCCGTGAGGATCTGTATTACCGGCTGAATGTCGCCACCCTGCGCATTCCGCCGCTGCGTGAGCGCCGTGAAGACATTCCGCTGCTGTTCGAACACTTCGCCAACCAGGCTGCGCAACGCCATGGCCGTGAGACACCGAGCCTGCCGCCCAGCGAGCTGACCCGGCTGCTCGGGCATGACTGGCCGGGCAACGTGCGCGAGCTGATCAACGCCGCCGAACGCCATGCCCTGGGCTTGAGTGGCGGTGTGGAGGGCGACGATGGCCTGCCGCAACAGTCGCTGGCCGAGCAGATGGAGGCCTTCGAGGCGCAATGCCTGCACCGCGCCCTGCAGCACTGCCAGGGCAACATCGCCGAGGTGATGGCGCTGCTGCAGCTGCCACGCCGCACCCTTAACGAGAAAATGCAGCGCCACGGCTTGCAGCGCAGCAGCTATCGGCCGGCCGGCAGTGCTGATGACGAGTGAGAACTAGTCGGCGGAATTTCGCTTATCTGAGTTTTTTCATTGGCGGATTTCCGCTTACTACAGCCGCCAGGCTGACAGTGCTGATTGGAGTAAAGGCTCTAGAAGGGGCTTTTCTCTCACTGGCACGGCATCTGCTATAGCTCTTGTCAGCCGGGCACTCGATTGCCTCGGCCTCTATAAGAAAGACAAGAGGTGAACCCCATGTACTGCCCCGCATCGTCTGCGCGCCTGTCGCGCTCGGCATCCATTGCCCACCTCTTGTGCGCTCGGCTCAGGCCGCGCGTGAGCCTCTGCTCCTTTTCGCTATTGCGTTAGTCCCGGCGCTGCACCGCCCCCCGGTGGCGCGCAGCGTTGACAGTGAAACCTCTGCATAAAGCCATAACAACGACGGAGATTCTTCCATGCGAATGACCAAACGTTTCAGCCTGTTTGCTGCTGCCGCAGCCTTTACCGCAAGCACCGCGGTACTCGCCGCCCCAACGTTCATCAACGTGCTCACCGGTGGCACCAGCGGTGTGTATTACCCCATCGGTGTGGCCCTTTCGCAGCTGTACAGCAATGGCATCGAAGGCTCGAAGACCTCGGTGCAGGCCACCAAGGCTTCGGTGGAAAACCTCAACCTGCTGCAAGCCGGTCGCGGCGAGCTGGCCTTCGCCCTCGGTGACTCGGTCGCCGATGCCTGGAATGGTGTAGAAGACGCCGGCTTCAAGGCGCCGCTGAAAAAGCTGCGGGCGATTGCCGGCACCTACCCGAACTACATCCAGATCGTCGCCAGCAAGGAATCCGGCATTACCACCCTGGCTGACCTGAAGGGCAAGCGCATCTCCGTTGGCGCGCCGAAATCCGGCACCGAGCTGAACGCCCGCGCCATCTTCAAGGCCGCCGGCCTGAGCTATGAAGACATGGGCAAGGTTGAGTTTCTGCCGTACGCCGAGTCGGTCGAGCTGATCAAGAACCGTCAGCTGGATGCCACCCTGCAGTCCTCGGGCCTGGGCATGGCAGCAATTCGTGACCTGGCCGCGACCCTGCCGATCACCTTCGTCGCCATTCCGGCGGAGATCACCGCGAAGATCGACAACGCCGCCTATCAGGCTGCCTCGATTCCAGCCGGCACCTACGACGGTCAGGATAGCGATGTACCGACCGTGGCCATCACCAACATTCTGGTCAGCCATGAAGGCGTGTCCGATGAAGTGGCCTATCAGATGACCAAGCTGATGTTCGACAACCTCGAGCGCCTGGGTAACGCCCACTCGGCGGCCAAGGACATCAAGCTGGAAGGCGCCGCCAAGGGCCTGCCGATCCCACTGCATCCGGGTGCCGAGCGCTTCTACAAGGAAGCTGGCGCGTTGTAAGGCTGCTGAAGGGTTAACCCTGTAGGTTGGCGCTGTGCGCAGCGCCAACCGCTCCCGAATATGAGCTAGAGCTGCGAATAAAACCGGCGTGCGCGCCACGGCAGGTTTTGTTGGCGACTCTTGTGCTGGCAACGTTGTAGTGAGGGCATCTGCTCCATGAGTGACCACAATCAAGGCCTTGCCGCCAACCCCGGCGATTGGCCGAAAGCGCTGTTCTATGTCGCGCTGCTGTTCTCCATTTTCCAGATCATCACCGCGGCCTTCCACCCGGTATCCAGCCAGATTCTGCGTGCCGTGCATGTGGGTTTTCTGCTGTTGGTGGTGTTTCTCTGTTTTCCCGCCCGTGGCAAAGAGCAGCCCTGGCAGCCGCTGGCTTGGCTACTGGGTCTGGCCGGCATGGCCACGGCGTTTTACCAGTGGTACTTCGAAGCCGATCTGATTCAACGTTCCGGTGACCTGACCCAGAGCGACATGGTCGTTGGCCTGCTGCTAATCGTCCTGGTGTTCGAAGCCGCACGGCGGGTGATGGGCATTGCCTTGCCAATCATCTGCGCGCTGTTTCTGGCCTACGGCCTGTTCGGCCAGTACCTGCCGGGCGACCTGATGCACCGTGGCTACGGCATCGATCAGCTGGTCAACCAGCTGGCCTTCGGCACCGAGGGGCTGTACGGCACGCCGACCTATGTATCGGCCACCTACATCTTCCTGTTTATTCTGTTCGGCGCGTTCCTTGAACAGGCCGGGATGATCAAGCTGTTTACCGACTTCGCCATGGGCCTGTTCGGCCACAAACTCGGCGGCCCGGCCAAGGTCTCGGTGGTGTCGTCGGCGCTGATGGGCACCATCACCGGTTCGGGCGTGGCCAACGTGGTCACCACCGGCCAGTTCACCATCCCGCTGATGAAGCGTTTCGGCTACAAGCCGGCGTTTGCCGGCGGCGTGGAAGCGACCTCGTCGATGGGCAGCCAGATCATGCCGCCGATCATGGGCGCGGTGGCCTTTATCATGGCCGAGACGATCAACGTACCGTTCTTCGAGGTGGCCAAGGCCGCGCTGATTCCGGCATTGCTGTACTTCGGCTCGGTGTTCTGGATGGTCCATCTGGAAGCCAAGCGCGCCAACCTGCAGGGCCTGCCGAAAGACCAGTGCCCGAACCCCTGGACGGCGGTGAAGGAGCGCTGGTACCTGCTGATTCCGCTGTTCATCCTTATCTACCTGCTGTTCTCGGGGCGCACGCCGCTGTTCTCCGGCATGGTCGGCCTGGCGCTGACCGCCATCGTGATTCTCGGCTCGGCGATCATCCTGCGGGTGTCGTCCAAGGTCATGCGTTTTGCCTTCTGGATTGCCCTGGGCGTGCTCTGCGCCGGCTTCTTCCAGCTCGGTATCGGTGTGGTGTTCGGCGTCGTCGCGTTGCTGGTGGCGATCTGCTGGTTTATCAAAGGCGGCCGCGACACCTTGGTGATCTGTCTGCATGCGCTGGTGGAAGGTGCACGGCATGCGGTGCCAGTGGGCATTGCCTGCGCCCTGGTGGGGGTGATTATCGGTGTGGTCTCGCTGACCGGTGTGGCTTCGACCTTTGCCGGTTACATCCTCGCCATCGGTCAGGACAACCTGTTCCTTTCGCTGGTGTTGACCATGCTCACCTGCCTGGTGCTGGGTATGGGCATCCCGACCATTCCTAACTACATCATCACCAGCTCGATTGCCGCGCCGGCGTTGCTGGAGCTGGGCGTGCCGCTGATCGTGTCACACATGTTCGTGTTCTATTTCGGCATCATGGCCGACCTCACGCCGCCGGTGGCGCTGGCCTGTTTCGCGGCCGCACCGATTGCCAAGGAGAGCGGCCTGAAGATCAGCCTGTGGGCCGTGCGTATCGCCGTGGCCGGTTTCGTGGTGCCGTTTATGGCGGTATACGAACCGGCGCTGATGCTGCAGGGCGATAGTCTGCTGGCCACGCTGTATGTGGTAGCCAAGGCGCTGCTGGCCATCGGCATCTGGGGGGCGGCATTTACCGGCTACCTGCAGGCCAAACTGAGCTGGTGGGAGCGCGCGTTGGCCTTCGGCGCCGGTGTCAGTCTGATTCTGGCCACGCCGATGAGTGACGAGATCGGCTTCGTTCTGGCGGCGCTGTTTATCGCCCAGCATGTCTGGCGTGCTCGTCGCGCTCAGCTGGCCACTGCGTGATCGGCCTGTGCCTGGGTTTGGCGGGCGCGGTGTGGGCAGAAGTGCCCACGCCCAGCTTTACCCTGGCCTGGACACATACGATTGAGAAGATTCGTTGGGAAGAGGATTACCGCGTGACGCCTGAGGGGTTGCTCCTCGGCGAGGCGCGGGTCAAAGGTTCCGGGGCCGGTATGGAGATTCCAGACGGCGCCGAACTGCGCGAGGGCAGCTGGCATTACCAGCGTCAGCTACCACCCTTGCAGCCACTGCGTTTGGGGCGAACCCCCGAGGCAGGGGATTATCAACTGTGTTTCAACCAGCGTTGCCACTCGATGAGTGAATGGCTCGGCCCGCCACAAGCGACCCAGCCGGCGTTGGAACTCTGGAGCTGTGAGCAAAGCTCCCCGGCCGCCTCGGCGGCAGGCCAGGACGACGGCTAAGGCTGCGTTCGCTCCCGGGCCACAAGCCCTGGTTGTTGTAGAGGAGAACCCCCATTTGGCCCAGCCGGTGGGGGTTTTGTTCGTTTGCAGTAACGGTTAGCTTCAGCACATTGACTGACAAGCAGGATGTTATGAGCACCATCACCTATTACCTGGACATGCAGCACCCCGAGCAGATCCGCGCCAAGCCGCTGCCGACTGACCTGAGCGTGGTGGAATGCCAGCTCAAGCAGTTTCAGCTCAACCGCTTTCTCTACCAGCTGGTCGGCGAGCCCTGGCAGTGGACCGACAAACTCAGCTGGACGGACGCGCAGTGGCGCGAACTGATCGAACAGCCCCATCATCGCACCTGGGTGGCCTATCACCAGGGCGCCATTGCCGGTTACTACGAGCTGCTGCGCGATGCGGACGGCGCGGTGGAGATTCTCTATTTCGGCCTGGCTGAGGCCTTCTTCGGTCAGGGCTTTGGCGGCCCGTTGCTGACTCACGCGCTGCAGTCCGCCTGGGCCTGGCCGGGCACCACCAAGGTTTGGGTGCATACTTGCAGCCTTGATCACTCCAGCGCGCTAGCCAACTACCAGGCGCGCGGCTTGCGTATCTATCGGGAAGAGGTCGAGGCGAACGCTTCCTAAGAGGGTCTACGCTTGCAGGGTCGCCCACTCATCTCAGGAGTCGATCATGCACCGCGGTGTTAGCAAACCTCTGTTTCTTAGCCTTTGCCTACTGCCCGCCCTGGCCAGCGCGCTGGATATCCAGCCCGGCCTCTGGGAAATCAGCTCGAACACGATGCAGGTCGGCGGCCAGGCGGTGCCGGGGATGGAACAGATGCTTGAGCAGATGAAAAACCTGCCGCCCGAGCAACGGCAAATGATGGAGCAGATGCTGGCCCAGCAGGGCGTTCAGCTGGGCGATAAGGGTGTGCGTATCTGCATGAGCGAAGCGCAGATCAAGGCCCAGCAGATCCCCCTGCAAGACCCCGAGTCCGGCTGCAGCAATGAAGTCACCGAGCGTAGTGACGAGCTGTGGACATTCCGCTTCAGCTGCCCCAACGGCCAGGGCGAAGGTGAGACACGCTTTGTCAGCGACAAAGCGTTCACCTCAACGGTCAACGGCACCTTCGACGGCCAGAGCAGCAGCATGCAAAGCCAAGCGCGCTGGGTGACGGCGGATTGCGGAACCTTGCAGCCGCAATAAGCAGTCGAGGTGAGTTATTGGCCGCTAAGCGGATCGCTAATGCCATGGCGGTCTTTGAGCATTTGTACCAGTTCGGCCTGACTGCTGAGGAAGGCGTCGAACTGCTTGATCACCTCGGGGTGGCGGATGCTCGACAGGAAGTAGTGGTCATCCTGGTAGGGCAGTTTGGGGTCGAACACCAGGCTTTTTTCCGCGCTGTTGTAGAACTGGTGCTGGATCACTTGTGGATTGAGGTAAACGCCGTCGATCCGGTCGTTCATGGCCATGGCCAGTAGTGAATCGATCTGGTTGGCCTGGATCAGCAGAATCTTGCCGGCCTTGATTTCATCCAGATAGGGCCAAGGGGTAAAGCCGCGCTGGGTGCCGAGACGGTGTAAGCGTGCAGAGCCCTGGCCGAGAAACTCGGGCTTGACCAGTACGCCGTCTATCGCCGGTGCAGCGGCTTGGCTGTAGTGCAGCGCATAGCCTTTTTTCTGATCAGCGTTCCAGCGCGGGTTATCCGGGTATTTGAAATCTACCCGGTCGTTGAGAAAGTCACTGAGCAGGCGCCGTACCGGCAGCGGTTGGTAGATAAATTCATGGCCCTGGTGCGCCGCAAAGGCGTCGAGCAAGTCGCGGCCATAGCCCAGGTATTGGCCGTCCTGCACGTTGGAATACGGCAGGTAGGGCTGCAGCTCGACCCCGACCTTGAAGGTCTCGGCGTGCGTCAGCGCAGCCAGGGTAAAGGGCAGGCAAGCCAGCAGCGTCAGCAATGCTCTCATCAGCGACATCTCAAACAACGACCCCGAGCAGGCCATAGGCCAACCATAGCTAATTGCCTCGCCCAGCGGGAGGCAATGTGCGCAGAAAATCTGACTCAAAAGACCAAATAACCCCGCATAACGGGCTGTAATGGCCGCCAATACTGGCCTTGCGCCTGCACGGATGTGCCATGGCTGTTACCCTATACCCCGCAGCCGCCGGCTTGGTGGCTGTACGAGTAGGGCAATCCCGTCCTCGTGCGCGTAAAGCGTGCCACACGTCAAAGGAGTCCCCCATGGGTCAAAACCCTTCGTCTGACACGACCCCGCAACCAGAAGCGGCAACTCTGGACGGCATCCCGGCACCCACCGGCGACGCCAATCTGATCGACACCGATTACGTGATCGGTCAGGACAACATCAAAGGCAAGTTCCTGTTCAACCTGGACATCCACGGCAAGGTTTTCACCATCTCGGCAGTCGTCGCCGTGCTGTTCGTGGTGCTGACCCTGGCCCTGCAAACCCAGGTCGAGCCGCTGTTCAGCGCCTTGCGCGACTGGCTCACCCACCACATGGCCTGGTTCTTTATCGGCTCCGCGAACATCTTTGTGCTGCTCTGCCTCGGCCTGATCGTTTCCCCTCTGGGCAAAGTGCGCCTCGGCGGCATGGACGCAAAGCCTGATTACACCTACCTCGGCTGGTTCTCCATGCTGTTTGCCGCCGGGATGGGCATTGGCCTGATGTTCTATGGCGTCTCTGAGCCGATGTCGCACTTCAGTGCGGCCATGGGCGGTATCAGCGTTGGCGCAGATGGTGTGCGCACCGACTGGGCGCCGTTGGGCGGCGCGGCCGGTAATGCCGAAGAGGCCGTGCGCCTGGGCATGGCCGCAACCATCTTCCACTGGGGCCTGCACCCTTGGGCGATCTACGCGATTGTCGCCCTGTCGCTGGCGCTGTTCTCCTTCAACAAGGGCCTGCCGCTGTCGATTCGCTCGATCTTCTACCCGATTCTTGGTGAGCGGGTGTGGGGTTGGCCGGGCCATGTGATCGATATCCTCGCGGTGTTCGCCACCCTGTTTGGTCTGGTCACCTCCCTCGGTTTGGGCGCGGAACAGGCCGCAGCAGGCGTCGAATACCTGTTCGGGATCAGTGCCACCGACACCAGCAAGGTGCTGCTGATTATCGTCGTCACCATCATCGCCCTGGTTTCGGTGGTTGCGGGGTTGGACAAGGGCGTCAAGCGCCTCTCCGAGCTGAATATGGGCCTGGCCATGGCCCTGCTGCTGTTTGTGATTATCGCCGGGCCGACCCTGGCGATTCTCACCGGCTTCTTCGACAACCTTCTGGCCTACCTGCAATACCTGCCCGCGCTGGCCAACCCGATTGGCCGGGAAGACGCCAACTTCAGCCAGGGCTGGACGGCCTTCTACTGGGCGTGGTGGATCAGCTGGTCGCCGTTCGTGGGCATGTTTATCGCCCGCGTCAGCCGTGGCCGTACCGTGCGCGAGTTCCTGGTTGCTGTCTTGCTGGTGCCGTCCCTGGTCTCGGTGCTGTGGATGACCGCGTTCGGCGGCACCGCGATCAATCAGTTGCTGGTTGATGGTTTTACCGGCGCGCAGGAGGCCGGCCTGGAGCTGAAGCTGTTCAGCATGCTTGGTGAGATGCCGCTGACCAGCATCACCTCGCTGATCGGCATCGTCCTGGTGGTGGTGTTCTTTATCACCTCGTCGGACTCCGGCTCGCTGGTGATCGACACCATCACCGCCGGCGGCAAGGTCAATGCACCGACCCCGCAGCGGATTTTCTGGGCCAGCATCGAGGGCGTTATCGCCATCGCCCTGCTGCTTGGCGGCGGCCTGGTGGCCCTGCAGGCCATGGCGGTGTCGACGGGATTGCCGTTTACCATCGTGCTGCTGGTGGGCTGTATTTCCATCGTCAAAGGCCTGATGAGCGAACCGCGCTGACCCTTGCTGTTGAGCCGTACATGAGCGCGCCTTCGGGCGCGCTTTTTTATGCCCGGCGTTTGGGGCGCGTGGCGTCGGACACCTGTGCTGTTTGTCCCTTCGCTACTGCTGCTGACGCCGCAGCCATTCTGCCGCCACGTCGCCCATTGTTTTGGGCGCCCCATCTTTTATTCACGCCATAAACGCGCGATTAAATTGGAAGCTAGGGCCGCAAGCTTGCGTCAAAAACCGGCGAACATTTTGCGTATTTCGATAGGTCGTAGTGACCGGTGTTTCTGCCGTAATCGTGTCGCTGTGCCAGTCGAAACTATTCATCCCGGTTTCTCGAATTAGTCAATGCGGGCGCGTTTATTTGCAGGGTGTGTACGGCTTATAAATCAATCGTGGTGGTGTGCGCCGCCCAAGTCGTTTCTGAGTCACTGCCTCAACTCCACAATTCCCCCACCGGCGTATCCAACGCATAGCGCGTCGCCACCTGCGCCTGCAGCAGCTCGGCCGTCGCCAGTGCATCGGTCAGCGCATGGTGCGCCTGGTACATCGGCAGGTTGTAACGCAGGCGGCTATCGGCCAAACGGATCGACACCGGCTGGCGGCCCAACAAACGGTCCAGCCAGCCGGGTTGGCGTTTGGGGTACAGGCGTGCCTCCAGCTGCATGGTGTCGATCACCGGGAACTGCAAACCCTCACCCACCTGCTGGCGCAGCGCTTGGTCGAGGAAGCTGCGCTCGATGTTGCGGTAGTGCACCACCATCACCTTGCCGGCCATGGCGGTCAGCAGCTCGTCGAGAATCTGCCCCAGGCGCGGCGCGTGGCGGATGTCGGAGTGGGTGATGTGGTGAAAGGTCACCGATTCGCCACTCAACTCGCTGGCCGGTTTGACCACCCAGTAGCGCGCCGCACCGCAGCGGATGCGTTGCAGGGTAAAGGGCAGCAGGCCGAGGCTGACGATGGCGTGCTGGTTGGCGTCCAGGCCGGTGGTTTCCACGTCCAGGGCTAGCAGCGGCACCTGCTCCAGTGGGGTGTCGGTGGTTACGCAGCCGGCCTGATAGAAGGCTTGCAGGCGCGGGTCGCGGGCGCTGGCGGCGAGTTCGGCAAACTGCGCGGCCCAGTCCAGCGCTGTGGCAGGCGCCGTCACCGCTTGTTGCTCGGTTGCGCGGGGTAGCGGAAGCGCAGGAATTTCTGCGCGTTGCTGAGCACCTGAAAGGCTTCCTTGAGGTTGTGGCGGTCACTGGCGGAGACTTTTTCCGGCTCGATGTAGTTGTTCGGCTGCGCGCCTTCGGCCGCCGCCATGGCCTGGTGGCGCACGCGCACCAGGCTGAGAAATTCCAGGGCGTAGCGCAATTGGCCGAGGGCTTCGGGCTGCAGCAGCTTGGTTTTGCCGATGGCGTCGAGGCGTTCCAGGGAGTTCTGCGCCTTGCTGCCGCAGGCCAGGGCGTGCACGCGGATCAGGTCGGTGAGCGGCGCGGTGCCACGGCCTTTGAGGTTGATGATGTGTTTCTGCTGGCCGTCGGTTTCCATCACAAAGGTGCGGAAGAAGCCCAGCGGCGGCGTGCGGTTGAGGGCGTTGCGCGCCAGGGCGGCGAGGAAGGCCGGGTTGCTGCTGGCTTTTTGCGCGAGCAGGTCTTTGAGGTTTTCCACCAGTTCGACCTCGCCATACACGCCGTCGAGGTCGAAGAAGATGCAGCTGTGCAGCAGGGTTTGCGGCTTGGGATTGTCGATCCATTGCTGGAAGTAATCGCGCCAAACACTCAACGGCTGCCGCCACTGGGCGTTGCTGGCCATGATGCCGCCCTTGCAGTAGCTGTAACCGCAGGCGGCCAGGCCGTCGCTGACAAACTGGGCAAGGGCGGCGAAGTAGGCGTCGTGCTGCGCCGGGTCAAAGCGGTCGTCGAGCACCAGGGCGTTGTCCTGATCCGTCACCAGCAACTGTTCGTCGCGGGCCATGGAGCCGGCGACCATAAAGCAGTAGGGCACCGGCGGCGGGCCGAGTGTCTGCTCGGCCAGTTCCAGCAGGCGCTGGGTAAAGGCGCGGCCAATGCCGGCCATGGCGCTGCCGACCATGTGCGCGGTGGCGTGGTCGTTGACCATGCGTATAAAGGTAGCGCGCAGGTCCGGCAGCAGGCTTTGCAGCCCGGCGACATCGGGCTGGTTGAAGATCGAGTTGACCAGATACAGGCTGCTCTGCGACTCGTAGCGGATGATGTCGCTGAGGTTGATGATGCCGATGGGCCGGCGCCGCTGCACCACCGGCAGGTAGTGGATGTTGTGGCGCAGCATGGACAACATGGCATCGAACACGCTGTCATCGGCTTGAATTGTGATGGGATTAGGCGACATCACCTCACTGACCGGCGTTGTGCTGTCCAACCCCATGGCGAGCACGCGGGTGCGCAGGTCGCGGTCCGTGAGGATGCCCACCATGCCGGCAGCGGGCGCGCTGTCGTCGACGATCACCAGTGAGGATACGCTCTGCTCGGTCATCAGCTGGGCGGCCTGTTGCACCGAGGTGTGCGGGCTGGCGGTGACTGGTTGGCGCGAGATCAGCTTGCGCACTTTTATCTGGATCAGCTCGCTGGCCTGGCCCTGGCTTTCCACCGCCGACTTGAGTCGCGATTGGCCTTCGGCCTCGACGAATTCGGCAAAGCCATCGTGCTCTTCGCAGAGCTGGGCAAACACAGTGGCGGGGATGAAGTAGATCAGGCTGTCTTCAATCGCCCGCGCCGGAAAGCGCACTTTGTTGCTGCGCAACAGGCCGGCCTGGCCGAAGATATCGCCCTCGCTCAGGCGGTTGTAAAGCGCGCCATTACGCCGGTAGATTTCCACCGCGCCGCTGCGTACATAGTGCAGTTCGTGAATCGCAGCGCCATACAGCAGGATGTCTGTGCCGGCCTTGAAGTACGCCACCTCAACCTGCCGGGCAATGGCGTCGAGGCTGTCATCGGGCAACGCATCGAAGGGCGGGAAGCGCTGCAGGTGATCGCGGATTTCCAGTAACTCGATCTGCATGGGGTGCCTCGCAGTGGCTGGCACTCAAGGATACGGCGATTGCTGGGTGCTGTCCGCCCTGCTGGCGTTACCGGGTGTGGCGGCAGGCGCAGTCGAAGCCAGCTAGGGTGTGAGGGGCGAACGGATAGCGCAGGCGTTCAGCTGGCTTTTATCAAGGAGTGGTTATGCAAGGGGCAGGATTCTGGGTGGTGCTGGCGCTGCTGGTGGCGCTCGCTAGTTTGGCGATTTATTACTACAACCGGCTGGTGTTCAACCGCGCGCGGGTGGCTGAAGCGTGGAGTGGCATTGATGTGCAACTCAAGCGCCGCGCCAGCCTGATTCCGGCACTGGTCGAGTGCGTGCGCCAGTACATGAGCTACGAGCAGGGCACCCTGCAGGCGCTGGTGCAGGAACGTATGCGTGCGGTGCAGCTGGCCGATTCGCCGCTGGGCGAGCGGGCGACGGTGGAGGCGCATCTGGGTACTCAGCTGCGTCAGCTGTTTGCCCTGGTCGAGGATTACCCGGCGCTCAAGGCGGATGGTCAATTTCTCGACCTGCAACGCACCATCACCGAGGTCGAGAACCATATCCAGATGGCCCGGCGTTATTACAACGGCGCGGTGCGCGAGTTGAATGTGCTGGTGGAATCTGTACCGAGCAACCTAGTGGCGCGGCCTTTTGCCTTTACCCAGGCGGAGTACTTCAGCCTGGATGACCCGCGTGACGCCCAGTCGCCAAAAATGGAGTTTTGACATGCTGCGAGTGCTGCGTTTTGCCCTGTTGAGCCTGTGCCTGCTGCCGCTGTGGGCCGCCGCGGCCGAGGTGATTGAAGACTTTGCCGTGACCCTGCAGGTGCAGGCGGACGGCAACCTGCTGGTGACCGAGCGGATCACCGTGCAGGCCGAGGGTGAGCAGATCAAGCGCGGCATCTACCGCGATCTGCCGGTCAGCTACAGCTTGCCCTTCGGCCTGTTACAGAGCAGCCCGATCACCTTGCTTGCGGTGAGCCGCGATGGTCAGGCGGAGCGGGCGCGGGTCGAGCAGAACGGCACCTGGGTGCGCTATTACCTAGGCTCGGCCAACCAGCTGCTGCAGCCGGTGCGCTATCAGTACGAACTGCGTTACCGGGTTGAGCGCCAGCTGTTGCACCACCTCAATACCGATGAGCTGTACTGGAACGTCACCGGTAATCAGTGGGTCTTTCCGATTCTCCAGGCCTCGGTCGAGGTCAAACTGCCGCCGGGTGCGCGGATGGGGGATGTGGCCGCCTATACCGGGGCCAGCGGTGATCAGGGCAAGGCCTATGAGGTGCTCGAACAGCGGGACGATTATCTGCGCTTGACCACTACCCAAGCCTTGCCGGCCTACCACGGCCTGACGGTCGCCGTGGATTGGCCAGCCGGCCTGGTGGCGCGGCCGGGTCTAACGCAGCGCCTGGGCTCGGTGCTGCTGGATAACCTTGGCCTGTGCCTGGGCGCGCTGCTGCTGGTCGGACTGGTGATTTTTTATCTGCGTGCCTGGGATCGAGTCGGCCGTGACCCCGAAAAAGGTTTGATCATTCCACTGTTCGAAGCTCCGAAAGGCATGAGCGCGGTGCAGGCCGGCTACCTCTGGCATCGCGGTTTCAAAGGGGCTTATCAGGATGCGCGGGCGTTCAGTGTGTGGCTCACCGATATGGCCATACGCAAGCACCTGCATCTTGAAGACAAGCCGCGCGGCGGCGGTTTTACCCTGGCCCGTGGCACGGGTGAGCGGGATGACTTCAGTGAGGGTGATCGCGACCTGCGCAAGCGCCTGTTTCCCACCAATAAGGAAGGTATCGCCCTGGAGATTGGCAGCGACTACGAGCCGCGCCTGGCCGATGCCGTGGCTGGGCTGAAAACCCAGCTGCACACCCAGGGCAAGGCTTGGTTCAGCAATAACCGTGGCATCTGGACCTGGGGCCTGATCTGGGCGCTGGTTGGCTGCCTGGTAATGGTACTGACCGGCGCGCGTAACGCGGACGATGTGGCTGTCGGCCTGGCCGGCGTGGTGTTCACCATGGGCTTTGGCGTGCCGTCGCTGTTTGTGCTGTACATGGCCTGGAATCAGCCCAGTTTGGGCAAGCAGATCGGTCTGGGTCTGGCGGGGTTGATGTTTGTCTGGCCAGTGCCGATTGGCTTGTGGATGCTCAGTGATGCGGCGTCGTTGCCGGCCTTGCTGCTGCTCTGCGTGTATGTGCTGGTGGTGGTGCTGTTCTATTACCTGCTGCCAGCGCCATCGGTTGAAGGGCGGCGTTTGCTCGATCAGCTGGAAGGCTACCGTGACTACCTGCAACTGGCGGAAAGCGACGCACTGGCCCTTGCCGGCAATGCCCCGGCGATGAGCATTGCGCTGTACGAGAAACACCTGCCCTACGCCATGGCCCTGGGTGTGGAGGACAAGTGGAGCGCGCGCTTCAGCACGGCGTTGGCCAATGGCCTGATCGACCCGGCGCAGCGTGGCTATCAACCGGACTGGTACCACAGCCGCAGTTCATTCAGCACACCGCTGGCCATGAGCGCCGCTTTGGCTGCCGGCCTGAGCAGCGCCACAGCACTGGCTTCATCGCCCCCGTCGAGCAGCTCGTCAGGTGGGGGCGGTTCATCCGGCGGTGGTTCGTCAGGCGGTGGCGGCGGTGGCGGGGGAGGCGGCGGTTGGTAGGAAGCTTCTGTGGGAGGGGCTTGAGCTGCGACTAACGTTGATCGCGGCTACGACTGCATGGATGCAGGAGGTAGAGCGAAGCAGGATGCCCAAGCCGAAAGCCCCCCACACATCATGACCTCAGCAGCACTAAGGCTTTCGAGTTTCCTGCAGCTTGGCCAGTAAGGCTTCGCTTTTCGCCAACTGCTCGGCTTCGCTGAGCTGCGGATTTTCCAGCACGCTGTCGAGTTGTGCGATCAGCTCGCTCTGCCGGTTGATCCGCTCATCGAGTTTTTCCAGTTTGCGCTGGTTGTACCAGCTCCACAGTGCCAGGGAGCAGGCGGCCAGCACCACGGCGGTTAGCACGATAATCGTCAGGGTGTTCATCGCAGCTCCAGAGTTTTGCGCATCAGCATGCGCGGCAAGTTAACAGTGCCGCGCGTCACCGTCTGTGCCTGCTGCACAGAAAATCCCTGACCGGCAAAAAATGCCTGGGCCACTAGGCTGGCTTCGGTAAACAGCTCGCGCACCCCCGCCGCGCGCAAGCGTTGCTCGGCAGCGGCATACAAGGCGCTGGCCACACCCTGGCGGGCATAAGCGGGCGCGCAGTACAGCAGGTCGATATGGCCATCCAGGCTAAATCCGATAAATCCGGCCATTGAGCTGCCATCTTCGGCGATAAGTAAATTAAGTGACATCAAACGTGTTTGCCAGACCGATAGGTCTGCAACCTCGGGAGACCAGGCCTGTCGCTGCGCTGCGTCGTAATGCTGAGTGGTCAACTGGCTGACCGATGCCTGAAACAGTGCGACCAGGGCGGGTAAATCCTGAGGTTGGTAGGCCCGTAAGTTGAATGCGGCGGACGGCTGGGTTGTCATCGGAGTGGTCTGCAAGGGTTTGCCCGGCAGGTTAGCGCCGCGTATGGGCCAGGTAAATCGCCTCAGCGCCAGTTCCACGTGCTGGCGGCAACCGCATCGTGGGCGTGCAGGCTTTCCGCGTGCACCACGCGCAGGTGAAAGGCGCTGAAGGCCGGTTGTTCGCGCAGGGCGCTGTGCAGGCGGCGGGCAGCGTCTTCGCAGAACATCAGGTTTTGCCCGTTGGCCAGGGCGAAGGCCTGCTCATCGGCGCGCTTTACCGCCGTCTGCACAGCGGTGCCGAGGGCTTGTTCGGCGGCGTCGATCAGCGCAACCAGCGGCAACTTCGCGCTGTCGCCGTGCAGGCGCACTTGCAAAGTGGCGGTACTGCGTTGGCTATGTGGTGTAGCGACGATGCCCTGGGTTGAGCCGAGCCAGGCCAGCAATTGTGCGTGGTCCAGCGGCTGGTTGGCGAAGTCCTCGACAAAGCGCTGCTGAATCAGCTGGCGCGCCAGGGCGGCGGAGCAAGGGCAGGTCGAGGAATAGGTCACTTCTACCTGTAGTTCCACGTGAAACCCCCATGAATCCTGGCGTGCACGCACTTCGAAGGGGTAGGCCTTCCAACCTGAGAGGGGGCTGACCAGTGCTGGGCGGTTGAGCAAGGCCTCGCCGCGCAAGGTAATCGATGCCTGCTGCGACAAACCCTGATGGCTGTCGAGAAACTCGCCCATTAACTCTCGCAGCGTCGTCGGGTTCAGTTCGCGCTGTTCCAGCGCATGCAGCGCCAGGTATAGGCGCGACATATGGATGCCGCGCGCATTGCCATAGTCCAGGCTAACCCCGATATCGGCGCGGGCATGGATGTGTTGCTCAGCCAGTTTGATCGGCAGCGCGATGCCCTGCATGCCGACCCAGTCTAGGGCCAGGGCGTGGGCAGGCGCTTGCGTGGCTATGTCCGGCAAGGTCAGTGCGTTCATCAGAAATCAGCCCTCGGCTGTGGGTTTAAATGTTATGTTATAACAAGTAAATTACAAAGCCAGCGAATCCTGACGATGACCGAAACGCCGCTTACCCACGCCGAACTGCTCGCCCAGCCGGCAGATGACTACATGAATACCGCGCAGCAGCAGTTCTTCCGCGCGCTGCTGCTCACCCAGCGCGGCGAGCTGCAAACCCGCATTGCCGAAGAGTTCGAAGGCCTGCGCGAGCGCGAAACCAGCAGCGATCCCGCTGACATTGGCAGCGCCGAAGAGCAACGCCAGTGGCAACTGCGCTTGCTGGAGCGGGAAAAAAACTGCTCGACAAAATCGACGAAGCCCTTGAGCGGCTGGCCCGTGGTGAATACGGGTGGTGCGTGGAGACCGGTGAGCCAATCGGCCTCAAGCGCCTGTTGCTACGGCCCACCGCGAGCCTGTGCATCGAAGCCAAAGAGCGTCAGGAACAACGCGAAAAACACCTGCGCCACGCAGAATTCTGATGGAGCCTGAAACTATGACCAATCGCCTTCCCGTAACCGTGTTATCCGGCTTTCTCGGCGCCGGTAAAAGCACCCTGCTTAACGCCATTCTGAAAAACCGTCAGGGTTTGAAAGTGGCGGTAATCGTTAACGATATGAGCGAGATCAACATCGATGGCAGCGAAGTTCAGCGCGATGTCAGCCTGAACCGTGCCGAAGAAAAACTCGTGGAAATGAGCAACGGCTGCATTTGCTGCACCCTGCGCGAAGACCTGCTGGAAGAAGTCGGCCGCCTGGCCCGCGATGGGCGTTTCGATTACTTACTGATCGAATCCACTGGGATCAGCGAACCGCTGCCGGTGGCCGAAACCTTTACCTTCCGTGGTGAGGACGGCCAGAGCCTGGCCGATGTGGCGCGCCTGGACTGCATGGTAACGGTGGTCGACGGGGTGAACTTCCTCCGTGATTTCCATGAGGCCGAAAGCCTGGCCAGCCGTGGCGAAACCCTCGGTGAGGAGGACGAGCGCTCGATCACCGACCTGCTGATCGAGCAGGTGGAATTCGCCGATGTGCTACTGATCAGCAAGATCGACCTGATCAGCAGCCACGAGCGCGAAGAGCTAATGGCCATTCTCAAGGGCCTCAACACTCACGCCGAAATTGTGCCGATGGCCATGGGCGCGGTGCCGCTGGAGAAAATCCTCAACACCGGCCGCTTCGACTTCGAGCGCGCCGCCCACGCACCGGGCTGGCTTAAAGAGTTGCGCGGTGAACACATTCCTGAAACCGAGGAATACGGTATTGCTTCAACGGCTTACCGTGCACGCAAGCCGCTGCATCCCGAGCGCTTCTTCAACTTTATTAATCGCGAATGGACCAATGGCCGCTTGCTGCGCAGCAAGGGCTTTTTCTGGCTGGCCAGCAAATACCAGGAGGCCGGCAGCTGGTCCCAGGCGGGCGGTTTGATGCGTCACGGCTTTGCCGGGCGCTGGTGGCGCTTCGTACCCAAGGCGCAATGGCCGACCGACGAAGAAGGGCTGCAGGCGATTATGAAAAACTGGCAGGCGCAAACCGGCGACTGCCGTCAGGAGTTGGTGTTTATCGGCCAGAACATCGACTTCGCTCAACTAACCGCCGAACTGGATGCCTGCCTGCTGACCGATGCGGAAATGGCCCTGGGCGTAGATGCCTGGCAGGCGCTGCCCGACCCGTTTGGCCCCTGGCATGAGGAAGCTGCCTGATGCTCGCGCCTGTGCTGCGCCATCCGCTGCAGCAGGTCAGCAGCGAACAGATTGATGTGCTTGGCGAGGTACTGCGTGACGAGGTCAACTTGGCCGTCTGGCAACGCCAGTTGCCGGCACAGATCAGTGATTTCGCCAGCGCTTTGCTGGCTCAGGGCGATCTGCCGGGGCAGGCGGCCTTTTTGCAGGACGTTAGTTGGCTGATCAGTGCTTTTGCCTGCCTGTTCGATGCCAAACGCATCGGCCTGCGCCTGCGTATTCTCGACAAGGCCATGTGCCCGCGCTTTCACGTTGACCACGTGCCGGTGCGGCTGATTACCAGCTACGCCGGGGTTGGCAGTGAGTGGCTGCAGGAGGGCGTAATGGCGCGTCGTCGCCTCGGCGACCCGGCCGCCGAACCCAGCGATGCCGCGTTGATCGAGCGCGCCGAGGCGGGCCATGTGCTGCTGGCCAAGGGCGAGAAGTGGATTGGCAACGAGGGCGGCGGCTTGATCCACCGCTCGCCGCAACCGCCGGCCGGTGAGCGGCGATTGCTCTTGACCCTGGACTGGCTGGCTTAAATTTCAGGCAAAAAAATAGGCTGCGAGAAAGCAGCCTTAAGCACCAGAAAGGCACACCGGCGCGTGACCCGGCATGCAGGGGTGAGGTACCCAAGGCCACTAAAACATAGACAGGATTACGCTTTGATGACGGTTAGCGCGCCATCCATACACCCTTGCTCTGCTGCTCGCAGAAGGGCTTGAGGTAGGTGGCGTCGCTGGCCACGCCGTAATAATGCACATCCTGCTTATAGGGCGTGCCGCCCACCGTTGAATTGCGGCATACGCCGAAGGAGCCCATCGGGCACTGCTCGACAAACTCCACCTCGACCTTCTGCCCCTGCAGCTGCGGCTGGCAGAAACCGGTGCGGAACAGGTTGGGCGGGATGCTACGGTTCTGCTGGCAGACCTTCACATCCAGGCGCTCGGCCTGGCTATGCACCACACAGGCTTCACCCCAGGCCAGGCCGGACAGTGTGAACAGGCTCAGCAGCAGAAAAACGCGCATCCATTGACCCTCTGAAAATATGCCGGCGACTCTAGCATGCTGCTTTTATTCAGTCTGCGCCCCGTACCGGGGTTCTCCCCAGGCCGGCAAACCCGCACCATAGGCCCATGCTGAAAAATATCCCTACCCACGTAATTGCCGGCCCCCTAGGTGCTGGCAAGACCAGCCTGATCCGTAATCTGCTGGCGCAGCGCCCGGCTGATGAACGCTGGGCGGTGCTGATCAATGAATTCGGTCTGGTTGGTTTGGATGCCGCGCTGCTCACCACTGATGACGACGGTGTTGCCCTGGGTGAAGTGGCGGGCGGCTGCCTGTGTTGTGTTAACGGCGTACCGTTCCAGGTCGGCCTCAGTCGTCTGCTGCGCCAGGCTAAACCCGATCGCCTGCTGATCGAACCATCCGGCCTCGGCCATCCTCTGGTACTGCTTGAGCAACTGCGTGAAATGCCCTGGGCTGGGGTTTTGGCGGTGCAGGCACCGCTGCTGGTGCTGGACGCTCAGGCACTGGCTGCGTGTGAAGCGCTGCCGGAGAGCCAGCAGGCGACGCTTGGCCACGCCGGGCTGCTGCTGTTGAACAAGGCCGAAGACCTAGATGAAGCCACCAAGGCGCGCATCCAGGCGCAGCTGCCCGCGCGCCCGATTTACTGGACCAGTCAGGGTGCATTGCCGCTCGCAGCGTTGCCCGGCTTTAGTGCCCAGGCCGATAGCGACACTACGCCGGATAACCTGCCCACGGCCGCGGCGCCATTGCCGCAACTGTGGCTCAGCTCAAGCGAGCCGATCTGCCAGGTGCAACAGCAGGCCGAAGGCTGGAGCATCGGTTGGCGCTGGCACCCTAGCCAGCAGTTTGAGCTGCTGCGCGTACAAGAGTGGCTGAGCAGCTTGCCCTGGCGCCGCGCCAAGCTGGTGCTGCACACCAATGCCGGCTGGCTGTCCGCCAACGCCCTCAACGGTGATGCCCTGCATTGGCAAAACAGCGAATGGCGCAAGGACTCGCGGCTGGAGCTGATCTTCAGCGAAGCGCAGGAGGTGTCGGCGTTGCAGGCCGGGTTCGCGGCCTGTGCATTAGCGCCAGAGCATTTCGGCCAGGCTGCCGAACAGCAGAATCAGCACAGCCAGGGCGCTGATACGCAAAGCCAGGGGTGAGGTGACCCACTGCAACGCCTGCTGTTTGGGTGCTTCACGCAGTGCATGCCACTCTTGGCGGAACGCAGGGTCGATGCGCAGGGCAAATAGCCTGTCGCGGTACAGCAGGTGTCGAGCGTGGCTCATCTGACTGTAAAGCGGCAGGCGAATAGCAAAGTGCAGTTCGCCGTCTGCGGCACGTCCCATGTCCAGTACATGGCAGTCGATGCCGGCGCTGCTGAGTTGTTCTTGCAGGTGCTCGATAAAGCCTGCATGGCTGGATTCCAGTAAAACAAACACCCTGACGTCCTCCTTGATAGGTCTGCGGCCAGGATGCCGGAGTCAGATAGAACTGACGAGTCCTCTGGCGATGCGGATAATCCCCACCTGAATACGATCACGCAAGGCACGCTCATGCATCTCCACCCCTGGTCACACGACAGCAGCGCCGGCTTTACCTTGCGCGGTTGGCATTCACCGCCTTCGGGCAAGCCCGTGCTGCATTTTTTGCATGGCAACGGCTACTGCGGGCGGGTCTACACACCACTGCTGGCGCTGTTGGCCGAGGATTTCGACCTGTGGTTATGCGATGTACAGGGGCATGGTGAGAGTGATCACGGTGGCCGCTTCCACGGTTGGAACCGCAGCGCCGAACTGGCGGTAGAAGCTTTTAACGCCGGGCGTGAGCGGTTTGCCGATGCGCCGGCTTATGCCTTGGGCCACAGCTTTGGCGGGGTGTTGACCAGCCTGATCCTGGCCCAGCAACCGCAACTGTTTCAGCGTGCGGTGTTGCTTGATCCGGTGCTGTTCAGCCCAGCGATGATCGGCGTTATGGCGCTGTCCGATGTTGTGGGCCTGAGCCGGCGCACCACTTTGGCCAGCAAGGCGCTCAAGCGCCGCAGCAGCTGGCCAGACCGCGCCGCTGCGTATGACGCGTTGCATGGCCGTGGGATGTTCCGTGGCTGGACCGAAGAAGCGTTTGCCGCGTATATCCAGCATGCCTTGAAAGACAGCGACAAGGGCGCCGAGCTGCGTTGCCGGCCAAGTCGCGAAGCCGATATTTTCAGCTCCTTTCCCAAGCGCCTGTGGCCGTCACTGGCCAAGGTGACGACGCCGACGCAGGTTCTTTATGGCGAGCGCAGCTACCCCTTTGTCGCTAAATCGGTGGCACGTTGGTGCGCCAGTAACGCCCATGTCAGCGCCCATGTGGTACCCGGCGGACACTGCTTATGCAGGAGCACCCGACCGACAGCGCCGCGCGGGTTACGCATTTCTTGTTGCAGCGCGATTAAGCCCGATGAGCTGCCGTGAGGATGCCTGGCTGGCGCTCTCCGAGCTGTGGCTGGACACTGAGCTGGATGAGTCGGCGCTCCGATCTATCGCCACCCGGCTGCGCGCCAGTGGTTTGAGCCTGGATGAATTGCAGCAGATCTACGCGTATGAGGTTGCACCGCAGGTCTGGCTTAACCACTGGGCCGTCGCCGGGGTGTGGGAGGGGTTCGAGGCGCAATGGCTGTTGGCGGGTTGCCGGCGAAATCAGTCGGGCGGGCGTTGGCATCGGTTGAAATGCCGCGTGCTACGCCGGCCGATGACCTACGGCTGTCGCGCTGAATGGCAGCAGATCTTGGCCTTTCTGGCTGATCGGGATTTTAACTAGTCGGCCTTAATGCGGCGTGTTGTTGTCCGAATCCTGACGCTGACTGCGCCACTGCTGCATCTCAATCACCTGAGCGCTGGGTGCCGGCGGTTCACGGAAAGGGTGCGGCGCCAGTTCGATACGCCCCAGCTGTTTGCCAAACAGGGTGATGCTGCCGACATGCCGCTGCTCGCCGGTGACGGTGAACTCGAAGCCATACACCCGCGCCAGGCGCTTGCGCCCGCGTGCATCGGGTAACAGGGTGAGCCGTCGCAGGGCGACATTCTCATCCAGCAACTCGATGTCGGATTTGGCGCAGTGTTGTTTCACCAACCCCAGTGCGTACTCACGCAGACCATGGGCATGCCACAGCCAGGCGCACGCAGTGGCGAACAGCATCAGCAGAAATACATCGAAGAGGTCGATCATGGCGGCTCCGGCGGCAGGAGGCTGAGCTTAACAGAGCCTGTCTTTCGCTTACGCATCCACGCAGATACGGTTTCGCCCCTGCGCTTTGGCGTTGTAAAGCTGGGTGTCCGAGCGTTGCAGCAGCTGTTGCAGGCTGTCGCCGGGACGAGCGCAGGTCAGGCCGATGCTGACGGTGGCGTGCAGCGGGCCCTGGACAGTGGCGAGGGGCTGTGTGTGCAGGGCATTGCGTAGACGTTCCAGGCGCTGTTGCGCAGCGTTGAGGTCGCTGTCGGGCAGGAGGATGACGAATTCCTCACCGCCGAAGCGGGCGAACAGGTCGGTGCTGCGCGCCTGCTGCCGGCACAGTTCGCTGAACGCCACCAGCACCTGATCGCCGACGGCGTGGCCGTATTGGTCGTTGACCCGTTTGAAGTGATCGAGGTCGAGCATCGCCAAGCACAACGGGGTGCCTTGGCGTTGATTACGGCTCAGCTCGTGTTCGGCACGTTGCTGGAAGGCGCGGCGGTTCAGGGCGCTGGTCAGCGGGTCGGTGGTGGCGAGTTGGCGCAGCTGTTCTTCCAGGGCCTTGCGCTGGCTGACATCGCGGATCTCGGCGACCTGCTGCTGCGCTTCGGCCAGGCGCGCGATGCTCAGCTCGGCGGCGAATGGCTGGCCGTCCGCACGTTGAGCAAGCAGGTCGTGGGGGCGGCCATCGGCCTGTTGCAGCAGTTCGCTGAGCGGCTGTTGGCTGCTGCTGTCGAAAAGCCGCGATAGCGGTTGGCCGAGCAGTTGCTCACGGGTTTGCGCAAACAGCTGTTCCAGCTTGGGGTTGCTGTCGATGATGCGTTCGCCGTCGAGCACCATCACCCCGGCGTTGCTCACGCTCATCAGGCGTTCGAAACGTTCGGCGTTGGCAGCGGCCTGCTGGGCGTTACGCTGGCTGTCGGCGAGGATGCGGCGCATGGTCAGCAGCACTAGGCCGACCAAGGCCATAAGCCACAGGGGAATGCCGAAGTTGTAGGGCAGCAGGTAGCTTACCGAGCGCGTGACGTCGTCATGGACGATGCCTTGCAGGCCATCGTGCAGGCCGACCACGCCGCGCAGCAGGGTGACCAGGGCATAACCCAGCAAGGCGATGGCGACAAACTGGCAGACGCCGCGCAGTTCCACCTCGCTGGGCGCACGCCATAGCGCCCAGCAGGCTTGCAGGGGCAGCAGGCCGCCAATGGCGGCGTACAGCGCGACGAGGTATTCAGAATTAATGGGGCTGAGCCACCAGTGCCAGCTCAGGGCCAGGCTCATCAATCCGGCGCTGGCGGGTACGGTCCACCAGGGCAGCGGCAGGCCGAGAAAGCGAAACACGCCGAGCAGGATGATCGCCTCGCCGGCCAGTTGCAGGGCATTGCCAAGAATATTCAGCAGTTTGCTGCCACTGGCCATAAAACCCATGAACAGCAGGATGCCGATGATCAGGGTCCAGCTGCCCAGCATCCACAAACCGGGGCCACGGTAGGGGCGGGAGAAATACCAGAGCCCGCTGCAGGCAATGGCGCTCGCCAGCATCAGGTTCAGGCCCAGCAGCATGGGGGAGAAATACAGGCTTTCCATGGCCTTACTCGGTGTTATGCACGGGGCGTAATTGTGCCGCTGGCGTGTGGTGTTGTCTGCTCGTTCAGCTTTTTTCTTCGTTCAGTGCCTGGTAGCGCTGTTGCAGCTCGTGGCGGATCTGCCGGCGCTGCAGGGCCTGGCGTTGGCGCCGCAGGGCGTCCGCAGTGGTCGGCTCCAGGGCGGGAATGGGCACCGGCTTGCCCTGTTCATCCACCGCCACCATGGTGAAGAAGCAGCTGTTGGTGTGACGCACCGAGCGCTCGCGGATGTTTTCGGTGATCACCTTGATGCCGACTTCCATCGACGTACGCCCGGCGTAATTGACCGAGGCGAGGAAGGTCACCAGTTCGCCAACATGGATGGGCTCGCGAAAGATCACCTGATCCACCGACAAGGTGACCACATAGCGCCCGGCAAAACGGCTGGCACAGGCGTAGGCGACTTCATCGAGGTATTTGAGCAGGGTGCCGCCGTGCACATTGCCGGAGAAGTTGGCCATGTCCGGGGTCATCAGTACGGTCATCGACAGCTGGGCGTTTCCGGGTTCCATAGCGGGCTCTGTGCTGGGTTTGTGGCAACCATAGCAGGTGCAGGGGCAGGCCCGCGCGGTTGATCAGGGCAAGCCGAACTGCTGGCGCAGCTGGTTGAGCATGGGGGCCTGCTCGATCAGGAAGTGGTCGAAGCGTTTGATCAGTTGGGCATACCGGTAACTGCTCAGGTGAAAGCTGGTGGTGATCTGCGGTAATTGAGGGTCACGCTGCAGTTGCTGCGGTGCGATACCGAGCAGTTGCATATGGTGTTCCACCACCTGCGGGTTGGCGTAGATGGCATCCAGGCGGCCCCGTTCGAGCATGCGGATCAGGCTCTGGATGTCCTGCACTTCCACCAGTTCGATGCTGTGTTGATCCAGCAGCGGTTGCCAGGCCTCGGCGGTAAAGCCGCGCACGATACCCACCCGTTTGATCGCATTCAGGCCCTGAGCGAGCTGCTCGCGGCGCACCACGGTGGCGTCGACGATCTCCACCACGGCTTGGCTGTAATACAGCGGCTGGCCGTCACGGGCTTTACGGGGCCAGGCCGGATTATCGGGGAACAGCAGGTCGAGGCTATGTTCACCCAGCATATTACGGTACAGACGGTTGACCGGTTGCGGGCGCAGCTCCAGTTCAAGGCCTTCGTGCTTGGCGAAGGCCTGCAGCAGGGCGATGCAATAACCGTCGTAGGCCTGCCCCTCTAGAGCCTTGTAGTAGGGGTAGTAGTCGTGGTTTTCCAGGCCAACACGCAGCGGCTCGGCCAGGGCAACTACGCTGTACAGCCAGCAGACCAGGATAATGCAGAGGCGCATGGGCCACTCCAGGGTGCTCAGATCCAATACAGCGTAGCCTGCGCCGCCGTTGTCGTCAGGCGTGGGTCAGGTACCAGCGCCAGTCCTGCTCGCCGACTTCGCCCATAAACTGGCGGAACTCGTTCCATTTGATCGCCAGGAACACCTTGAGGAAGTCCTCGCCGAGTGCGTCCTTGGCCCAGGCAGAGTTCTCCAGCGCGCGCAGGGCGGTCAACCAGTCGGTAGGCAGGGTTTCACGGGCCTGCTCATAGCCATTACCGATGATTTCCTCGCCTGGATCGATCTGGTTTTTGATGCCGTGATGGATGCCGGAAAGAATTGCCGCCGCCGCCAGGTATGGGTTGGCATCGGCGCCGCAGATACGGTGCTCCACATGCCGGCTCTTGGCCGGGCCACCGGGCACGCGGAACGACACGGTGCGGTTGTTCACTCCCCAGCTCTTGGCCAGCGGCGCGTAGCTGTTGGCCTGGAAGCGGCGGAAGGAGTTGGCGTTGGGGCAGAAGATCGCCAGGGCGTCGTTAAGCGTGGCCATCATGCCGCCGATGGCGTGCTTGAGTAGCGGCGTGCCGTGTGGGTCTTCGGAAGCCATCAGGTTATTGCCGTCGGCGTCGGCCAGGCTGACATGCATGTGCATCCCGCTGCCGGCCAGGTCGCCGAACGGCTTGGCCATAAAGCAGGCCTGCAGCCCGTGCTTGTTGGCCACGCCCTTGACCAGGCGCTTGTAGCGCACGCCTTCATCCACCGCTTGCAACGCGTCGAAGCGGTGCTCCAGGGTCAGCTCCAGCTGGCCTGGCGCGTATTCGGAAATCGCCGTGCGCACTGGCAGGCCCTGCACTTCGCAGGCGGCGTAGAGGTCGTCGAGGAAGGCTTGCTGCTGCTCCAGCTCCAGCACGCCATACACCTGTGGTGCCTGCGGGCGCACGCCGTTGGCTTGCAGCGCCGGCTGCGGACGGCCATTGGCGTCGCGGGCCTTGTCCAGCAGGTAGAACTCCAGCTCCACCGCCATTACCGGGTGGTAGCCGTCGGCCTTGAGCCGGTCGATGGCGCGCACCAGCACATGCCGTGGGTCGGCCGGTGCGGCTGGCAGGCCCTGGGTCGGATGCATGCTCACCTGCAACTGACCGGTCGGTGTGCTGCGCCAGGGTTGCAGGGTCAGGCTGCCGGGCAGCGGGTAGGTCCAGCAGTCGGCATCGGCGACTTCCCAGACCAGGCCGCTTTCTTCAACGTCCTCGCCCTGGATGGTCAGCGCCAGGATCGAGCTGGGCAGCGGTCGGCCGTTCTCATAAATGGCTAGAAGTTCGTCGCGGTGCAGCAGCTTGCCGCGTGGGATGCCGTTGGCATCGATCAACATGAGTTCTATCAGGCGCACGTCGGGGTGGGCGGTAAGGAAATCGCGGGCTTCCTGGGGATTGGCGAATTGCATGGTGATTCTCACAGTGAGTCGTCAATTCGTGGGAGGCGCTTTAGCGGCGATTGTCGCGGCTGAAGCCCCTCCCACAGGCTGATCAATGAGTTACTCGCGGGCGCCGGGGATGGCCAGCAGTTCGGTCAGGGCCTGGTCGAGCATACTGATCAGCTTGTCCACATCCTCGGCCGTGGTGCTTGGGCAGCACAGGGTCATGTTGTGGAACGGGGTGATCAGGATGCCGCGGTTGATCAGGTAAAGGTGCAGGGCCATCTGCAGCTCGTCGTGGAACGCTGCTTCGGCTTCGGCGCCGGTCTTCGGCGACACCGGGCAGAACTGGAACTCACTGCGCGCGCCCAGTTCGGTCACCGACCATTGCAGGTCGTGCTTGCTGATCAGCGAACGGAAGCCATCGGCCAGGCGCTTGGCCAGCGGCAGCATGTGCGCGTAGGCGGCCGGGGTCATCACTTGTTCCAGGTTGGCGCGCATGCAGTGCATGGCCAGGGCGTTGGCCGACAGGGTGGTACCCATGCCGCTGTGACCATGGCCATGGCTGCCTTCGCTGGCACGCTTGCGCGCGGCGGTCATGGCTTCGGCCATCGCGGCGCTACAGCCGAAGATGCCACACGGCACACCGCCGGCAATCGGTTTGCCGACCACAAAGAAGTCCGGGTCGAGGTTCCACAGCTTCGTGCAGCCACCCATATCGGTGGAGATGGTGTGGGTTTCGTCGATGATCAGCAGCGCGCCGTATTTGCGGGTCAGCTCGCGGCACGTCTGCATAAAGCCCGGCTCGGGCAGGACCATGCCGATGTTGGTCATCGCCGGCTCGCACAGCAGGGCACAGACGTCGCCTTTAGCCAGCGCCGCTTCCAGCGCAGCCACGTCGTTGAACGGGATCGAGCGGCTGTACTCGGTCAGGTCATAGGCTTGGCCGACCAAACCGCTGCGCGGCACGGTTTCGCCGTCGATACAGCGCACCATTACGTCATCCACCGTGCCGTGGTAGCAGCCGTCGAACACCAGTAATGTCTTGCGCTGGGTGATCGCGCGGGCCCAGCGCAGCACGTAGCGGTTGGAGTCCGTGGCGGTGGCGGTGACCTGCCAGAACGGCAGGCCGAAGCGTGCGGCCAGCAACTCGCCGCAGACCACCGCGTCTTCGCCCGGCAGCATGGTGGTCAGGCCGTTGTTGCCTTGTTCGGCGATGGCCTTGGCGATCGGGTCCGGGGAGTGGCCGAACATGGTGCCGGTGTCGCCCAGGCAGAAGTCGATGTATTCGTGGCCGTCGACGTCATAGAAGCGTGCGGCCTTGGCCCGCTCGACAAACAGCGGCACCGGTGTCGACCAGTCGGCCATCCAGTGCATCGGCACGCCGCCGTACAGCGAGTGGCGCGCACGCTCGGCCAGGGCCACGGATTTTGGATTGCGCGCGATAAAGCGCTCACGCTCACGTTGGGCGAAGGTTTCTACGGCGGATGGGTGGATACCACTGGCAGTCATGTTGAACACCTCGTTCGAATATCTGCACATGCTATTTTGTGATCACAGAAAACTCAAGCATTGGTTTGATTGGGCTTTATTGCTAGATTATCGCCATATTTGTGATCACAGGATTCCATGAAATGGTCTTTCAACAGCACGTTGCGTTAATCAGCGGCGCGGGCAGTGAATCCGGTATCGGCCTGGCGATTGCCCGTCGTCTGGGTCGTGCCGGAGCGCGGGTACTGCTGACTGCCAGCAGTGCGCGGGTCGAGCAACGGGTCGCTGAACTATGTGCAGAAGGTATTCAAGCACGGGGTCGCGCCGCTGACCTCACTGATGAGCAGCAGGTCGCTGAATTACTCGACTGGGCCCACGCGCAGTGGGGGCAGATCGACATTCTGGTGAACAATGCCGGCATGGCCATGCAGGGCAGCCCCGAGCCGTTTGCCGAGTTGGCGGACATGGATCTGGCGACCTGGAACCTCTCCATCGCGCGCAACCTCGGCACTGCTTTTTTGCTCACGCGCGCGGTGCTGCCGGGTATGCGGGCGCGCGGCTACGGGCGCATCGTCAATATCAGCTCGACCACCGGCACCCGTGGCAGCAACCCTGGTGAGGCGGCCTACAGCGCGGCCAAGGCTGGCATGCTCGGCCTGTCCATGGGGTTGGCGCTGGAAGTGGCCAAGCAGGGCATTACGGTCAACAGCGTGGCGCCGGGTTGGATTGCCACCGGCTCCAGCACCGACGAAGAACGCCATGCCGCCGAGTACACCCCGCTGGGTCGCGCCGGTCAGCCTGACGAAGTGGCGGCGGCGGTAGCCTTCCTTGCCTCGCCGGAGGCCAGCTATATCACCGGTGAAGTGCTGGTGGTGGATGGCGGTAACTGCCTGGTCGAGAACAAGGCGCCGTGAACCAGTAGAATTCTTGCCGCCGCTCAATTGCGGCGCTCTTCGTTAGAAGGAATACCCATGCGTAACTGCTCGCTGACACTTGCCCAACTCCCTGCACCGCCGGCACAAGGATGCTGCTGAACCATGGCCGATAACCTGCAAGATCAACTCTACCAACGTATTCGTGAAGGCCTGCTGGCTGGGCGCTTTCAGCCCGGTGAACGCTTGAAAATTCGTGATCTGGCGGCCGAGTGGGGCACCAGTCCGATGCCGGTACGCGCCGCCTTGCAGCGTCTGGTCGCTGAGGGTGCGCTGGAAGGCGAGCCACAGCGCTCGGTACGCGTGCCACCGATGACCCGCGAGCGTTATCAGAACATTTTCCAGGTGCGTCTGGGGCTTGAAGGCCTGGCTGTAGAGCTGGCCACCCCGCGCCTGACGCCGGCCGACCTGGCTGAGCTGCGTGACTGTGTGGCGCGCATGGATCAAGCCATCGAACAGCGCCAGGTGCAGGCTTATCTGAATGCCAACAGCCAGTTTCACCTGCACCTCTATAGCGCCTGTGGCAACCCGGTACTGTTACGCAGCATTGAGTCGTTGTGGCTGCAGGTTGGGCCGTTTTTCAACCAGCTGTTCACGGGTGCGGACCTGTCGTTGCGCCTTAACGACTTTCACGAAGAGGCCTTTACCGCCATCGAAGCCGGTGATGCCAAGGCCGCGCGCCAGGCCATGGAACAGGATCTGAGTTACTTCGCGCGCTTTCTTCTCAATTTGCTTGATCTGGAATCCGGCCAGCGTTGAGTGGACGCTGCCTTGCTGGCAGCGGGTGCACCGACAACTACACTGATTCGACTCTGAGACGACAGCACAAGGGCTCCTCAATGCTGGAATACGGCAGTAAACGCATCCTGATCGTCGATGATTTCACAGACTTTCGCAGTTCGCTTAAGTCCATGCTGCGTGACATGGGCGCGCGTGATGTGGACACCGCTGACCGCGGTGAAGAAGCCCTGAGCATGTGCCGCAACAAGCGCTACGACATCATCCTGCATGACTACAACCTGGGCGGTGGCAAGAATGGCCAGCAGGTGCTGGAAGAGTTGATCGCCGGGAAGCTGATCAGTCATCAGTGCATCTTTGTCATGGTTACCGCCGAAAGCAGCCAGGCCATGGTCCTCAGCGCCCTTGAGCATGAGCCGGATGCCTACCTGACCAAGCCGTTCAACCGCGCCAGCCTCGATCAGCGCCTGGACAAACTGGTGGAGCGCAAAACTGCGCTCAAAGGCATTCTTCAAGGCCTCGACAAACAGGACCCGGCCGCCGTACTGGAGGCCTGCAAAACCCTCAGCCAGCAGGACAAGCGCTACCTGCCCTTGTGCCAGCGCTACCAAGCCACGGCGCTGCGCGAGCTGGGGCGTCTGGATGAGCTGGAGCAGCTGCTCAATGGCGTATTGGCCGAGCGACCGTTGCCCTGGGCGCAGGTGGCGCTGGCCGGCCTGATGCACAAGCGCGGCGAGTTGAGTCGTGCGCAGAGCCTCTACGAGAAGGGTTTGCAGCTATTCCCGATGATGCCGGCACTGTACGACGGCCTGGCCGCCGTGCTGCTGGCGCAGGGCGAGAGCCAGCGCGCTCAGCAAGCCCTTGAAGATGCGGTCAAATTGGCTCCGCTGGCGATTCGCCGGCAGATGCAGCTGGGCAAACTGGCGCTGGATAACCAGGACTTCGACAGCGCCGGGAAGGCCTATCGACAAGCCATGGAGCAAGGTCGCACCTCCAAATTCAAGAGCCCGGAAAACTACCTTGGTCTGGCCCAGGCGATCACCGCCCAGGCCGGTGACGGCTCGCTCGATAAGCGCTTGCAGATCGAGGTCAGTCAGGCTCTCGGTGAGCTGGATAAAATCTATGCCCATGACCCCAATGTGCAGGTGCGCTCACGCCTGGCCCTGGCCAGCAGCCTGAATAAATCCGGCGAGCCCAAGCGTGCTGCGCAACTGGCTGCCGATGCCGCTGCTGCGATGGAAAAGCTGCCGCAGCTGTTTGCCGCCGATACTGCCCTCAGCGTCGCCAGCCAGTTGCGCGCGCTGGGCCAGACGGCAGCCAGTGATGCCTTGCTGAAAAGCTGTGTCGAGGTATACGGCGACGACCCGCAGGTGATGCAAGGCGTGGCCCGGCAGACTGACAACGCCGAGATTCTCTCTAGCGGTAAAGAGGCCGTGGAGCTCAATCGCCAAGGTGTGCGCTGCTACCAGCAGAAGCAGTTCGACGAGGCGCTCCGGTTGTTCCGTCAGGCCTTTGCCCTGCAACCGAAGAACATCAGCATCGCCCTCAATACCGCACAATCGCTGTTGCAATCGGCCAGCGGCGAAGCGTCTGCCGCTTTACTCGAGGAGTGTCGGCGCTGCCTGGCCGTGGTCAGCCAGATGCCCGAGACGGATGCCCGGCATGCGCGTTACCTGCAGCTGCAGCGGCGAGCGTCCGGCCAATGAGTGATTCCCCCGGAGGACTGGACTTCTCCACGGTGATCGCCTCCACCGTACACGACATGAAAAACTCCCTGGCTATGCTCACCCGCGCCCATGCGCAGTGGCAGTCGCAGCTGCCGCCTGAGCAGCAGCAGGCCAGCGAGCAGGGCGTGATCGAGTACGAGTTTGCCCGTCTCAACGGCATGCTGGTGCAACTGCTCGGCCTGTATAAGCTCGGCGTTAACCAGCTACCCATGCGCCCTGGTTATCACGAGGTCGAGGATTTTCTCCAGGCCCAGCTGGCGCGGCACTTCGAGGTGCTGCAAAGCCGGCAGATCAGCGCACGCTGCGAGGTGGAAAGCTTCGATCTGATGGGCTTCTTCGATGAAGAACTGCTCGGCTCGGTGGTTGCCAACATCATCACCAACTCCATCCGCTACGCCCACAGCGCCTTGCTGATTCGGGCCTGGGAGGAAGGCGGCAAGCTGGTGCTGGCGATCTGTGACGACGGCCAGGGCTACCCGCAGGAGATGCTCAGCCAGCAATCCAACTACGTCCTCGGCCTCAAGCACAGCACCGGCAGCACCGGCCTGGGCTTGTACTTCGCCGGCCGCATCGCCGAGCTGCACGAACGCCACGGCGTGCATGGGCATATCGAGCTGGCCAACGGCGCGCCGCTGGGTGGTGGGGTGTTTCGGATTTATCTGCCCTGAAACGACTGCGGCCCTGCGGTGTGTATAACGCCGCAGGGCCGCACGTAAGGCCGTAAAAAACGCTTAGCTTTCCAGCCAGACGTCACGTACCCAGTGCCAGACCGATTCCCAGGTTTCGTCTTCGTTGATTTCGCCGGTTTCCGCTTCCCACAGCAGCACGGTGCCGTCTTCTTCGACCACGTAGTAGTTGCCGTGGTCTTCGCACAGCGGCACGAATTCGCGCGGTACGCCCAGGGACCAGGCGGTGGCGGCGACTTCCGGTAGGTAGGTATGCGATTGCGGGTCGCTGGCGGTTACCGGTTCCAGGCGGCCGTAGACTACATCGCTGACCTGCAGCAGGTATTCGCGCAGGGCGAAGGGCAGATGGATAAGGATCTGCTCCTGAATCTCCACCAGGGTTTCTTCTTCCGGCAACTCCAGCGGGACGGGCACCGGCTCGTTGAGTTCGCGCAACTGTTCGATGACTTCTTCCACGGGGTTGGCCTCTTTTGCAGGTAATACGGGAGCGTCTTATACCTTAGACGGGTCTAAGCAAAAAGCTGGCACAGTGCTATTGTTCATGTGGACAGTGCGTCAATTTTTGAACGTCATTAATTGGTCGAGTCATGAAAAGTGAAACGCAAGACTCCGAAGATGGTGCGCTCAGCGAGGAGGAGCGGCTCCAACTGCTGACCACCGCTGGCAAGCGCAACCGCCTGTTTATCCTGGCGTTGGCCGGGGTGCTGGGTAGTCTGATGCTGGTTTCGGTCGGGCTGAATATTCACAGCGTGTTCAGTGCCGGTGATGGGCCGCGTATTCAGGCGCTGGAAAAAAAGCTCCTGCAGCTTGAGCAGCAACTGGCCGTGCAGCAGACCGCATTGAGCAATCAGGAAGAGCTGTTGGCCAGTCAACAAGCCTCACAACTGACCGGGTTATTTGAGCGTGCGGAGAACCCAGACACCATCGCTGAAGTGAGCAAGGTATTGCAGGCTCAGGAGCGTGATTATCAGCAAGTGATGCAGGGGCTGAAGGCCGGTATGCGTGATTTGGCCAACATGCTGCCGGGTTCGCGCAGCTGGCTGGCTGATTACAACGAAATGATTGATCGCGCGGAACTGAACAGCCGTCAGCGCCGTGAAGAAATCCAGGCATGGAGTGAAAAGGCCCAGCAGCCAGCCCCGGCGGCCAAGCCGCCGGGTACCAGCGTCGATCCGGGCTAGCGGTTAGCCCATGTGGAAGAAGGCCAGTTTATTGCCGTCCAGGTCACGGAAATAGCCGCCATAGAAGCCCGGTATGCGTTCGCCCGGCGCCCCTTCGTCGCTTGCGCCTAACGCGATGGCTTTGGCGTACAGTTTGTCCACGCCCTCGCGTGATCCGCCTGGCAGGGCGATCATCTGGCCATTACCTGGCGTCGGTGCTTGCTTGTCATGGGGAATACAGATGGCAAACATCGGCTGCCCCTTGGCGATGCCATAGAACGCGATGCGGCCCAAATCCATGACGATTTTGGCACCCATCTCTGCCAGCAAAGGGGTGTAGAACGACTTGGCTTTCTCCATGTCGGTGGTGCCCACAGTGGTGTATCCGATCATTGCTTAATCCTCAGGGTGGTGTGCTTGGCGCGGATCAGATTGCACTTTGAGTAGGCCGCGCGCCAGTCCATACAGTTGCTGAATGATAGACAAAGAAAACCCGGGACTTGCCCGGGTTTTCGCAGCATAGCGAGGGATCAGCCGTTCTGGCGGATACCGGCCACCAGCCACGGCTGGTTGTCACCAACGGCCCGCTCCAGACGCCAGCTTTCGCTGAATACTTCGCCCTGGTCAAAGCGCGAGGTCTTGGCCACGCCGGTGAAGGTCAGGGTGGCTACGGTCTTGTCGCTCAGATCATCGACGCCATCCAGCTGTACATCGAGGTTGTCGACGTAGGTGGACTGGAAGCCATCGCCCAGGTCTGCACGCTCGCGGCTGAGGAACTCCAGCAGCTGTGGGGTGACGAACTCGGCGATCTTGTCCATCTCGTTGGCATCCCAGTGCTGTTGCAAGCTGAGGAAGTGCTCACGACCGGCGCTGATAAAGCTCTGCTCGTTGAACCAGGCCGGGGCATTGATCACCGGTTTGATCGCAGCCGCTGCACTGCTGCCGCCGAAGATCGAGGCTGGAGCCGCTGGCATTTCACGCTGCATCGGTGCGCCGTTGGCAGTCGCCGGGCTGGCTTGCTGACGACGAGCGGCGAGGAAGCGGAACAGCAGGAAGGCGATCAGGCCGAAGATCAGCATGTCCATGATCTGCAGGCCTTCGAAGCCGTCACCCATAAACATCGAGGCCAACAGACCACCTGCGGCCAGACCGGCCAATGGGCCCAGCCACTTCGATGCACCGCTGGCTGCTGCAGGCTGACGGCCGGCCGCTGCAGGTGCTGCACTTTGCTGGGCTGGCGCTTGGCGAGCCTGGTGGCTTGGCGCGGAACCGAAGGATTTGCCGCTGCCCATACGTTTGGCTTCGGCGTCGAAACTCATGGTGGTCAGTCCCAGGCTGAGGAACATGGCCAGGGCGATGCTAAGGAAACGCTGCATGGTTAGCTGTCTCTTGGTGATTGGATCTACGCGCGGCATCTTGCCCGGCGTGAGCGACGCTGGCTAGGCCTAGAATGTTTCGAGCTTTTGCCCGTGCGCCTGAGTCAGCGGCGCAGCAGCACCAGTAGCGGCCCGCAGCGTAACTGCCGGCGCAGCAGGGCGCGGAAGTCGGCGGGGTCTTCCTCGGGGTGGCGCAGCCAGTGGATAAAGCAGCGCAGGTAAACGCCGGTCAGTAGGCTTTCCTCGGCGATGCGGCACAGGTGCAGGGTTTCCCGCCGCGCCGCTTCACGCCACCACTGCACGGTGCGGCTGATGCGCAGCAGGCCACCAAGCTGCAGGTGGATATGCCCCGGTTCGAGTTTGTACAGCAGCATCTGCCCGCTCACTGCGCGGTGCGCTGCCAGGCTGTCGAGCCAGGCGATCAGCAGTTCTTCCAGGCGTTTGGCAGGCTCTAACGTCAGCAAGTCTGCGCCGTTGCCGCGCGCCAGCAGGGCCTGGTCGGCACGGTCGAACCAGGCTTCCACCAGCTGATCCTTCTCGCGGTAATGCACAGCGATGGCATCCAGCCCCACACCCAGGTCGGCCGCCACATCGAACAGATGCAGGCGTTCCCAGCCGCAAACATCTGCCAGTTGCAGGGCGCTATCGAGTATCTGTGACGCGGAGACAGTTGCGCGTTTCATCGGCTCACCTCGCCAAGCAGTATGGGCGGCGAGCGCCGTCGGGCTGGTCTGAAACGACAAACGGAACCCGAAGGTTCCGTTTGTTTGTGCGTGTGGCGGGTACTTAGCGCCAGTTGTACAACTCTTTCTCCGACAGCTGGTGCATCTGGCTGACTTGGGCCTGGAAGGCCTGCATCGAAGCCCAGATGCGCCCATTCAGCTCGCTCTGCGCGGCCAGCTCGCCGAGCACCACGGCGGATTCGCGCTGCATGGCGGCCAGCACGTCGTCGGGGAAGCGCTTGAGCAGGGTGCCTTGCTGTTTCAGCTCATCCAGGGCCATGGCGTTGTGGTAGACGTAATCGTCGAGCATGTCTTGGCTGGCGGCGCGGGCCGCTTCCGTGAGGATCGCCTGCAGATCGGCCGGGAGGCTGTCGAGGGCCTTCTGGTTGACCAGCAGCTCGAGTACCGCCTGGGGTTCCTGCCAGCCCGGGTAGTAGTAGAACTTGGCCGCCTTGTGCAGGCCGAAGGCCAGGTCGTTGTAGGGACTGACCCAGTCGGTGGCATCGATGGCGTTAGTTTGCAGAGCGGTGAATACCTCGCCGCCTGGCAGGTTAACGGTGGTGGCGCCGAGTTTGCTCAGCACTTCGCCGCCCAGGCCCGGCATGCGGATCTTCAGGCCCTTGAGGTCATCCAGCGAGTTGATTTCCTTGTTGTACCAGCCGCCCATCTGCATGCCGGTGTTGCCCACTACCATCGGTTTTACGCCATAGGGGGCATAGGCCTCGTCCCACAATACCTGGCCGCCGCCCTTGCTCAGCCAGGCGTTCATTTCGCTGGTGGACAGGCCGAACGGCACGGCGGTGAAGAACTGCGCCGCCGGCACCTTGCCCTTCCAGTAATAGGCCGCGCCGTGACCCAGCTCGGCGGTGCCGCGCGATACCGCATCGAACACCTCCAGCGGCGGCACCAGTTCGCCCCCGGCATACACCTTGATGGTCAGGCGGCTGTTGCTCATGACCTTGACCCGCTCGGCCAGGCGCTCAGCGGCAGTGCCCAGGCCGGGGTAGTTCTTCGGCCAGGCGGTAACCATCTTCCAGTGGAAAGTCTGTACCGGCTCGGCGGTAGCTTGTTGCGCGGCAGGTTCTTCCTTGCAGCCGGCCAGCCCGAAAGCGGCGAGCAGGGCGCTGGCAAGCAGCAGAGGGCGGCGGATCATGGGGGCTCCTTGTTGTTTGAATAGATTGTCGATTACAGCGCCTGCAGCTTGGCGTAGCTGAGCATCAGCCACTTACTGCCTTCGCTCTCGAAATTCACCTGCACCCGCGCCTGCGCGCCGGAGCCTTCGAAGTTGAGGATGGTGCCTTCACCAAACAGTGAGTGCTGCACGCGCTGGCCGAGGTTGAAGCCGGTATCCGGCACCGCGCTGCCGGCGAACATGCTGTCGCCGCTCATGCTGTTGCTGCCCACATTGCGGCTGACCGCGCCGAACGGCCGGCTGACGCTGTTGGACAGGCGCACTTCCTGAATCAGCTGCGGTGGAATCTCGCGGACGAAGCGCGACACCTTGTTGTAGGTCTCGCTGCCGTACAGACGGCGCGTTTCGGCGTAGGTAATCACCAGCTTGCTCATGGCGCGGGTGATGCCGACGTAGGCCAGACGGCGTTCCTCTTCCAGGCGGCCGGGCTCTTCCAGGCTCATCTTGTGTGGGAACAGGCCTTCTTCCATGCCCACCAGGAACACCTGGGGGAATTCCAGGCCCTTGGCGCTGTGCAGGGTCATCAGCTGCACGCTGTCTTCGTTTTCTGCCGCCTGGGTGTCGCCGGCTTCCAGCGAGGCGTGGCTGAGGAAGGCCTGCAGCGGCGTCAGCTCGTCATCCTCGGTGTTGTCGAAAGTGCGCGCGGCACTCACCAGTTCTTCCAAGTTCTCGATGCGTGCCTGGGCTTTTTCGCCTTTTTCGGCCTTGTGGTAGGCAATCAGTCCGCTCTGCTCAATGACGGTCTGGGTCATCAGGTGCAGCGGCATGCTCAACACTTTGGCGGCGAGGTTTTCGACCAGTTCGATAAACCCGGCCAGGGCACCCGACGCACGGGCCGGTAAGGCCTTGGCGGCAACCATCAGGCGGATGGCTTCCCACATCGATACATCATGGGCGCGGGCATATTCGCGGATGGTCTCGACACTTTTCTCGCCGATACCGCGGGCCGGCACGTTGATCACGCGCTCCAGTGCCGCATCGTTGCCGCGGCCGTCGAGCAGGCGCAGATAGGCCATGGCGTTCTTGATTTCCGCGCGTTCGAAGAAGCGCTGGCCACCATAGATGCGGTAGGGGATTTTCTCGCGCAGCAGGGCTTCTTCGAGCACCCGTGACTGGGCGTTGGAGCGGTAGAGAATGGCGATTTCGCTGCGCTTGAGGCCGTCCTTGCGCAGGGCATCCTCAATCGATTCCACCACATAGCGGGCTTCATCGTGCTCGTTGAACGCGGAATACAGGTTGATCGGCTCTCCATCGCCGTCTTCGGTCCACAGTTCCTTGCCCAGGCGGCCCTGATTATTGGCGATCAGGGCGTTGGCGGCCTTGAGGATGCCGGCGGTGGAGCGGTAGTTCTGCTCCAGGCGGATCACTTCGGCATCGCTGAAGTCATCAGAGAACTGCTGGATGTTTTCGATCTTCGCGCCGCGCCAGCCATAGATCGACTGGTCATCGTCGCCCACCACCATCATGCTGTCGCCGCCCTTGGCGAGCAGGCGCAGCCAGGCGTACTGGACGGCGTTGGTGTCCTGGAATTCGTCCACCAGGATGTGCCGGAAGCGCCGCTGGTAATGCTCCAACAAGCCCGGCTTATCCCGCCACAAGTCGAGGGCGCGCAGCAGCAGCTCGGAGAAGTCGATGACCCCGGCGCGTGCACAGGCAGCTTCGTAGCCTTCATAGATTTTCAGCATGGTGGCGAGAAACAGGTCGCCGCCGGGCTGGATGTTCTTTGGCCGCAGGCCTTCGTCCTTCTGCCCGTTGATAAACCACTGCGCCTGTTTAGGCGGCCAGCGCTGTTCATCCAGGCCGAGGTCGCGGATCACCCGCTTAACGATGCGCTGCTGGTCGTCGGAATCGAGAATCTGGAAGTTTTCCGCCAAGCCGGCTTCCTGCCAGTGCGCGCGCAGCAGGCGGTGGGCCAGGCCGTGGAAGGTGCCTACCCACATGCCCGCCGGGCTGACACCGAGCATGTGCTCAATGCGATGACGCATTTCGGCGGCAGCCTTGTTGGTGAACGTCACCGACAGGATGCTGTGCGGCGAGGCATTCTCGATCTGGATCAACCAAGCAATGCGATGCACCAGCACGCGAGTTTTACCGGAGCCAGCACCGGCCAGCACCAGTTGGCGGCCCACACGCGCGGCAACAGCCTGGCGTTGGGCATCATTAAGAGAGGCAATCAGGAGTTCGGGGTCATTTTGCATCGCGGCATTCTAGGGGGCTGCGTCAGGCAGGGCAAACCAGGCTGTTGTGGCGGTTTTATTGGACGACTGGTGAGTCAGCTCAACGAGCGTAGATGGGCTATGGCTGTGACCATCGAAAGTTGGGTATTTGTACTGTGAATTGGCGCACATCCGGCTTGGGCGAAGCGTCTAGCTCGCGTATGCTGCGCCGACGTTTAGGCAACCACTATAAGAAAATCGCCTATGACCGCATCGACTTCATTTGCTGCCGCCAATAGCCTCAAGCCGACTTCCGGGCGGGAAGTGGCTCAGCTGTTCGCGACAGATATCGCCGCCGAACGCACCCGCATGCTCTATCAGGGCTCGCAGGTGCCAACCTTGTTCATGCTGCTCAGCGGCGTGGTGTGTGCCTTCCTGTTATGGGGCGCGCTGCCACCGGTGCTGCTGGTCAGCTGGGCAATCTGGCTGGTGGTCCTCGCCGTGCTGCGTTTGGTGCAGGTCCGGGCCTTCAATACTGCCTTGCCCAGCCGTCAGGCTGAACGCTCCTGGCGTCTGTTGTTCCTGTTTGGCGCGGGCGCTTCGGGACTGACGTTGGCGTTTGCGGCTATCGCTCTGGTGCCGGCGGATGTGTTTTACCTGCAAGCCCTGGTCTACGGCCTGATTGCCGCGGCGATTCTTTCAGCCAGCGTGGCCTATGCCATCAGTTTTACCGCCTTCCTCAGTTTTGCCTTGCCCTGCCTGCTGCCCTCGGTGGGCTATCTGCTGCTCAGCGAGCATCCGTTGCAACAGGGCTGGGGTGTGCTCGGCAGTATTCTGCTGCTGGCCCTGCTGGTGGTGGCCTGGCAGGTCAATCGGCTGCTGCAGCGCAGCTTGCTGCAGCGGTTTCACAACCAGGCACTGATCAGCAACCTGGAGCACGCCAAGCAGCAGGCTGAAGGCCTTAATGGTGAGCTGGCCCATGAAGTGGAACAGCGTCGGCGTGCCGAGCACGAGTTACGCCTGGCCCATGATGAGCTGGAAATGCGCGTGGCTGAGCGCACGCTTGAACTGGATGAAACCACCTACGCCCTGAGCAAGAGTCGCGCGCGCCTGACCCTGGCGATTGAGGCCAGTGAGCTGGGCCTGTGGGACTGGGACTTGCAGAGCGATGAGGTGCACCACTCGCGCCTCAAGGAAATCTTCGGCCTGGAGCCCCATGAAGTACAGGTGATGCTGCGCGACCTCAAACCGCGCCTGCACCCGGATGACCTGCCAGTGCTGCGTCGTGCACTGGTCGAGCATATGAAAGGGCGCAGTGACGACTATCAGGTGGAATACCGCATCAAGCACGCCGCCGGTCATTGGGTGTGGATCGAAGACCGTGGCCGCGCGGTCGAGCGCGACGCCGAAGGCCGCGTGCTGCGCATGCTCGGCACCCGTCGTGATATCAGTGCGCGCAAGGTGCAGGAGCAGCAGCAACAGCTGGCCGCCACGGTGTTCGAGGCCGCCAGCGAAGGCATCGTGATTCTCGACCCGGACTACCGCCTGCTGTCGGTCAACCAGGCCTTCAGCGACGTGACCGGTTATCGCCAGGACGAAGTGGTCGGCAAAAGCGTAATCAGCCTGATCAGCAGCAGCGACAGCCGTCGGCAGTATCAGATGATCCGCCTGGAGCTGGAAAACAGCGGCACCTGGTGCGGTGAGCTGATCGAAACGCGCAAGAACGGCGAACTATATCCGCAGTGGCTGCAACTCAATGTAGTGCGCGATGCGCGGGGCAGTGTCAGCCATATCGTCGGTTTCTTCGCCGACCTGTCGTCGCGCCGGGAAGCCGAAGAGCGGCTGCGTTACTTGTCGCACTACGACGAACTGACCGGCCTGGCCAACCGCAGCCTGTTCAAGGAGCGCCTGCACGACGCCAGCCAGCGTGCGCGACAGAGCGGGCGCAGTATCGCCTTGCTGCACGTTGACCTGGACCGCTTCAAATTGCTCAACGACAGCCTCGGTCATGAAGTCGCTGACCAGCTGCTGCGCCAGGTCAGCCGGCGCCTGACTCAGGCTGTGCCGGAGGCCGATACCCTGGCGCGTCTGTCTGGTGACGAATTTGCCATTCTCATCGACGCCTACGGCAGCCTCTCCAGCCTGGCACGGCTGGCCAGCCGCCTATTGAGCAAGCTGCGCGTGCCGATGACCGTGGGCGGCCATGAACTGGTGGTCAGCGCCTCCCTGGGCATCAGCTTGCTGCCGGATAACGCGCGGGAAATCTCCGCTCTGGTCAGCCAGGCCAATATGGCCATGCAACACGCCAAGCACCTGGGTGGCAACACCTTCCAGTTCTTCACCGATAACCTGCAGGCCTGCACCCTGGAGCGCCTGCAGCTGGAAAACCAGCTGCGCAAAGGCATCGACGAAGGCCAGTTGGAAGTGTTCTACCAGCCCAAGCTGTGCCTGGCGTCCGACAGCCTCAATGCGGCCGAGGCGCTGGTGCGCTGGCGGCATCCGGAGCTGGGCCTGGTGCCGCCGAGCGACTTTATCGGGCTGGCCGAAGAAACCGGGCTGATCGGCGCGATTGGTGAATTCGTCCTGCGCCAAGCCTGCCTGCAGGCGCGTACCTGGCAACTGCAGGGCTTGGCGCATATTCGCGTGTCGGTAAACCTCTCGGTGCATCAGCTGCGCCAGGGCAACCTGCTCAGCCTGGTGCGCCAGGTGCTCGATGAAACCGGCCTTGAGGCGCAGTACCTTGAGCTGGAGTTGACCGAAAGCCAGTTGCTGGACAACGTTGAAAGCGTGATCAGCACCTTCCAGCAATTGCGCGAGCTGGGGGTCAAACTGGCCATCGACGACTTCGGCACCGGCTATTCCTCGCTCAGCTACCTCAAGCGTTTCCCGGTGGATTACGTCAAGATCGACCAGACTTTTATCCGCGACCTCACCCCTGGCAGCGAAGACGCCGCTATCACCCGCGCGATCATCGCCATGGCCCACAGCCTGGAGCTCAAGGTGGTCGCCGAGGGCGTGGAAACCCAGGCGCAGATGGATTTCCTCAAGAGCCAGCGCTGCGACGAGATCCAGGGTTATCTGATCAGCAAGCCGGTGCCGGTCGAGCAGTTCGCCCAGCTGCTGCGCGAGCAGGTCGAGAAGCTCTAGCAATTAGATGGGGTAGAGGGAACAGAAAGGTGCGCCTGCAAGCAGGCGCCCTTGGCGGTCAGAGGCCGTTGGGGAGAAAGCGGGTGGCCCCGCTGACGTCGTCGATTTTCTGGATGCGGAAGGCTTTTAAGCAGGTTTCATTGCGCGTGTTGCTGTCTGCACAGTACTGCTTGATAAAGTCGGCAAACGCCATGTCTTGGCCGTTCACTGTCAGTACGCGCTTGAAGTATTCACCTTGAATACCCTGTGCTTGCCGGCTGTTGGTCATTTCCTGATCGACTACCAGGCGGCCATGCAGATCAACAGTCGGGAACTCGGGGGCTTTTTCTTCTTTGCAGGCAGTCAGCAGCAGACTGGCAACTACCAGCGTCACTAAACGCAGCATGATGAACTCTCTTGATGAGTGCCTACCCGCAGCGGCAAGTGCGGGCAGGTGGTTGGCTATTCGCCGAACAGGCGGTTGGAGCGATTGACCTCGGCTTTACCCGTGTCTTCCAGTAAAGCCTTGGTGCCCGAGGTCACGTTGCGCGAGGCATCCGCATCCGACTGGATGACATCGGTCCTGGCTGCGCTCTCGCGCAGTTCGGCGTCGATATAGTCGTTGGCCCGTGCCGCGCGTGCGCGTTTAGCCTGCAGTTCAAGCTTGCGTTCTTCCAACTCCAGTGCGCGCAGCTCGTCTTCAAAGCCTTCTTCGCGGGTGCGAGCACGCTTGTTTTCAGCTTCCTGAATCTGGCGTTGTGCGGCGGCCTTTTGGGCGGCTGCTTGTTGTGCTGCAGCGCGTTGCCGGCGATTAGCTTCATCGCGCGCATCTGCACGAGCTTGCTCGGCGGCGGCCTGGCGTATGCGCTCCGCTTCAGCACTGGCCTGCGCCTGCTTGGTTTCCTGTTCGATTTGGTACAGCTGGTCGAACTGATTGGCCAGGGCTGGCAGTGCCAGCAACGCCAGGGCTGAGCCCAGAACGATATGTTTCATCTGCATGCCCCTCAGCCTTTGGTTGGTTCAGGACAGGCGGCGTTCGGCTGGATGCGGGTCTCGTTGGACAGCATCATGACCATCAGGGAAATTTCACCGATCTTGAATTCACAAGGGCGACCTACTTGCGCGGAGGTGAAAATCTTGCCGTTTTCGGCGTAACCGATCAGCACGCCAGGCACTAGTGTTGTGTCATTAACCAGCGAGCCGGCCATAGCACCCGCAGCGCCGCCGGCTACACCTCCAACAATCGCGGTATCACGGTGATTCTGCGCACCCAGTGCAGCGCCGCCAACAGCGCCCAGCAAACCACCCACCATCATCGCTGCTTTTTGGTTTTTCTCGTTGCTGACTTTGATTTTGGTGGGAGAAACCGTAAGGATCTTGACGGTTTTAGCTTCTTGTTGAGTATTGACTTGGCTCGCGTCGAAGACATCGGCTTGGTACTGTTCACCAGTAGCTTGGCAGCCAGCCAGTACGGCGGCGATAGAGAGTGCCAGACAGCGTTTGATCATCATTCCTTTATTCCTTGATGATTATAAGAAATCCATTTACCAGGCTATTCCCGACTAAGCATGGCAGTCGGCCAGCATTCTAATCAAACGACTTGTCGAGGGTAAAGGTTGATCCTGTCGCACCCGCCAAGTATTCCGCTATGACTATCCGGACAACCCCTCTATCGCCATGAGTCGACTGCTTTCTCCACCACCACGTAGCACGCTGATCCTGCTGGCCTCGCTGTATTGCGCCCAGGGCTTGCCCTCGGGGTTACTGGCGCATTCGCTGCCGGTGTTGCTGCGCCAGCATGGCGTGGACCTGGCGCTGATCGGCCTGCTCAAGTTGTTGGCCTTGCCCTGGTTGCTCAAGGTGCTCTGGGCGCCGTGGGTGGATCGGCTGGCTTCGCCGCGGTTGGGTCATCACCGCGGTTGGATTCTGCCGTTGCAGCTTGGCGTCATTACGGTGATTGCGACGCTGGCGCTGATGAGTCCCGAGCGGCTGTTCGACAGTCACTTTTTCTTGCTGATTGGCCTGTTACTGCTGGTCAATCTGGCAGCCTCGACTCAGGACATTGCCACTGATGGGCTGGCCGTACGCCTGCTGCCAGAGCGCTGGCGTGGGCTAGGCAATAGTCTGCAGGTGGGTGGCTACAAGGTCGGCATGCTGGTCAGCGGCAGTGGTCTGCTGCTGGCGATGGATGCGTTGGGCTGGAACCTGAGTGTGGCGTTGGTGGCGCTGCTGCTGGTGCTGATGACGCTGCCGATCTGGCGTTTTAACGAGCGCCGCGAGCTGCCGTTTCAACCGGCGCAGGCGGAGCCGGCCGGGCCTGGGCTGTTGCTGCGGCATTACCGTGGCTTGCTGCTGCAGCCCGGCATGCTGTTCTGGCTGGCGGTGCTGCTGAGTTTCAAGCTGGGCGATGCGCTGGGTTCGCCGATGATCAAGCCGATGTTGGTGGATCAGGGCTGGAGCAATGCTGAGCTGGGCCAGCTGACCCTGATCAGCAGCCTGGCCGGCATCGCCGGGGCGTTTCTCGGCGGCCTGCTGTATGCGCGCATCGGCGCGTTAAGGGCGCTGCTGCTGTTCGGCCTGCTGCAGGCTTGTGGGATCGCCGCCATGGCTCTGCTGGTAAATGCCGGTGGCAGCACCGGCTTGGTCTATCTGGTGGCGTTGTTCGAGCAGACCGCCGATGGCATGTCCACGGTGGCGCTGTTCGCGGTGATGATGCGCCAGTGCCGGCCCGAGCATGAGGGCGCGGACTTTACCTTGCAGGCCAGCGTGCAACTGCTGTTGGCCGGGCTGGTGGGCGCCACCAGCGGCTGGCTGGCCGAGCAGCTGGGTTTTGCTACGTTGTTTATCAGCGCCGGCGTGCTGGGGCTGCTGGCGCTGCCCATCGTGCTGCTGTACTTCTGGCGTGGCGCTCGGCCGGCGGCCAGCGCCGTATAGTTCACCGGTCGGTTTCCGGGCCGCGCCATCGCGGTGTTTCCTCTATTCCCACCTGAATCGGCCGACAGCGTGCCTGCCCGCTGTGCAACCGGATCAAAGATGGCTGCCTTTGTGCCTCACGCGAGTAATCCTGCACGCCTGTCCGGATTGAATCGAGGTGCGTATGCGCAAACCCGCGAGCCTGAGTGTCGGCCTGCGCCTGTTGTTGGCGTCCCAGGCCATGGCCCCGTTAAGCGTCAAACTGGGGCTGGTGCAGCAACTGGGAGCCGAGAAAGCCGCGCTGCTGGCGCCGCATATGCCGCCGGGGCAGTTGCGTGAGCTGATCATGGTTATGCCCATTGAATTTGCGGCGGCGGTGACCACCCATCTGGACCCGCGACTGATCCTCGACACCTACCTCAGCCTGCCCGATAGCTTGCACCTGGAGGTGGCGCGCCAGCTCTGCGCCGATGGTGCGTTTGCCACGGCGGCGCTGTATGCCGAGTGCTTGTCGGCCAAGCAGATCAAGGTGCTGATTTACGGCATCAACGATGTTGACCATGTGCTGCAGATTGCTCGGCACATCGTCGATATGCCGCTGATCAGCGAGAGCCTGCGCAGCTTCTCTACCGGCTACCTGTGCAAGCTCACCGAGGCTGCGGTGGTGGACCGCAACCTACCGGTAGCAGCGCAGGTGCTGGGCGGTTTGTCCTTGGCGCGGCAAGCCGATGTGTGCGCGGGGTTGCAGCCAGCGACCCTGCGTAAACTGCTGCCGCTGCTGCTGTTGATCAGCGGCGAGGGCTTGCGTCAGCAGCTGCCAGAAGCGGTGCTGCAAGTGTTTGAAGAGCAACTGGCCTAGCCGCTGGGCTATTCCATCCACTGCCGTTCGTGGCGTTCAAGCAGGTTGCTGGCTTGCTCCGGGCCGTCACTGCCGGCCGGGTAGGGGCGAGGGCTCTGGTAGTGCTGATGCCAGCCTTTGATGATCGGGTCGACCCAGCTCCAGGCGGCTTCCACTTCATCGCGGCGCATAAACAGCGTTGAGTCGCCTTCGATGACGTCGAGCAACAGGCGCTCGTAGGCATCCCAGCGGCGCTGTTTATGGAAGGCATCCGCCAAGTTGAGGTCAAGTTCAACCGGCTGCAGGTGCATGCCCTTACCGGGGCTCTTGCCCATCAGTTGTAGGCTGATGCGTTCTTCCGGTTGCAGGCGAATCAACAGGCGGTTGGCTTCGCCGCCGCCGAACAATTGATGTGGCACTGGCTTGAACTGGATGAGGATTTCCGAGGTTTTACGCGCCAAACGTTTGCCCGTGCGCAGGTAGAACGGCACACCGGCCCAGCGCCAGTTATCGATCTCGGCTTGCACGGCGACAAAGGTTTCAGTGTCGCTGTCGTTGTCGACATTCTTCTCGAAGTAATAGGCGGGCACTTCCTGGCCGCCGATCTTGCCGGCGGTGTATTGGCCGCGCACGGTCTTGTCCTGAACGTCGAGGCCGGTGATGGGTTTCAGCGCTTCGAGGATTTTCACCTTCTCGTTACGCACCGCCTCGGCGTCGAAACGCACCGGCGCTTCCATGGCCACCAGGCAGAGCAGCTGCAACAGGTGGTTCTGGATCATGTCGCGCATGGCGCCGGCTTTTTCGTAGTAAGCGCCGCGATTTTCCACGCCGAGGGTTTCGCACACGCTGATCTGCACGTGATCAATATGCCCGGCGCGCCAGATCGGCTCGAACAGGGCGTTGGCAAAGCGCAGTGCCATCAGGTTCTGCACCGTCTCTTTGCCCAGGTAGTGGTCGATGCGGAACACCCGCGACTCATCGAACACGGCGCCAATGGCCGCATTGATTGCCTTAGCTGACTCCAGCGAATGGCCAATCGGCTTTTCCAGCACGATGCGCGCCTTGAGCCCAGCCAGGCTGGCAATTTTCAGGTGCGAGGCGATGTCTTCAAACAAATCCGGCGCGGTGGCCAGGTAGTAAATGCGCACCCGCTCTGGATCGTTCCCCAGGCGTTTGCCCAGGCGGCCGAAGTCGGCGCTCTGGCTGGCATCCATGGCAAAGTAATCAAGCCGTGCGGCGAAGCTGGCCCAGGTATCGTTGTCGAAGTCGTTGCGCGCTACTTGAGCGCGGCAATGGCGCTCGGCCAGGGCCTGAAACGCTGAGCGGCTGAGCGCGCTGCGCGCCAGGGCCAGAATACGCGTGTCGCCATGCAGGCGACCGGCGCGATGCAGGTGATAGAGCGCTGGCAGCAGTTTATGCAGTGCCAGGTCGCCGGTGCCGCCAAACACCAGCATGTCGCAGGGAATGCTCAAGGTGGGAACTCCGACTCGGTTTAACCGTGCGGCGGCGGCGGCCATGTAGTATAACTACAAGACCACTACAACCTGTCTTTCGCCGATCATAACCGAGTCATGACTCCGATGCGGCGTGCTAGATGGATTCGTTAGCCAAAAGCCGAGCCTAAACCTGTGAACCTGTTGCAGCACATTGCCCAGTCGCGTCATCTACTCCGCAAATCGGAACTCAAGGTCGCCGACCATGTTCTGCTTGATCCGGCTTCGGTCATGCATAGTTCCATGGCTGAGCTGGCCCATAGCGTCGGCATCAGCGAGCCGACGATCGTACGGTTCTGTCGGGCGATTGGTTGCACCGGTTTTCAGGACCTCAAACTCAAATTGGCGCAGAGTCTGGCGGCCGGTGCCAGCTTCGGCCAGTTCGCCATCCATGAAGACGACTCGGTGGCCGACTTCAGCCTGAAAATCTTCGACACCACCCTGCACACCCTGATCGAAGTGCGCGAAAAGCTCGACACCCAGGCCTTGCAGCAGGCCATTGCCGCGATTGCCAATGCCCAGCGTGTGGAGTTCTATGGTTTTGGCGCGTCCGGCGCGGTGGCGGCGGATGCCCAGCACAAGTTCTTCCGCCTGCTGCTCACGGCTGCAGCCTATTCCGACCCGCACATGCAGGCGATGAGTGCGGTGACCCTGAAACCTACCGACGTGGCCATCTGCATCTCGCAGTCCGGGCGCTCCAAGGATTTGCTGATCACCGCCAACCTGGTGCGTGAAACCGGCGCGACGTTGATCACCCTGTGCCCGAGTCAGACACCGCTGGCGGATCTGGCCACGGTCAACCTGGCCATCGACGTGCAGGAAGACACTGAAATCTACACCCCGCTGACTTCGCGCATCGCCCACCTGGTGGTGATTGACGTGCTCGCCATGGGCGTGGCCATGGCCCGTGGCCCTGGCCTGGTGAATCACCTGAAGAGTGTCAAACGCAGTCTGCGCAGCCTGCGCCTGTCGCCGAAGTCGCATAAAACCGTCGAAGACTGATGTCATCGCCACGTTATCGCGTGGCCATCAAAGCGTCATATCCAGGGTCGATGCTGGTACTCCCTTACTCAGCTTGGGAGTTGCACCCTATGTCTGGCTATCTGGATAAACCGCAGTCTCACGAAAGCAGCGATGCAAAAGCTCGGCGCAAGCTGATCGACCAGCGCCGCATGGAATACCGTCGCGCCATTGAAAGCTATGCCGAGCAGCGTCAGCTGCAACATGAGTTGGTCGACTTTCCGGAGTTGATTGCAGCTAATTACCTGGCGGGCAAGCAGGCATTGGCGCAGCAAACCGCTCAGCCAGCGTGTTGATCAGGCTGCGTTGATCGCGCACGAAGGCGAAAAACGCCTGGGCTACCGGTGACAGGTATTTGCTGCGTGGGTGCACCAGGCACCAGCTGCGTAACAGTGGCAGCTCGCTCACCGGTAGTTCACGCAGGACGCCGCATTCCAACTCGCGGCGCACCGCATGACGTGGCAGCAGGGCCAGGCCAAGGCCGGCGATGACGCCTTCGCACTGACCTTCCATGGAGCCGACTTCCAAGGTTTGCGCGAAGTGCGCGCGCTTCTGATGGCAATACTCCTCACAGGCCTGGCGCGTGCCGGAGCCCGCTTCGCGTATCAGCAGCGGATATGCGGTGAGGTCCTGCAGGCTCAGTGGGCCTTGGCTACACAACGGGTGATCGGCGGGCGCCACGGCGATGATCGGGTTCGTCAGAAAGGGCAGAAACTCCAAGTTCATGTCCGTTGGCACCCGCGACATGATCAACAGGTCATCACGGTTGGCGTTCAGGCGTTTGAGGGCCTGGGTGTGATTGGTGACCACCAGCTGTAAGTTGACTTCCGGGTATTGCTGGCGAAAAGCGGCGAACAGGTGCGGAATGAAGTACTTGGCGCTGGATTCGATCGCCAGGCTCAATTGCCCTTGCAGTGAGCCCTGGAGGTCAGAGAGCTGCATATCGAGGCTTTCCAAGCGGCCGAAAATATCCGCGCTGGCGCGTTGCAGGGCTTCGGCGGCTTCGGTCAGGTAGAGCTTCTTACCGATGTAATCAAACAGCGGCTGGCCGATCAGCTCTTCCAGCTGGCGAATCTGCAGGCTTACGGCGGGTTGGGTCAGGGCCATTTCCTCTGCGGCGCGGCTGTAGGACAGGTGGCTGCACACTGAGCGAAACACCTGGATCTGACGAAAAGTCATACGCAGCAAGGACTTACGCACAATTTTTACCTGTGTGAGGGCAGTGGTCAGGCTTAACTATAAGCTTTAGCTAATGCCTAACCCAATAATAATTGATTTTGGTTAATCACCAAGCCGGCGTAGCGTGAGCACCTGACCGCTGCTGCTGTTGCGGTCACACGTCGACCGGTTTTGCCGTTCGCCTGCTCACGTGATCGAGGACGCTGGCTCGTGATCAAGAAAATCCTGATAGCCAACCGCGGTGAGATTGCCGTACGCATCGTGCGAGCGTGTGCCGAAATGGGTATTCGCTCGGTGGCGGTGTACTCCGATGCTGACCGCCACGCCTTGCACGTCAAGCGCGCCGACGAAGCCCACAGCATTGGCGAGGAACCGCTGGCCGGCTATCTGAACCCGCGCAAGCTGGTCAACCTGGCGGTGGAAACCGGCTGTGATGCACTGCATCCCGGCTATGGCTTTCTCTCGGAAAACGCCGAGCTGGCGGACATCTGCGTCGAACGGGGCATCAAGTTTATCGGCCCGAGCGCGGAAGTGATCCGGCGCATGGGCGACAAGACCGAAGCGCGGCGCAGCATGATCGCCGCCGGCGTACCCTGCACCCCCGGTACCGAAGGCAACGTGGCGGATATCGCCGAGGCACTGCGCGAAGGCGACCGCATCGGCTACCCGGTAATGCTCAAGGCCACCAATGGCGGTGGCGGGCGCGGTATCCGCCGCTGTAACAGCCGCGACGAGCTGGAGCAGGCCTACCCACGGGTGATCTCCGAGGCGACCAAGGCCTTCGGTCGTGCCGAAGTGTTTCTGGAAAAGTGCATCGTCAATCCCAAGCACATTGAGGCGCAGGTGCTTGCCGACAGTTTTGGCAACACCGTGCACCTGTTCGAGCGCGATTGCTCAATTCAGCGGCGTAACCAGAAGCTGATTGAGATCGCCCCCAGCCCCCAGCTGACCCCTGAGCAGCGCGCTTACATCGGCGACCTGTCGGTACGCGCCGCCAAAGCGGTGGGTTACGAGAACGCCGGTACCGTGGAGTTCCTGCTGGCCGAGGACGGCGAGCTGTACTTCATGGAGATGAACACCCGGGTTCAGGTGGAGCACACCATCACCGAAGAAATCACCGGCATCGATATCGTCCGTGAGCAGATCCGTATCGCCTCGGGGTTGGAGTTGTCGATCAAGCAGGAAGACATCATCCACCGGGGTTTCGCTCTGCAGTTCCGTATCAATGCCGAAGACCCGAAGAACAACTTTTTGCCCTCGTTCGGCAAGATCACCCGTTACTACGCCCCCGGCGGTCCTGGGGTACGCACCGACACGGCGATCTATACCGGCTACACCATTCCGCCGCACTACGACTCCATGTGCCTGAAGCTGATCGTCTGGGCGCTGACCTGGGAAGAAGCCCTGGCACGTGGCTTGCGCGCCCTGGATGACATGCGCGTGCAAGGGGTTAAGACCACCGCCGCCTATTACCAGGAAATCCTGCGTAACCCGGAATTTCGCAGCGGCCAGTTCAACACCAGTTTTGTCGAGTCGCACCCGGAGCTGACCGAATACTCGATCAAGCGCAACCCGTCGCACCTGGCCATCGCCATTGCCACCGCCATCGCTGCCCACGCCGGCCTGTAGGGGAAGGAATCAGACCATGAACAAGAAGATCACCATCACCGATACCATCCTGCGCGATGCCCACCAGTCGATCATCGCCACCCGCATGCGCCTGGATGACATGCTGCCGATCTGCGCCAAGCTTGATCAGGTCGGTTACTGGTCGCTGGAGGTCTGGGGCGGCGCGACCTTCGATTCCTGCGTGCGCTTCCTCAAGGAAGATCCCTGGGAGCGCCTGCGCAAACTCAAGGCCGGTCTGCCGAACACCCGCTTGCAGATGCTCCTGCGTGGACAGAACCTGCTCGGTTATCGCCACTACAGTGATGACGTGGTGCGCGCCTTTGTGGCCAAAGCCGCCGTCAATGGTATCGACGTGTTCCGCATCTTTGATGCGATGAATGACGTGCGTAACCTGCGCGTGTCCATTGAAGCGGTGAAGGCCGCCGGTAAGCACGCACAAGGCACCATCGCGTACACCACCAGCCCCGTGCACACCGTTGAGGCGTTTGTGAAACAGGCCAAGGCCATGCAGGCCATGGGCATCGACTCCATCGCGATCAAGGATATGGCCGGTCTGCTCACCCCGTACGCCACTGCTGATCTGGTGCGGGCGCTGAAGGCGGACGTCGACCTGCCAGTGTTTATCCACAGCCACGACACCGCCGGCATGGGTTCGATGTGCCAGCTCAAGGCGATTGAAGCCGGTGCTGACCATATCGACACCGCCATCTCCAGCTTCGCCTGGGGCACCAGCCATCCGGGTACCGAGTCGATGGTCGCCGCGCTCAAGGGCAGCCCCTACGACACCGGGCTGGACCTGGCGTTGATTCAGGAGATCGGCCTGTACTTCCATGCCGTGCGCAAGAAGTACCACCAGTTCGAGAGCGAGTTCACCGCCGTGGATACCCGCGTGCAGGTCAACCAGGTGCCGGGCGGGATGATGTCTAACCTGGCTAACCAGCTGAAAGAGCAGGGCGCGTTAAACCGCATCAACGAGGTGTTTGCGGAAATCCCGCGGGTGCGTGAAGACCTCGGCTTCCCGCCGCTGGTGACGCCGACCTCGCAGATTGTCGGCACCCAGGCGGTGTTCAACGTCCTCGCCGGTGAGCGTTATAAAACCATCACCAACGAGGTGAAGCTCTACCTGCAAGGTCGATACGGCCTGGCGCCGGGCAAGGTCAACGAACAGCTGCGCAAGCAGGCGATTGGCAGCGAAGAAGTCATCGAAGTGCGTCCGGCCGACCTGATCAAGCCGGAGATGGCCAAACTGCGTGAGGAAATCGGCAGCCTGGCTAAGTCCGAAGAAGACGTGCTGACCTATGCCATGTTCCCGGATATCGGGCGCAAGTTCCTTGAAGACCGTGCTGCCGGCACCCTGACGCCGGAAGTGCTGCTGCCGATCCCGGAAGCCGGCGGTGTGGCCCCAGCGGGTGGTGAAGGTGTACCGACCGAATTCGTGGTGGATGTACACGGCGAAAGCTACCGCGTCGACATCACCGGCGTTGGCGTGAAGAGCGACGGCAAGCGTCACTTCTACCTGTCGATCGACGGCATGCCGGAAGAAGTGGTGTTTGAACCGCTGAATGATTTTGTCGCGGGCAGTTCTGGCAAGCGTAAGCAGGCCAGTGCGCCGGGCGATGTCAGCACCAGCATGCCAGGCAATATCGTCGATGTACTGGTCAAGGTCGGTGACACGGTCAAGGCCGGTCAGGCGGTACTGATCAGCGAAGCGATGAAGATGGAAACCGAAGTGCAGGCGCCGATTGCCGGTACCGTGACGGCGGTGCATGTGGCCAAGGGCGATCGGGTCAATCCGGGCGACGTACTGGTGGAAATCGAAGGTTAACCTCGGAAGCCCCGGCTGTTTGAACAGGCATTTGAATGGCTTTTTTGGGGCTTCTTTTTACACCGCAGGCGCGGCTTATTCGTCGCGCCTGCATGGGTTCTTAGGCCCAGTGCCTGAGTCCCTGGAGCCGTAAGGCTCCTTTTTTTCGGTTATGCCCCGCTGTGCAGGGTTCTGCTGTTCTCAGCAGGAGACTGGGCAAAACTGCGGGTATCAGCACAACGCGTGGTGGGGGCATGACCTTTTATTCGAGCAGGTGTGACGCGACAGGCGTCTTAATAGCAGTTCAATACGGGAGCAATGCGCGGTGAGTCTGGATCCGGTGGTGCTGTTCTTTGTGTTCGGCCTGTTGGCGGGTTTGCTGAAAAGCGAGCTGAAATTGCCACCTGCGCTGTATGAAACCCTCTCCATCATTCTGCTGCTGGCCATTGGTCTGCACGGCGGTGTGGAGTTGGCCGAGCAGGCCAGCTGGCAGTTGCTCGGGCAGGCCGCCTGGGTGCTGGGGCTGGGTGTGGCGCTGCCGCTGCTGGCCTTTGCCGTGCTGCGCGGTCTGGGCTTCGACCGGGTCAATGCCGCCGCAGTGGCGGCGCACTATGGTTCGGTCAGCGCCGGGACCTTTGCTGTGGTAGTGGCCTACATGCTGGCCAAGGGCATCGAGTTCGAAAGCTACATGCCACTGTTTGTCGCCATTCTGGAAATCCCGGCGATTCTGGTCGGCATCCTGTTGGCCAAGGGGATTGCCCGCGATACCGATTGGGGTGAGTTGGGTCGGGAAATCTTTCTCGGCAAGAGCATCATGCTGCTGCTCGGTGGCCTGATCATCGGTGCGATTGCCGGCAAAGAGGCAATCAAGCCGCTGGAGCCGTTCTATACCAGCATGTTCAAACCGGTGCTGGCGCTGTTCCTGCTGGAGATGGGGCTGATTGCCTCCGGTCAGCTCGGCTCGCTCAAGCAGTTCGGTTTGCGCCTGCTAGGTTTTGCCTTGCTGATGCCGTTGTTCGGTGCGTTGATCGGCGCGCTACTCGGTCGTTTTATGGGCCTGAGCCTCGGCGGTACAGCGGTGCTGGCTACGCTGGCGGCGTCTGCTTCCTATATCGCCGTGCCGGCGGCCTTGCGCCTGGCCTTGCCCGAGGCCAACCCGTCGCTGTCGCTGACGGCGTCGCTGGGCATTACCTTTCCCTTCAATATCATCGTCGGCATCCCGTTGTACCTGATGCTGGCCGAACAACTGATGGCCTGGGGGCTCTAGATGGACGCGCATATCCGCACCCTGCTTACCGTGATCTGCGAAGCGGCGCTGGAGAAAAAGCTGGTGGCTGACCTGGAACAGCTCGGCGCGCCGGGCTGGACCATCTCCGATGCCCGCGGCCGGGGTGGCCGCGGCGTGCGCAGTGCCGGCTGGGACACCGAAGGCAATATCCGCGTGGAGATCATCTGCACCCGCGATATCGCTGAACGCATCGCCGGCCACCTGCAGGCGCGCTACTACGCCAACTACGCGATGGTCTGCTACCTGGCCCAGGTGGAAGTGCTGCGCGCGGAAAAGTTTTAGCGGCGCAGACGATGGGCGGTGCGCAGTTCCAGCAGGTCTTGATAGGTGCAGGTCTGCGGTGCTTCGCCGGTCAGATCAAAGCAGCGTTGGCCAAAACCCATTGGCCAGTAAGCGATGCCGACTGGTGGCCAAAAGATCGAGGCCACTCGGAAACGGCTCTTCAATTTGCCAGAGCGGATGGTATTGGCCTGATTGTCTTCGATACGGTAGGGAATACCTGCGCTGGCGCCCCAGGAGAAGGGACGGCTGCGGACAAGCCCCTGGTTGTTCTTCGTCGGTCGTTCGTTGATTACCAGGGTGCTGTTTTCCGGCAGTTTGAACCAGGCGCCGGTGGAGCAGCCTGCGCAGGCTAGGGCGATGAGTAACAGGGTGCTGAGGCGGAGTGCGGACATGCGTGTCGATCCTTATGGTCATCCGTGAACATTCACGAGCAGGCGTCAATCTGGCCATTGGCCAGCTGCGCGGGCGCGCAATATACCCAGTTTTGATCGGGTTTGCCTGTGCCGGGGGTGTTCCTGAAAAGTTTTCCGGGCCCGGCTGTGATCAGCGTCTTGCCGCCAGCGTCTAGCCACAGAGCCCGGGCGTCTGGGCGCCGCTAAGGGCCTGAGCATGCAAGCGCTGTTGAATGAAATTCTGGATCAAGTCCGCCCGCTGATCGGGCAAGGGAAAGTGGCCGATTACATCCCGGCGCTGGCCGATGTGCCGGCCAATCAGCTGGGTATTGCGGTGTACAGCAACGACGGTGAGTTGTATTGCGCCGGTGATGCGCATACGCCGTTCTCCGTGCAGAGCATTTCCAAGGTGTTCAGCCTGGTGCAGGCGATCGAGCATTCCGGTGAGGATATCTGGCAGCGTTTGGGCCATGAGCCCTCCGGCCAACCCTTCAATTCGCTGGTGCAGTTGGAATTCGAGCGAGGCAAGCCGCGCAATCCGTTTATCAATGCCGGTGCGCTGGTGATCTGCGACATCAATCAGTCGCGCTTTGCTGCGCCAGTGTTGTCGATGCGTGACTTTGTGCGCCGTCTGGCGGGTAACCCGGAGGTGGCGGTGGACCAGCGGGTAGCCGAGTCGGAATACCAGCACCGCGCACGCAATGCAGCGGCGGCTTACCTGATGCAGTCCTTCGGCAATTTTCACAACGATGTGGAAGCGGTGTTGCGCAGCTATTTCAGTTACTGCGCGCTGCGCATGAGCTGCGTCGACTTGGCGCGGGCGTTCTGCTTTTTGGCTAACGACGGCTTCTGCAAGCACAGCAGTCAGTCGATTTTGAGTGCGCGGCAGAGCAAACAGGTCAACGCGATCATGGCCACCAGCGGCCTGTACGACGAAGCTGGTAACTTTGCCTACCGTGTCGGCCTACCGGGCAAGAGTGGTGTTGGCGGCGGCATTGTCGCTGTAGTGCCGGGGCGTTTCAGCGTGTGCGTGTGGTCACCGGAGCTGAACGCCGCCGGCAACTCCCTGGCCGGGATCAAGGCCCTGGAGCTGCTGAGCGAGCGGATCGGCTGGTCGGTGTTTTAACTGCCGCCGTAGGAGCGGCGGGGTACCGCCCAGCAGCTCCTTCAGGGTGGATGCATCACCCAGCAATCAACTCCTTCGCCGCCTGGCGGTGATCGGCGATCAGCTTGGCCACGTCGAGGCCTTCGATCTGGCCGTCGATCACCCGCCACTGGCCGCCAATCATCATCCGGTCGGCCTTGTCGGCGCCGCACAGCAGCAGGGAGGAGATTGGGTCGTGGCTGCCGGAGAAGCGCAGCTCATCCAGTTTGAAGAAGGCCAGGTCGGCCTGCTTGCCCACGGCCAGCTCGCCAATATCGCTGCGCCCCAGCAGCTTGGCCGAACCCTTGCTGGCCCAGCCCAGCACCAGTTCCGGGGTGATTTTTTCGGCGCCGTAGCGCAGGCGCTGGATATACAAAGCCTGACGCGCTTCGAGAATCATGTTCGATGCATCGTTGGAGGCCGAGCCATCCACGCCGAGGCCGATCGGTGCGCCGGCGGCTTCCAGGTCGAGGGTCGGACAGATGCCCGAGGCCAAGCGCATATTCGAGCTTGGGCAATGGCAGATGCCGGTCCCGGCCTGGCCGAGGCGGGCGATTTCATCCGGGTTGAAGTGAATGCCGTGGGCCAGCCAGGTGCGTGAGCTGAGCCAGCCGACGCTATCCAGATAATCCACAGTGCGCAGGCCGAAGCGCTGCAGGCAGAAGTCCTCTTCGTCGAGGGTTTCCGCCAGGTGGGTGTGCAGGCGCACGTCCAGTTCTTCGGCCAGTTCGGCGCTCTGGCGCATGATTTCCTGGGTCACCGAGAACGGTGAGCAGGGCGCCAGGGCGATCTGGATCTGCGCGCCATCACCGCGCTGGTGGTAGTCATGGATCAAGCGCTGGCTGTCGGCCAGGATCACCTCGCCCTGCTGCACCGTCTGTTGCGGCGGCAGGCCGCCGTCGGCTTCGCCCAAACTCATCGAGCCACGCGTGAGCATGGCGCGCATGCCCAGTTCGCGTACCGCTTCGACTTGCACGTCGATGGCGTTTTCCAGGCCGCCGGGGAACAGGTAGTGGTGATCCGCTGCGGTGCTGCAACCGGACAGCAGCAGTTCGGCCAGGGCCACTTTACTGGCCAGGGCGAGCTTCTCGGGGGTCAGGCGGGCCCATACCGGGTACAGGGTTTTCAGCCAGGGAAACAACGGCTGATTGACCACCGGGCCCCAGGCGCGGGTGAGGGTTTGATAGAAGTGGTGGTGGGTGTTGATCAGCCCCGGCAGCACCACATGCTCGCGGGCATCGAAGGTTCGATTGCAGGGTTGGCTCGGCTGCTGGCCAGCCTTGAGCAGTTCACTGATCACACCGTCTTCAATCACCAGGCCGCCGGCAGCGTCGAGGTTGTTTGCAGTGAAGATGGCGAGGGGGTTTTTGATCCAGATACGTGTAGCAGCCATTGAGTTGGCTCCTCTGAAGTTGGGTTCAGGTTAGCCAGCTCAGTGTTTACCCTGTCTGCTGATCCAGGTGCGCGGCCGGCGCAGGTGGCCGGGCGTGGCGCAAAAGATAACGCCGTAATCTGCCTGCGGCAAGAGCGCATGGCAGAATTTCTGACCGCGAAGTCAGTGCTTAGAACACTTTGCGGTATTGGATGAAACCAGAGCGTTCAGCGATACGTTCATACAGCAGCATGGCTTTGCTGTTGCTCTCGTGGGTCATCCAGTAGGTACGCGAGCAGCCCTGTGCCTGGGCTTCGCGGTAGACGTGCTCGATCAGCTTACGGCCGGCACCACTGCTGCGTACATCCTTGCTGATAAACAGGTCCTGCAGGTAGCAGTAGTCGCCGGGTGTCCAGGTCGAGCGGTGGTAGATCCAGTGCACCAAACCGATCGCCTGACCTTCGTGCCAGGCCAGCGCGGCGTGCATCGGTTCGGCCGGATCGAGAAAGCGCTGCCAGGTGGTGTCGCTGGTCGCTGCGGCGATCTCGGTCATATAGAACCGTTGATAGCCCTGCCACAGCGGTAGCCATACGGCATGGTCGGCGTCGGTTATCGGGCGGATTTCGACGGGAATGCGGATGGGCATGCTGGCAACCTCGTTGGTTTAGTAAAGCCCTTACAGCCTAGCTGCAAGAGCCCAGCCTTCAATCGGCGCGTTCACCACAGACATCCAGGGCGAACCAGTGTTCCACCTCGGCCTGGCTCAGACCGGCGCCGAGCAGGGCGAACAGCTTGCCCAGAGCCGCTTCACGGGTCATACCGCCGGCGGAAATCAGCCCGGCGCTGGCCAGTTGGCTGCCGGCGGCATACACGCCAAACTCGACATGGCCGTGCGGGCACTGGCTGATTGCGGCCAGTACCACGCCACGTGCATGGGCGGCCTTGAGCACATCGAGCAGTTCAGCGTTGTCTGACGGGCCTGTGCCGCTGCCGTAGCACTCCAGCAGCAGACCTTGCACGCCGCTGTCCAGCAAGGCGCGCACGTGGTTTGCCTGGATGCCAGGGTAGAACGGCAGTACGCCCAGATTCACCGGCTGGCGCGGTTGGCGGTAGTCGATATTCGCTGGAATGCTTTCCGCACGTGGGCTCTGGCGCTGGCGTGGCAGCACGTGGAAGGCATCGAAGGCATCGCTGCGCAGCTTGCTCACCCGCGCGCCATGCAGCAGCTCACCGTTGAAATACAGGTGCACGCCCGGCGTGACGCCGGCCTGCAGCGCCCGCATGGCGCCGAACAGGTTGCCCCAGGCATCGCTGCCCTCGGCACCGGCCGGCAGCATCGAACCGCTGAGAATCACTGGTACGGGCAAACCCAGCAGCAGAAAGCTCAAGGCGGCAGCGCTGTAGGCCAGGGTGTCGGTGCCGTGCAGCAGCAGTATGCCGTCGCAGCCGTCCTGCTCGATGCCGGCGCGAATCGCCGCGACCATCGCCAGCCAGTTGTGCTGGTTCATATTGGCGCTGTCGATTGGCGGCAGCAGCTCGCGGAAGGTCCATTGCGGCAGCGGCTGAGACTCCAGCGCTTGCTGGCGGCGCAGGCGCTCATCGAAACCGGACGCTGGGGCCAGGCCCGTGGCGCTCATTTGCATGCCGATGGTGCCACCGGTGTAGAGCACCAGAAGATTGCTACAACCCATCAGGGGTCTCCGTACTTTCATTGTTCTTATAAGAAAACAGGGGGCCAAGCCCCCTGTTTATTACAGCGTATACAGCGTTAGCGGCGGCTTAGCGCTGATGCACGCTGTTGCCAATTTCCGCATGGTTGGCCGGGGCGTTTTGCGCCGCGTTTGGCCAGGCGGCTGGGTCGAGGTCCAGATCAGCGAAGTTTTTCGCATCGAATACTGGGGACTCTACACCGGCTTTGCGCTGGTCGTCATAGTCGCGCATCAGGCGCAGGCCAGTCTTGAACAGCAGGAACATGGCGGTCAGGTTGAACAATGCCAGCAGACCCATGGTTACGTCGGCGAAGCCGAATACGGTCGACAGGTCCTGCATCGAGCCCCACAGCACCAGTGCAATCACCATCACGCGGTACAGCTGCAGCAACCAGCGCTTCTTGCTGAAGAAGCTCAGGGCGTTCTCACCCAGGTAGTAGTTGTACACCAGGGTGGTGAAGACGAAGAGCAGCAGCGCCATGCTGACGAATACGCGGCCCCATTCGCCAACTTCGGCGGCCAGAGCAGTTTGGGTCAGAACGACGCCCGCCATCTCGCTACCCGGCTGATACACGCCCGACAGCAGGATGATCAGCGCGGTGCTGGTGCATACCAGAATGGTGTCGATAAACACGCTGAGCGACTGCACGATGCCCTGAGCGGCCGGGTGCTTGACCTCGGCGACGGCTGCTACGTTTGGCGCACTGCCCAGGCCCGCTTCGTTGGAGAACAGGCCGCGTTTCACGCCCATGATGATGGCCGCACCGATACCGCCGGCGAAAGCTGGCTCCAGGCCGAAGGCGCTACGCACGATCAGGGCCAGGGTTTCTGGTACTTCGGTGATGTTCATGCCCAGTACCACCAGCGCCATGCCGATGTAGGAGAACGCCATGATCGGTACCAGCACGTCAGCCATGCTGGCGATGCGCTTGATGCCGCCGAAGATGATCAGGCCGATGACCGCTACCAGTACCAGACCGCTGACATAGGTCGGCAGACCAAAGGTGTCATGCAGCGAAGTGGCGACGGTGTAGGACTGTACGGCGTTAAAGCCGAAGCCGAAGGTCACCAGCAGCAGGATTGAGAACACCACCGCCATCCAGCGCTGACCCAGGCCGTGCAGGATGTAGAACGCCGGGCCACCACGGTAGGTGCCATCAGCCTCGCGGCGCTTGTACAGCTGCGCCAGGGAGCATTCGAAGTAGCTAGTAGCCATGCCGAGCAGCGCCACCAGCCACATCCAGAATACGGCGCCAGGGCCGCCGAGCATGATCGCCACTGCGACGCCAGCGATGTTGCCGGCCCCTACGCGGCCAGCGACCGAAAGCATCAGTGCTTGAAACGAGCTGAGCTGGCCTGGCTGGCGCTCAAAGGCTTCGGCGAAGATGCGGAACATGTCGCCGAAGTAACGGAATTGGACGAAACGCGAGCGAATCGAGAAGTACAGACCGAGCCCGACCAGGGCGACGATGAGGACCTTGCTCCAGAGCAGGTCATTGAGCAGATCGAGCATGATGAGGTTGCCTCTCTTGTTGTTTTAGATAGGTTGACACCGCGCCACCGTGCGGCCCCGGCATGGTTGTGCAAGGGCCTTTGTCGTGCAATTTCGCGGGTCGCGGCGAACTGATGCGAGTTGATGCTAGAATCGCGTCGCTCGCATCACCAGGAAAACCGTCATGTCTGACCATCTAGGGTCCAATCTAAAGCTGTTGTGCAGCCATTACCGGTCAATCGCCGAGGTTTGCCGCAAGCTCGCGATCAATCGCGCCCAGTTCAACAAATACCTGAGCGGGCAAAGCCGACCGACGGCTTACAACCTCAAGCGGATCTGCGATTTCTTCGGTGTAGAGGCCTACGAGCTGAGCCTGCCGGCCGAGCAGTTCGCCGACCTGATTGGTGCGCGTACGCCGGGCCAGGTTTCTGGCGCGCGTACCGACGCATTGGTGGAGCTGCTCAAGCCGCTGCGTGCGCATGCCGGCAACCTGTCGCGCTACTGCGGCTACTACTTCGAATACTCCAACTGCATGTCGGTGCCGGGCACCGTGCTGTTGTCGCTGGTGCATCTGTGGGAGGAAGACGGCGACTTCCTGTTCGAGCGCCAGGAGCGTCAGGAGCGATCCGCCAGCGCCGATGTGCAGGGCGAAGACTGGGTGCGCTGCCGTTACCTGGGGGCTGCGTTTCAGCTGCAGGACCGGCTGTTTCTGATGGACTACGAATCGCTGACCCTCAACGAAATGAGTCAGACCATTCTGATTCCCAGCTACAAGAGCCGCATCACCCGCTTGAACGGCCTGAAAACCGGCGTCTCCAGCGGCGACCGCCGTAGCCCGGCCTGTACCCGCGTGGTGTGGGAATACCTGGGCACCGAGATCAACCGCATCAGCGCCTACCGCCAGGTGCGCCTGTACCGCCCGGATGATCCGCGCATCGACGATGACGTGCGCCAGCGGCTGGCCGATGCACCGCTAAAGAACGGGCTGTTCGAGATCGAATAAACCGCTGCGCTATTACCGCAGGTCTTGCAGACGCTGCTGCTGCCGCCCCTCTGTATCGTAATTGTCCGCCGCCAGCCAGCGTTCAAAGGCCGCGTTGCAGGCCGGCCATTCGCTGTCGAGGATGGCAAACCAGGCGGTGTCGCGGTTACGCCCTTTGACCACCATATGCTGGCGAAACAGCCCTTCGTAGCGGAAGCCCAGACGCTTGGCGGCGCGCAGCGAGCGGGCATTGTCAGCGTTGCATTTCCATTCCAGGCGGCGGTAACCAAGCTCGCCCAAGGCCAGCTTGGCCAGCAGGTAAACCGCCTCGGTCGACGCCGGGCTGCGCTGCATGGCACGGCCGAAAGCGATATGGCCGATCTCGATACAGCCATCCTTGGGCGTGATGCGCAGAAAACTCAGCAGGCCGACGGCGCGCTGCTGGCGCAGGTCGATCACGCTAAAGAACAGCGGGTCGCGACTGGCGGCATGGCTGTTCAGCCAGACATCGAACGCAGATCGCTCGCTGAACGGACCGTAGGGCAGGTAATCCCAGAGTGCCGGGTCGCTATCCGGGCCTTGCAACGCCTGCCACAGATCGTCGCCATGGCGCGCCGGGTCGAGCGGTTCGAGGCGCACATACTGGCCGTCTAGAGGTTGATGGGCAGGTGTAGGCACGGGGTGCCAGTCGAGTGGCGGTTGCTGGGGCATGCGGCGGCTCCCGCTTAGAACTGTTTGCGGTATTGGATAAAGCCCGAGCGCTCGGCGATGCGGTCGTAGAGCTGGCGGCCTGGGTAGTTGGTTTCCTGGGTCAGCCAATGTACGCGGCTGGAGCCGGCCGACTGGGCCTGGGCATAGACGTGCTCAATCAGCCGCCGACCGATGCCGCCGCCGCGCTGATCGGCGCTGACAAACAGATCCTGCAGGTAGCAGCTGTTCTCCACCGACCAATTAGTACGATGGAAGATCCACTGCACCAGCCCTACGGCCTGGCCGTCACGCCAGGCGAGGGCGGCATGGGTCGGCTCGCTCGGGTCGAGAAAGCGCTGCCAGGTCATGGCGCTGACCTCGGCGGGCAACGCGCTTTGGTAAAAGTGCAGATAGCCCTGCCACAGCGGTAACCAGGCAGCGTGATCGGCAGTGCTGACGGGGCGGATTTCAATGCTCATGGCGCTTCCTTGGCTAAGTGTTGGCTATTGATCTGTGCGGCCAGTTCGCGGTCGCGTAGGTCATGGCTGGCGTGCAGGCCCTCGCGCACGCCGGTTTGGTCGGCTTGGCTGCGGTTTTGCCCGAGCTTCCATTTGCCTTCAAGGCGTTCGATGGGCAGGGCGAAGCCGACGATGGCGCGCAGCATGCTGTCGATGTAGTCGCGCGGTGCATCGCTGACCGCCCAGGGCTGCGGACGCTCGGCTTCGTGCTGATCGCTGAGGCGGCTGACCAGGCGCAGCAGGCGCTCGGCGTCATCGAACACTTCGGCGCGGCCATGGGCCTGCACACTGATGTAGTTCCAGGTCGGCACCACCTTGCCGTGCTCGGCCTTGGCTGCGTACCAGGACGGGCTGATATAGGCCTCCGCGCCCTGGAAGATCACCAGCGCCGGGCTGCCTTCAGCGAGGTCACGCCACTGCGGGTTGGCCCGGGCGAAGTGGCCGTAGAGTGTGCCGTAGGGACCTTCATCGGCATCCAGCAGTAACGGCAGATGGCTGGCGAGTAGGCCCTGAGTACCGTGGCTGACCAGCGTAGGCAGGCGCGTGGCGCGTATCTGCTGGTGCAGCGTGACGAGGTCGTCCTGGCGGAAGGCGGCGGGCGTGTACATGGGCGGTCTCCTGAGCTGATGGAGCCATGCTAGGCAGGATATTGGTCTGTTGTAAGATCCACTTTCTGCGACTTTTATGGAGCCAATCGTCATGGCCATTTCGTCCGCTGCGCCGCTCCCGGTCGATCTGTCCGGCATCCAGCTCGACCCGCAGCAAGGCCTTGCGCGCCAGCTTTATCAGGCGCTGCGTGAACGCATCCTTGATGGTCGCCTGCAACGCCGCACGCGCTTGCCGGCCAGTCGTGATCTGGCGAACCTGCTGGGTATCTCGCGCAACACCGTGACCCGCGCGTTCGATCAGCTGTATGCCGAGGGTTATATCGAGGGGCGCATCGGCGCCGGCACTTATGTGGCCGAGTTAAGCGGGGCGACGAGGCCAACGCCCGTACCCTCTGCCCAGGCTCAGCTGTCTGGCAGCACGCAGAGTGCCGCTTTGCAGCTGTTACAGAATCATCATCTGAATCCGCCATTGAGCGGCCCGCCACGGGCGTTTCGCGTCGGCGTGCCGGCCTTTGATCTGTTTCCCTTCGAGACCTGGGCGCGTTTGTCCGCGCGCTTCTGGCGCAAGCCCTCGCCGGCGCGTCTGGGCTATGGCGACCCGGCTGGCGACCTGCAATTGCGCGAGCTGATTGCCGCCTATCTGCGCAACAGCCGTGGGTTGCACTGCGACCCGGCGCAGATCGTCGTCACCAATGGCGCGCAGCAGGCCATCAGCCTGTGCTCGCAACTGCTGGTTACGCCGGGCGCACGGGTGGCCGTGGAGAACCCTGGCTACCGCGCTGCCGGCCATGCACTGGCGATAGCCGGGGCGCAGCTGTGCGGTGTGGCGGTGGATGGCGAAGGTCTAGATGTTCCGGCGTTGGCGCAGCTTGAAGAGTGCCGGTTGGTCTACGTGACGCCCTCGCACCAGTACCCGAGCGGGGTCACCCTGTCGCTGGCGCGGCGCCTGCAACTGCTGGAGTGGGCCGAGCACAATAACGGCCTGATTATCGAAGACGACTACGACGGCGAGTACCGCTACAGCGGCACGCCGTTAGCGCCCCTGGCGGCCCTCGACCGCCAGGGCCGGGTGCTCTACGTCGGCACCTTCTGCAAGATTGCTTTTCCGGCGTTGCGTCTGGGTTATCTGGTATTGCCGCCGGCGCTGGCCGAAGCCTTTGCCCAGCGTCGCGCCCTGGATATGCGCCATTCGGAAATCGGCACCCAGGCGGTGATGGCCGAATTTATCGCCGCCGGGCACTTTCAGCGGCATATCCGCCGCATGCGCACGGCCGCCCGCAGCCGGCGCGATGCGCTGTTGGCGGGCTGGCCTGCGGATGTACCCGGCTGGGCGCCGCTGCCGGTGGTGGAGGCGGGGTTGCACCTGTGCGTACGGGTCGACAGCCTGGCTCGCGAGCGTGAGCTGATCTGCGCCGCCGAGAGGGTTGGTGTGGAGATCAGCGCGCTTAGCAGTTACTGGCTGCCCGACAGCCGCACGCCGGACGATCAACGCGCCGGGCTGGTGCTGGGCTTTGCCGCGGTGCCCGAGGCGCAGATCAGCGAGGCATTGCAGGCGCTGCGCAGGGCTTGGGGCTAGCGCCGCCTCAGAGTGCGCTGAGGTGGGCGTAGAGCGGTTGCGTTTCGAGCAGTAGCGCTGCGCTGCCGAAAGCGCCAAGCAGTACTGCGCAGCATCGGGATAATTGACGGCCGTCGAGTAGCCGCTGATGCCGAGCGAACCAGGCATACCCGAGCATGATCACGAGGTCGACCAGCACCCAGACCAGCACGATCTGGCTGTGCAGCAGCAGGCTGCCGTTCTGAGGGACCAGCAGGCTGAGAAAGGATGAGAAAAACAGAATGTCCTTGGGGTTGCTCATGCCGACCAGAAACGCTGACAGGAATAACCGCTGGTGGGGTGCACTGGGGCTTTGGGTTTGCAGTGGCGCCGCCTGGCGCCATTGGCTGATACCGGCGTAAAGCAGATACAGGCCACCGCAGAGGCGCAGCAGGCCGAGCAGATCCTCCCCGGCCAGGCGCGCCAGCCCGGCCAGCGACACACAAATGAGGATCAGCGCCGACAGGCTACCGCCGAGGATGACTCGGATGGCTGCGACAAAACCCAGGCTGCTGGCGGTACGCACCACCAGTAACGCCGAGGGTCCTGGCGAGATGATCAGCGCGCTGATCGCCGCGAGGTAGGCCAACCAGGCGGCACCACTCATGGCTGCCGCTCCGGGCAATCAGCGAATGCCTGTGCTGACATTGCGTCTCCTGTCATGTGCTCACGGAATATCCAGGCGGTGACTGTATGTTGGCGCTTTGCCGGTGTACTTGGATTGCTGTCCCAGTTTCTTGACGGTTTGTCCCTGATGCACAAGACTCTGCCGCGTCCCAGGGATGGAGGTTTGGCATTGGACTCAGAGAAGCTGCCGGTCAGTCGCTTCAGCACCTGCGAACTGCCCGGCACGGATAGTTTTGAGGCGTGGCGACAGAGCATCGGGGTGATGTTCGAGGCGCAGATATTCCCTGGGAGCGAGCCGTCTGCTGATTTTCATGCGGAGGTCGAGGCCTACCACCTGGGGGACCTGGTGTTCGGCACGGCTGTGCTAGATGCGCAGCGTCTGTGTCGTGGCGCACGGCGCATTCATGCTGATCAGCTCGACCATGTGCTGTTGCAGGTCTACCGCTCTGGCGGACAACGCGGCGATTTTGCTGGCACACCCTTTTGCGTCGAGCCAGGCGAGCTGTTTGTGCTGGACCTCACGCGCAGTTTCGACACCCTGGCCAGTCGCGCCCACATCACCAACCTGGTGGTTCCGCGCGAGTGCCTGGAGAGCCGTCGACCGTTGCGTGATATCCATGGACGGATTCTGCGCGGCGGCCTGGGTAGTCTGTTCGGTGATTACCTCAATGCCCTTGAGCAGCGTTTGCCGCAGCTTCACCTAGATGAAGCAGGCGACGTCGCGCGGGCCACTGTCGATCTACTCGGCGCCTGCCTGAACCCCAGCCTGGACAGTTTCGAACAGGCGCGTCAGCCCATTGAGGCCGGTCAGCTGAATCGGATTAAGGGGGCCATCGAACAGGCGTTGGCCGACCCCGGACTGTCTCCGCAATGGTTGTGTCGCCAGCTTGGTTTGTCACGGTCGCGGCTCTACCGGTTGTTCGAGCCGCTGGGCGGGGTGGCGGCCTACATTCGCCAGCGCCGGCTGGAGCGCATCCATGGCCAGCTCTCTCAGCCGCATGAGCAGCGGCATATCGGGGTGATTGCCTATCAGTGGGGCTTCGCCGATGAGGCGCACTTTAGCCGGGCATTTCGCCACCATTTTGGGTACAGCCCCAGCGAGGCGCGACAGCTGCGCTGGGCATCGTCGGGACGCGGCACCAGGACCACCCAGGTTGATGCGGCGGGCTATGAGCAATGGATTCGTCAGCTCGGCAGCTAATCGTTGCCGCGCGGCAGCAGCGCATCCATGCAGACCACTCTACCCAGGCGTGGGTATGACACAAAAAAAGGGATGGCCGTGGCCATCCCTTGAGGAGTGGAGGCGGGGGTAGCCTCCTGTAACGCAGAAGTTCGCTTACTGGCTGAGGGGCACCAGGCGCGGGGCGATCATGTTTTCCGGGCGCAGGATGTCGGCCAGCTCGGCGTCGCCTAGCAGCTTCTCCTCGCGCACCAGCTCCAGCACGCCACGGCCGCTTTCCAGCGCTACTTTGGCGATGCGCGTGGCGTTCTCGTAGCCGATGTAAGGGTTCAGCGCGGTGATCAGGCCGATGGAGTTTTCCATCAGTTCGCGGCAGCGCGCTTCGTTGGCGGTGATGCCGTCGATGCACAGTTCGCGCAGCATATCCATGGCGCGGGTCAGCAGGCGGATCGAGTCAAAGATCTTGTAGGCGATCAGCGGCTCCATCACGTTCAGCTGCAGCTGGCCGCCTTCGGCTGCCATGGTCAGCGCCAGGTCGTTGCCGATCACTTCGAAGGCCACCTGGTTGACCGCTTCCGGGATCACCGGGTTGACCTTGCCCGGCATGATCGAGCTGCCTGGTTGGCGCGCGGGTAGGTTGATTTCGTTGATCCCGGTGCGCGGGCCGCTGGAGAGCAGGCGCAGGTCGTTGCAGATCTTCGACAGCTTCACCGCGGTGCGCTTGAGCATGCCGGAGAACAGCACAAAGGCGCCCATATCCGACGTGGCTTCGATCAGGTCGGCGGCCGGGGTCAGCGGCTGGCCGCTGATAATCGCCAGGCGTTTGACCGCCAGCAACTGGTATTGCGGGTCGGCGTTGATACCGGTGCCAATCGCTGTGCCGCCCAGGTTGACTTCGGTGAGCAGGGTCGGGGCGAGCAGCTTGAGGTGCTGCAGGTCTTCGCCGAGGGTGGTGGCGAAGGCGCGGAATTCCTGACCGAGGGTCATCGGTACGGCATCCTGCAGCTGGGTGCGGCCCATTTTCAGCACGTGGCTGAATTCCAGGTGCTTTTTCGACAGCGACTGGATCAGCTTGTCCAGCGCGGTCAGCAGGCTGTCGTGGCCGAGCAGCAGGCCGAGGCGGATGGCGGTCGGGTAGGCGTCGTTGGTCGACTGCGCCATGTTCACGTCGTTGTTCGGGTGCAGCTGCTTGTAGTCACCTTTCTCGAAACCCATGGCTTCGAGGGCAATGTTGGCGATGACTTCGTTGGCATTCATGTTGGTCGAGGTGCCAGCGCCGCCTTGAATCATGTCGACCACGAACTGGTCGTGAAACTCGCCCTGAATGATGCGTGCGCACGCAGTGCTGATCGCCGTGTGCTTGGCGGCGGACAGGTGGCCCAGCTCGCGGTTGGCGTCGGCAGCGGCCTGTTTGACCATGGCCAGGGCAACCACCAGTTTCGGGTAGTGCGACAGCGTCACGCCGGACAGGCGGAAGTTCTGCACGGCGCGCAGGGTCTGGATGCCGTAATAAGCATCAGCGGGAACGTCGAGGGTGCCGAGCAGGTCTTTTTCGAGGCGAGTAGATGCAGCAGGGGACATGATCAAGGTCAACTCAGGAAATACGGCATATGCCGCGATGGCCCGTAGATTAGGGGCTGCAGCTTGGTACTGGCCAATGCTGTTAAGCACTAGGTCATGCATAATCGGCATAACGTTGGTGTGACCGCTCAGCGGCGACCGACGTATTCGCATGCACAAGGGCTGATCCATGAACCTCGAAAGCAAATGGCTGGAAGACTTTGTCACCCTGGCCGCCACCCGCAGCTTCTCCCAGGCAGCGCAAAAGCGCTTTGTCACTCAGCCGGCATTCAGCCGGCGGATTCGCAGCCTGGAGAACATGCTCGGGCTGACGCTGGTCAACCGCGCCTGCACGCCCATTGAGCTGACCGAGTCCGGCCAGCTGTTTCTGGTCACCGCACGGAGCATGGTCGAGCAGCTCGGTGAGGTGGTGCGTCATCTGCATAACCTCGAAGGCCAGCAGGGCGAGGTGATGCAGATTGCCGCCGCGCACTCGCTGACCCTGGGCTTTTTCCCCGAATGGATCGCCCGCCTGCGCCGTGAAGGTCTGCCGTTGACCACCCGTCTGGTGGCGACCAACGTCGGTGAGGCGGTACATGCGCTGCGTGAAGGCGCTTGCGACCTGATTCTCGCCTACTACGACCCGGACGCAGCGTTGCAGATGGACCCGGAAATATTCCCTTCGCTGCACCTGGGCCGCACGGAAATGCTCCCGGTGTGCGCGGTGGGCGAAGACGGTGCGCCGCTGTTCGACCTCAACAGCGGCCAGAGCGTGCCGCTGTTGGCCTACAGCGCCGGGGCGTTTCTCGGTCGTTCGGTCAACCTGCTGCTGCGCCAACGCGCGCTGCGCTCGACCACGGTGTACGAAACGGCGATGGCCGACAGCCTGAAAAGCATGGCCTTGCAAGGTATGGGCGTGGCCTGGGTGCCGCGTTTGAGCGTGACCGCCGAACTGGCCCGCGGCGAGCTGGTGGTGTGCGGTGATGAACAGTGGCAAGCGCCGCTGGAGATTCGCCTGTACCGCTGCGCCCTGGTGCGCAAAGCCTCGGTGCGCTTGCTGTGGCGCAAACTGGAGGGAGGATTGGGCGGCCTTGGGTAGGGGGTGACTAAGGGCTAATAAGCCCTTAAGGATTGCATTGATATCATCCTGGCATCACGCGGCAACGACTACGCTTGCCGTCTGTGACTGTTAACAGGAGTCAGCCCTCGTGCCGCTAAAACCTCCTCTCGGTCTGAGCCAATGGATTTGGCGGGCCTTTGTGCAAAGTGCTTTGATCCCACTGATCGTGGTGGAGACAGCACTGATAGCCATCTATCTCTTCAGCAACAGCGCCATTCGTGATGCCCAGATTGATTATTTACGACAGACGGCCCTGAGTGACCTGCAAGCCTCTGCGCACCTGGAAGCGCGGATCATCGAGGGTCAGCTGACCCAAATCGAAGCCCTGACAACCACCTACCGCAACCTGACGCAGCACGCCTTGCTGCAGCCTGCGGTCAGCGCGCCGACTCTGGCAATCACCGACAGCGGTGTGCGTTACAGCCCGCAAGACACGGGCGGCGCGGCGTTCTTCTACTCGGCGGCCACGCCCGCCGCCCAGCAGGACCTGAACAAGGCGGCTCAGCTGGCAACGCTCGACCCATTGATGCGCGAACTCAAACAGAGCAGCCCATTGGTGGCCAGCCTGTACTTCAACAGCTGGGACAGCCTCAACCACATCTACCCCTGGTTCCGCACACCGGACCAGTACCCGCATGACATGGTCATCCCCGATTTCAATTTCTATTACCTTGCGGATGCGGCGCATAACCCGACGCGTGAGGTGGTGTGGACCAATGTCTACCTCGACCCCGCTGGCCAAGGGTGGATGATGTCGGCTGTCGCCCCGGTGTACCGCGGTGATTTCCTTGAGGGCGTCAGCGGTGTGGACATCACCGTGGGCGGCATTCTCGAGCAGATCAACCAGCTGCAAGTGCCCTGGGACGGCTACGCCATGCTGGTCAGCCAGGACCTGAACATCATGGCCATGCCGAAGGCGGGCGAAGACGACTTTGCGTTGAATGAACTGACGACGCACTCCTATGAGGAGGCGATCCGCCGCGAGATGTTCAAGCCCGAAGATTTCAACCTGGGCAAACATGCACAGACCCGTGTTCTGGCCGAGGCCATGGCGCGCCAACCGCAGGGCGTGCAATCGGTCAGCCTCGGCGGGCGCACGCATATGGTGGCCTGGACCACCATTGAGGCCACCGGTTGGCAGCTGCTGACCGTGGTGGACGAAGCACAGGTCTTCAGTCAGACCAATTTGCTGGCGACGCATTATCAGCAGATCGGCTTTCTGTTGATCGCCGGGCTGGTGATGTTCTACCTGCTGTTCTTTGCCTTTATGTGGGTGCGTTCACGGCGTCTGAGTCAGTACTTGCTCAGGCCGATTGCCGGTATTTCCACGATGATGGCGGCGATTGGTCAGGGGCAGTGGCATCCCGCGCGGGTAACTGCGGATATCCGTGAACTGGATGATATGGCCGGACAGGCCGCGCAAATGGGCATCACCCTAGAGCAGAGTGAAGCGCGCAACCACGAGGCCCAGCAGCGGCTTGAAGTGGTGTTGGAGGGGGCGACGGAGAGTCTCTGGGAGCGCCACTTTGATACGGGGCTGGTGCATGTGCGTGGGCGCTTCTGCAAACGGTTTGGCTTTGCTGAGGACGTCCTCACTGAGGAGCACTTTCTGCAGCGCGTTCACCCGGACGATGTCAGGGGTATTCGCGACGCCGTGCAGCGCGTGCGTGAAGGCAGCAGTCAGCGCTATGAAGCCGAGTTTCGGTTTGCCGATGCCGGGGGTAAATACTCCTGGCTAATGGGGCGTGGCCGGGTGGTGGAGTACGACCCATACACGGGCCAAGCCCGCGTGCTGGCAGGCACACACGTGGATATTGATGCTCTCAAGAAGGGTGAGGAAGCCCTGCGCCAAGCCACTGCGGAGGCGCAGGCGGCCAACCAGGCCAAGTCGCGCTTTATTTCCAGCATGAGCCATGAACTGCGTACCCCGCTCAATGCCATTCAGGGCTTTAGCCAGTTGATGCGCATGGGGGATCTGCCGCCCACCACTCAGGACGAATACCTCAAAGAAATCCTCCAGGCCAGCCAGCACCTCAATCAGCTGGTTGGCGACATCCTCGACTGGTCGAGCATCCAGGCGCAGAAGCCGCAGCTGGAGCTGCAGGCGGTAGACCTCGGCACGCTTATGAATGAGTGCGCCGACCTGGTGCGTCAGGAGATCAAGCGCGAAGGCTTGCAGTTCAATGTGCAGCTGCCAGACCTGCCGTTGCAGGTCCGCGCCGAGCCTCGCCGACTGCGCCAGGTGCTGCTCAACCTGTTATCCAATGCCATGAAATACAACAGCCCCAATGGGCAGATTACCTTCAGCGTCCGGGTATTCGACGGGCATGTGCGCGTGCAGGTTGATGACACCGGGCTGGGCATCAGTGCCGAACAGCAGGCGCTGTTGTTTACCCCGTTCCAGCGCCTGGGGCGTGAAAACACCGCGATTCAGGGCACTGGCATTGGCCTGTCGCTGTGCCGTGAATACGCCAACCTGATGGGTGCCAGCGTCGGCGTGAGCAGCCAGCCAGGCATGGGCAGCAGCTTCTGGATTGAACTGATGTCATTTGTCGCGCCTGACAGGTCACGTCCTGCCGGTCAGGGCGTGCATATCTTCTACGCTGAAGACGACGCCGCGAATCAGCAGGCCGTCGCTGCTGCATTGGCTGAGCTAGGCCGTGTCAGCGTGGCCAGTGATGGCCAGGTGGCGCTAGCGCGGTTGCTGAGTGACCCCGCCGACCTTTTGTTACTGGACCTGGACTTGCCGGGGTTGAGCGGTCAGGAGTTGCTTGCGCAGCTACGCCGCCACCCGCACACCGAGCATTTGCCCGTGGTGTTGCTAACGGCCGGGATGAGTGCGGAGGTTACCGCTGCAGCGGCTAATTGCCAGGGCTTGTTGCGCAAGCCGCTGGATATGAAGGAATTGCATGACCTGGTCGAGGCCCTGCTGAGTGAGGTAATGGAAGATGCTGAGTGAATCCTTACGGTTTTCCCGGGTGGTGGTGATTGATGATGTCACCGCCAACCTGCGTCTACTGGAGTCGAGTTTGCGGGTGCTCGGGCTGCGAGAGGTCAAAGGCTTTAGTGACTCGGCAGCGGGGCTGGAGTGGCTGCAGAACCAGCATTGGGACCTGCTGCTGCTGGATCTGGACATGCCGGCCCCGGACGGTTTCGAGATTCTGCGGCAACTGGCGGCCCGTGATCGACACTGTGCACCGGTGATTCTGGTTACGGCACTGAATGACGTGGAAAACCGCCGCAAAGGCCTAGAACTCGGGGCCAATGATTACGTCTGCAAGCCGCTGGACCTGCCCGAACTGCTGCTGCGGGTGTGCAATAACCTGCAACTGAGCGAGGCCAGCCAAGCCCTGCAGCGTGAGCGGGGTGAGTTGGAAGACAGGGTTGTGCGGCGGACTGAGCAGCTGGGGGCCAGCTATCAGGCGGTAATTCGCTGCCTGGCGCGTGCGGCGGATTACAAGGACAACGAAACCGGCAATCACATCATGCGCATTGGTGAGTCGGCTGCACTGCTGGCACGCGCCTACGGCATGGATGCTCCGTGGGTGGAGTTGCTGCGCCAGGCTGCACCCATGCACGACGTGGGCAAGATCGGCATTCCCGATAGCATCCTCTGCAAACCCGGCAAACTGACGGATGACGAGCGCCTGGTGATGAACACCCATGCGCAAATCGGCCACGACATTTTGCAGGACAGTGCGGCCTCGCCGTTGCTCGTTCTGGCCGCAGAGATTGCCCTGCACCACCATGAGAAGTGGGATGGCAGCGGTTACCCCCAGGGCCTGGCGGGGGAGGCCATTCCGCTGTCGGCGCGCATTGTGGCGCTGTGCGATGTGTATGACGCGCTGCGCTCCACGCGCCCTTACAAGCCCGCCTGGTCGGCGGAAAAGGCTCAGGCGTTGATTCGTGAGCAAGCCGGGCAGCATTTCGATCCAGCGCTGGTGCAGCTGATGGAATCACTGTTCGAGCATATTGAAGGGGTGCACCGTCGCCTGGCGGATGAGCCAGTGTCCTGCTGAGCCGGGATGCGTTAAGCGCATTGCAGAAAAAACGCCCCGCCATTTGGCGGGGCGTTTTTTATGTACCAGCGCTCGTAGAACCGAACGCCTTATCAGCGAGGAGTGGCCATCAGGTGCCTGATTTGATGGTGTTCCACACGCGGGTGCGGATGCGTTCAGTCTTCTGCGGCAGGGGCTGCAGCACATAGAGGGTTTTCTGCGCCTCGGCGGTAGGGGTCAGGCCAGGGTTGTCGCGGATTGCCGCGCCGACCAGCGGCATGCCGTCCTTGTTCGGGTTGGGGTAGCCGAGGAAGTCGCTGATGGGGGCAATCACCGTGGGGTCGAGCAGGTGGTTGAGGAACTCATGGGCTTCGGCGACGTTCAGTGCGCTTTTCGGAATGGCGAAGGAGTCGTACCACAGTGGTGCACCTTCTTTCGGCAAGCGCCAATCAACCACCACGCCGTTGCCTGCTTCTTTGGCGCGGTTGGCGAACTGGTAGAAGCTGCCCGAATAGCCGATGGCCACGCAGATGTCGCCGTTGGCGATATCGGTCATGTACTTGGCGGAGTTGAAATAAGCCACGTGAGGGCGGATTTTCAGCATTAACGCGCTGGCTTTCTCATAGTCCTCAGGCTTGGTGCTGTTGGGGTCCAGGCCCAGGTAGTGCAGGGCGATCGGCAGAATTTCACCGGGCGAGTCGAGCATGGCCACGCCGCACTGCTTGAGTTTGCTGATGTTCTCTTCTTTGAAAATCAGGTCCCAGCTGTCCACCGGGGCGTCAGCGCCGAGGGCTTCTTTGACTTTGGCCGGGTTGAAGCCGATCAGCACAGTGCCGTACATGTAAGGCACGGCGAACTGATTGCCGGGGTCGTTGGCGGTCATCAACTTCAGCAGGCCTGGGTCGAGGTGCTGCCAATTGGGCAACTTGCTCTTGTCCAGCTTCTGGAACACCCCGGCTTTGATTTCGTTTTCCAGGAAGGTGTTGGTTGGCACCACCAGGTCGTAACCCGAGTTACCAGTGAGCAGCTTGGCTTCCAGACCTTCGTTGGTGTCGAAAATATCCCAGGTCAGCTTGATGCCGCTGTTGGCGGCAAAATCCTTGGGCACTGAGGGCAACATGTAGTCGGCCCAGTTGTACACGCGCAGCTCGCGCGGCTTGCCCGGCGATTGCTCCGGTGTTTGTGCCTGGGCCGCCGTGGCCAGCAGGGTTGCGCCGCAGACGGCGACAGCGAGCAGGTGTTTGATCGTATTCATCGTGTCTCACCCCTGAATCATTATTGATGTTGTGGTGGCTAGGCCTGTACGTGAGCTGCTTCGAACCCTTCCAGCACGTTGACCGCGTTGACGCCGATGGCCTCCACCGCATAACCGCCTTCCATAACGAAGAGGGTCGGCTTGCCGAGGGCGGCGATGCGTTTGCCCATGGCCAGGTAATCCGGGCTGTCGAGCTTGAACTGGGAAATCGGATCGTCCTTGAAGGTGTCCACACCCAGCGACACCACGATCACCTCGGCATCAAATTCGGCGATGCGCTGGCAGGCTTCTTCCAGTGCGGCGCTCCACACCGTCCAGGGGCTGCCCATGGCCAATGGGTAGTTGAAGTTGCAGCCCTCGCCAGCCCCTTCGCCGCGTTCATCGGCATAACCGAGGAAGAAGGGGAACTCGTCGGCCGGGTCGCCGTGGATCGAGGCGAACAGCACATCGTTGCGGGTGTAGAAGATGTCCTGGGTGCCGTTGCCGTGGTGGTAGTCGACATCGAGGATTGCCACGCGCTGCTTGCCGTGGTCGAGAAAGGCCTGGGCAGCGATGGCGGCGTTGTTCAGGTAGCAGTAACCGCCCATCAACTCGCCTGCGGCGTGATGGCCCGGTGGGCGGCACAAGGCAAACGCACTGTGGGCGCCGGCGGCGATTTCAGCTTGGGCGCTCAAGGCCACTTGGGCGGCGCTGTAAGCTGCCTGCCAGGTGCCGGCGGTAATCGGCGCGCCGCCGTCGAAGCTGTAATAGCCAAGCTGGCCGTGCAAATCACGCGGGATAACTTGGCGCAGGGTGCGTGCCGGCCAGGTGAAGGGCAGCAAATCGCCAGTGCCGTTCTGCGCTTGCCAGCGATCCCAGGCACCTTTGAAGAAGTTCAGGTAGGCGGCGCTGTGGATGCGCTCAATCGGCGCCAGGCCGAAGTCCTGGGGTGGGCGCACCTCGCCGAGCTGACGGTCCTTGACGCGTTGCAGGATGTGGTCGGCGCGTTGCGGCTTCTCGAAACAGGGCATCAGTTGGCCGTCGATCAGCTCGCAGCTGCCGTGGTGCAGGTGATGGTCGTCGCTGTAAAAAGTGAGCATGTGGCACGGCTCCAGGCTTGTTGTTGTGCCTGCATTGTTCGCCTGCATGGCCGGATGGAGAACGCTGACAACGGCCAAAAGGGGATCGATGTGGCCAAATTTCATGGCCGCCACGGCTGAGCGAACCACGCAAACTGTAACAAGCCATGAACCTTAAGCCTTTCTTAAGCTTGGAAAACGCATGATGCGCCCCGCCGGGGGCGTTGCCCCTTCATTGCCGATAAGGGGGCAGAGCATGCTTAATCAGACTCGCCAGGTACTGCCGCTATTGTGTGCCTGGCTGGCCACGCCTGTGCTGGCGGATGTGGAATGCCCAAGCGCCGACCGCGCGGGCTGGATGCCCGAATCGCACTTTCGTCAGCAGATGAAAAATCAGGGCGTACAGATCACCAAATTCCGCATCACTCCGGGTAACTGTTACGAGATTTACGGTTTCGACGTGAACGGCGAGAAGGTCGAAATCTATTACAACCCGGTCGATGCCACGCCCGTGGCTGAAGTCGCCACCGCGCATGTGGCCAAGCCATGACGCCAAAACTACTCATCCCCCTCATGCTCACGGCGGTACTGGCAGTGTTCGCCGGGGCGTGGCAGCGCGCACCGGCACAGCCGCCTGCCGCCTTCGCCGCGCTACCGGCGCCGACGCCCAGTGCGCCGGAATTCAGCGCGAAATTCGCCTCTTCGGACATGGACGACTTTGTGCACTCCGCCTCCATTACCGGGCTGCCTGGCGGTGACCTGATGGCTGCCTGGTTTGCGGGCAGTCGCGAAGGCGCGGCGGATGTGCAAATTCGCGCTGCACGCTTTGACGCCCGCAGCGGCCAATGGAGTGCCGAGCGCGTGCTGGCCACCCGCGAATCCACCCAGCGCGCGGTCGGTAAGCACATCCGCAAGCTGGGCAACCCGGTGATCAGCCTGGCACCGGACCAGCGCCTGTGGCTGTTTTATGTCTCGGTTTCGCTTGGCGGCTGGGCCGGCAGTGCGGTCAATGCCATGGTGTCCGATGACCTGGGCAAGACCTGGTCGGCACCGCGCCAGTTGGTGACCAGCCCGTTTCTCAACATCAGCACCCTGGTGCGCGCCGCACCGGTGTTTCATGCCGATGGCAGCATTGGCCTGCCGGTGTATCACGAGTTTCTCGGCAAATTCCCCGAGTACCTGCACCTGAGCGCACGCGGTGAGGTGCTGGGCAAGTACCGCATCGGCAAGGGCCGCTACTCGCTGCAGCCAACCGTGGTGGCGCTGGATGAGCAGCGTGCCGTGGCGTTACTGCGCTATGCCGGCGAGCAGCATCACCGTGTGCTGGCCAGCCACACCACGGACAGCGGGCGCACCTGGAGTACGCCGCAACCGCTGGAACCGAGTAACCCCAACTCATCGCTGGCCGCCGTCGGTCGTCCCGATGGCAGCCTGTTGGTGGCGATGAATGATCTGGAGGATGGTCGCTTCCGCCTGACCCTCTACGCCACCGACAGCCAGCTGGCGAACTGGCGCACCCTCGGTGAGCTGGATGAAAGCCCCAACCCTTGGGGGGAACCCATCGCGCTGGCGGAATTCCCGACGGTGATCCGCGAGAAGTTCCGCGCCAGCGGCGGCCGCCCCGAGCAGGAGGCGCGCTTTCTTGAGCAGGTCAGTGCCCGGATGTGCAGCCCGACGGGGTGCGACTTCGATTACGAATACCCCTATTTCACCCGTGACACCGATGGCACGTATCACTTGGTCTATTCGTGGAACGACATGTTTATCAAGCACCTGGCCTTCAATGAAGCCTGGCTGACGGAGCGCCGCCCACATGACTGACTTCTGGTTGCCGCACCTGGCCTTCACTCTGCTGGTTTTCCTGATCTTCGTTCGGCTGGCACGCAATGCGGCGCAGCGCGGCATCCTGCTGGCGGGCAGTCTGCTGCTGAGCCTGCTACCGGTGCAGGGCATCAGCCTGGCGCTGCAGTTGCGCACCTACATCGGTGACCTGTCGATCAGCAGCCTGGTGCTGCTGAGCTGGGCGATGCTGTGTCGTTTTGGCTTGCCGGGTGCCAGCCCCCGTGATCGCCTGGCCAGCCTGGCGCTGTTCGCCGGCCTGGCTGTGCTGCTCTATCCGGCAGCCCTGGGCTTGAGCTACAGCGACCCGTACCAGCTGGGCTTTGAGCCGCGGCCCATGCTGCTGGTGCTGGGCTTGCTGAGCCTGGTGCTGATCATTCAGCGCAGCTGGCTCGGCGCGTTGGCGCTGGTGCTGGCGACCTTGGCCTTCACCCTGCACCTGAACGCTTCGGAAAACTACTGGGATTACCTGATTGACCCCTACCTGGCCCTCTACAGCCTTGGCGCACTGCTGAGTTCCGGCCTGCGCGGGTTGCTGGCGCGGCGTCAGGGCATGCGTACAACTGACACAAGGAACGCCGCATGAGCTGGCTGAAATCCCGTCGCCTGCATTATCTGGCAGGCCTGACAGCGCTACTGTTCATACTCTTCGCCAGCTTGCGCGTGCTGTTCCTGCTGGGCTTCTCCGCCGTCGAAAGCATCAGCGAGTCGGACGTACTGCCCACCCTTGGCATCGGTCTGCGCTTCGACCTGCGCCTGGCCCTGCTGCTGATGCTGCCGGCAGGCATCCTACTGGCTCTGCCCAAGCTGCGCCTGGCGCGCTTTCGCGCCGTGCGCTGGTTGCTGCGTGCCTACCTAGTGCTGGCCGTGGCGGCGCTGGGTCTGCTGTATATCCTCGACTTCGGCCACTACGCCTACCTGGGCGTACGCCTCAACGCCACCGTGCTGCGCTTTGCTGGTGATGCGCAGATCTCCGCCGGCATGCTCTGGCAAACCTATCCGGTGCTGTGGATCACCCTGGCCTGGCTGGCCGGTGCGGCGCTATGGGCTTGGGCGCTGCTGCGCTTGGAGCGTGCCACCCTGAATCGGCCGCCAGCGCAACGTGTAGGCGTGTTGCCGGCCCTTGGCGGCGCGGCGGTGGTGGGCGTGCTGGTGTTTTTTGGCCTGCTGGGCCGCGCCACGGCGTTGAACCTGGAGAACCCGGTGCCGCTGCGCTGGAGCGATGCCTTCTTCAGCGGCAACAGCCAAGTGGCGGCGCTGGGCCTTAATCCGGCGTTGTTTCTGTTCGACACCCTCACGCTTGAACCCAGCGCCTTCGATGAGGCGGCCACCCGTGAGCATTACGCGGTGGTGGCTGATTACCTGGGTGTCAGCGACCGCGACGCGCAGGGGTTGAACTTCTTCCGTCAGCAATCGGTACAGGCGCACCGCATCCAGGCCGAGCGCCCGCCTAACGTGGTCTTCGTTATGCTCGAATCGCTCGGCACCAGTGCCGTCGGGGCTTACGGCAACCCGTTGAACCCGACACCGAATCTGGATCGCCTGGCCAAGGAAAGCTGGTTCTTCCGGCACTTCTATGTGCCGGTGACCGGCACTGCCAAGACGGTGTGGGCGAGCATCACCGGCATTCCCGACGTGTCGCGCCAGGAGACTGCCACGCGCAACCCGTTGATTGCTCGCCAGCGCACGCTGATCAACGCGCTAGACGGCTATGAGAAGTTCTACATGATCGGCGGCAACGCCGGCTGGGCCAACATCAATGCGCTGATTCGCCAGAGCATCGACGGCGTGCGGCTCTATGAGGAGCGTGATTGGCAGTCACCTCAAGTCGACGTGTGGGGCATCTCGGATCTGGATTTCTTCAAGGAGAGCAGCCGCATCCTCGGCGCGGTGCCCAAGGATCAACCGTTCTTCGCTTACCTGCAGACCTCCGGCAACCACCGGCCCTTCACCATCCCCAAGAACAACGATGGCTTCGAGGCGCTCGATCTACCGCTGGAGCAGGTGCAGCAGGCCGGTTCGCGCAGCGTGGAGCAGTTCAATGCCGTGCGCTTGCTGGACTTCAACATCGGCCGCCTGATGGAGCTGGCCAAGGAACAGGGCTTTTACGACAACACCATTTTCGTGTTCTTTGGTGACCACAACACGCGTATCAGCCAGATCCCGCACATGGCGCCGGCCTTCGAGCAGTTGGGGCTGGAGAGCAACAACGTGCCACTGCTGATCCATGCGCCGCAGTGGCTGGCGCCACGCGAGTTTGATGACGCGGTGGGGCTGGCCGATCTGCTGCCTACCGTGGCGGGCATGCTTGGCGTGCCGTTCAGCAACGGCAGCCTGGGGCGTGATATCCAGCAGCCGGCGCCAGAAGGCGAGCGGGTGGTGCCCCTGGTGCTGCAGGAAGGCAGCTTCCCGGTGATCGGCGCGGTGACCCGCGACTTCCTCTTGCAGATGCAGCATGACGGCAGCTCGCCGACCCTGCACAGCCTGCACTCGCCCACCCCGCGCGATAACGTGGCCGCGGATCACCCGCAAGAGTTCCAGCGCCTGTTGGCGCTCAGCCGCGGCCTGCATGAAGCCTCACGCTTGCAGATGTACCGCAATGTTCGGCCCGAGGAATGAGCATCCCACAAGCCTACGAACCTAAGCGCGGAAACGGCTTGGCGGTACGCCGCTCCAGCGCTGGAAGGCATGGCGGAAGCTGGCTGTTTCGCTAAAGCCGAGGTATTCGGCGATGCGGCAGATCGGCCATTCCTCTTGGCCAAGCAGAGTTTTTGCCCGCTCAAAACGCAGCTCATCAAGCAGTTCCTGATAGTGCGTGCCCAGTTCCTGCAGGTGCCGACGCAGGGTGCGCGGCGAGCAGTGCATCTGCTGCGCCAGCTGTTCCAGACCGGGTGGCGCGGTGAGCTGCTCGGTCAATAACTGGCGGATACGCGCGAGCCAGGCCTGGCGGGTGTTGAACTCGCTGTTTTGCTTGCGACAGCGCTCAAGCATTTCGCGGTGGGTCACCGCATCGGCCAGCGGCAGTGGCTGTTGCAGCCAGCTGGCGGGGAAGGCGAAGGCGTTGCGCGCGGCATCAAACTGCAGCGGACAGGCGAAGCTGTGTGGGTAGCGCGCGCTGTAATCGGGTTCGCCGTAGCGGAACTGCGCGGCGCTGAGCGGCAGAGGCTGGCCGAGCAGGTCGTCGCTGATCAGCTTGAGCGAGGCCAGGCACATTTCCAGGTTGAACACTTCCAGTGCTGGCGCGTGCTGGTAGTCGCTGGCGCTGACCCAGGCCAGCTCGCCCTCAAGGTGCATATCCAGTTTGAAGTAGGTGCCGAGCAATGCCGGGTACTGCAGCATCAGCCGCCAGGCGTCACCAAAGGTGGCACTGGAGAGCGCGGCGTAACCGACCATGCCGTAGGCGGACACGTGCATGCGCCGGCCCAGCTCCAGGCCCAGGTCACTGCGCAGCTGCAGGGCGTTGGCGCAAACCTGCAGTTCCTGGGTGCGGGTGATGCGGGTGTCGGCGCAGTCCAGGTCAGTCGCAGCAATGCCGCTGCCAGCCAGTAGCGTCTCGGTCAGCTCGTGTTGTGTGGCAAAGATTTCGAGAATCAGGGAAACCACATGCAGGGTGGTCAGGTGGGCGTGCAACATCGGGACAACCGCAACAGTTCAGGATGCCTGAATGAGGCAAGAACTATACCGCGGCACCGCAGCGGCCGGAGCTGATCCGGGCCGCTGCGGTCCAGGTGGATTTAGCGATTACGCAGGAAAGCGTTGATAAAGTCGCCCTGATTGGGTGCTTTTTCATGGGTGGTGAAGGTCAGGATCGCCTCGTTTTCGCGCAGTTTGAGCTTCTGCGCAAAGCTGCACTGCACGGTTTTCAGACCCTTGGCGACAGCCTGCTGCTCGTCGCCGTTCTGGCACAGGTTAGCCAGCTGGTTGACCACTTCACCGCAGAAGCTCGGCACGCTAAGGCGCTTGAGTTTGTCGTCGTCGATGGCGTTCCAGTCAACCTGGGTGGTCAGCGGTGTGTTGCAGGCCTTCGAGGCGTCCTGGTCGATCTGCTGCAGCTGCTGGGTGAAGTCGGCCACGCGCTTTTCCCGGTCGAAGCTGCTCAGCTTGTCCTGAATGCCTTTTTTCTTCTGCTGCTCGTAGAGCGCCAGAAGGTTGGCTGGTTTGGTCTGTTTGCTCTTGGCTTCATCAAAACCCAGCTCGAAGCCGTCGGTGCTCGGCAGGTACAGCTGGTATTGCTCGCCACCCCAGCCCTGGCGCTTGATCAGCATGTTGTAGGCGCTGCCGTCGAGGGTGGTGGTGTAATCCCGCTCATCGTTGCCGTGCTCGTTGACCGTGCTCAGCAGTACCACTTCATCCAATGGGTGGTTGATGCCGCTGACCTGAATCAGCGCCTGTTTGCCGTCGCTGCTGGGTGCGACGGTCACGCTGATGCCATTGCCGGCATCGAATACTTGCGGGTATTTGGCCAGTTCGAGGGCGTTGGCGTTGAGGGTGAAAAGGGCAGCGGCGAGGAGCAGTGACAGCCTTGTCATGGTGGTGTCCTGGGTCATTTAAAGGATGCCCAGTATAGCCAGGCCGCCCGCCGCGATTTGTGCGCCAGGTCTGCTCGTGGCGTTAGCTGAGCTGCCACTGGGCATCATGGCGTGCGGCCCGCGACAAACGGTGCGTCGGTGTGCACGCCAGCCCAGGCTTTACGGTATACTGCGCGGCCTTTGGCGGTCCGCACCGCCATAATTCATTCCCTAACAAGCCACGCCTGGTTTCCAGCGTGGCTTGTTAGTTTCTGCAGCGCCTACGGGCACTTGATGAAGAAGAGGCACGACGATGAGCGCACTGGTTGGCGTGATCATGGGCTCCAAGTCCGATTGGTCCACCCTTAGCCACACCGCCGAGATGCTGGACAAGCTGGGCATTCCGTACGAAGTGAAGGTGGTATCCGCCCACCGCACCCCGGACCTGCTGTTCCAGTACGCCGAACAGGCTGAAGAGCGCGGCATTCAGGTGATCATCGCCGGTGCCGGCGGCGCGGCGCATCTGCCGGGCATGTGTGCGGCCAAGACCCACCTGCCGGTCCTGGGTGTGCCGGTGCAATCGGCGGTGCTTTCGGGCGTTGATTCGCTGCTGTCGATCGTGCAGATGCCGGCCGGCATTCCAGTTGCTACCCTGGCCATCGGCAAGGCTGGTGCCGTAAACGCCGCGCTGCTTGCCGCGAGCATCCTCGGTCACCAGCATCCGCAGTTTCATGCGGCGCTCAAGCAGTTCCGCCAGGAACAGACTGAAACCGTACTGGACAATCCGGACCCGCGTGAGGCCTAACCCATGAAGATCGGCGTAATCGGTGGCGGCCAGCTGGGTCGCATGTTGGCCCTGGCAGGTACGCCGCTGGGGATGAATTTCGCTTTTCTCGACCCTGCACCGGATGCCTGTGCGCAAGCGCTGGGCGAACATATCCGCGCCGATTACGGCGATCAGGATCACCTGCGTCAGTTGGCCGATGAAGTTGACCTGGTGACTTTCGAGTTCGAAAGCGTGCCGGCCGAGACCGTGGCCTTCCTCTCGCAGTTCGTCCCTGTTTACCCGAGCGCGGACGCGCTGCGCATCGCCCGTGATCGCTGGTTTGAAAAATCCATGTTCAAGGACCTCGGCATTCCGACCCCGGATTTCGCCGATATCCAATCGCAGGCTGACCTCGACGCCGCTGTGGCGAGCATTGGCCTGCCGGCTGTGATGAAGACCCGCACCCTGGGTTACGACGGCAAGGGCCAGAAGGTCCTGCGCAAACCCGAGGACGTAGTCGGCGCTTTCGCCGAGCTGGGCAGCGTGCCGTGCATCCTCGAAGGCTTCGTACCGTTTACCGGCGAAGTCTCGCTGGTGGCGGTGCGTGCCCGCGATGGCGAAACGCGCTTCTACCCGCTGGTGCACAACCGGCATGACAGCGGCGTGCTGGCGCTGTCTATCGCCAGTACCGATCACCCGCTGCAAGCCTTGGCCGAAGATTACGTCAGCCGCGTGCTGACCAAGCTCGATTACGTCGGCGTGCTGGCCTTCGAGTTCTTCGAAGTCGATGGCGGCCTGAAAGCCAACGAAATCGCCCCGCGCGTGCACAACTCCGGGCACTGGACCATCGAAGGCGCCGAGTGCAGCCAGTTCGAAAACCACCTGCGCGCCGTTGCCGGCCTGCCGTTGGGGTCGACTGCCAAGGTCGGTGAGAGCGCGATGCTTAACTTTATCGGTGTGGTTCCGCCGGTCGAGCAGGTTATTGCCATCGCTGACTGCCACCTGCACCACTACGGCAAGGCCTTCAAGGCTGGGCGCAAGGTCGGTCACGCCAACTTGCGCTGTGCGGATCGTGCCACTCTGGATAAGCAGATCGCGGCTGTCGAAGCGCTGATCGCCAAGGCCTGACCCCTGCTTTGTGACTAGGCTCTTGCGTAGAACACACAAGAGCCTAGTCATGAAGTGTCTACTGCTGTTGTCTCTATTCTTCCTGCCGTTATGCCATGCCGAACAGGTGTTGCGCGCCGATTACCGCGAGCGCCCGCCAGAGATGCAGGCCATCGACGCGCTGCCCGTTGGCCCGTTGATTGAGGTCTTGGATACGGCTGCGCAACGCGTCGGCGCGCGAATCGAATGGCGTTACGCGCCCTTCGTGCGCAGCCTGGAAGACCTCAAGTCCGGGCGGATTGATCTAGCTCCCCGTGTGTTGTTCACCGCCGAGCGCATGGACTACGTGCACTTTCTGCCGTCCATCGGCACCCAGCGCAAAAGCATCCGCTTTATCGTCAAGACCGTTCAGCAGGCCAGCCTGCGCAGCTATGCCGATCTGCAGGGCAAGGTGATCGGGGTCAAACGCGGCACCGCTTATTTCGATCAGTTCGACGGCGACAGTGCCCTGACAAAAAGCCTGGCCACCGACGACTACCTGCTGGCCGGGATGTTTCGTGCCGGGCGCCTGGATGTTATGGTGGTGCTGGATGCCGAAGCCATCGAGGCGCAGTTCCACAAGATTGGCTTCAGCGACTACAGCTATGCTGACTACCAGTACGAGCAATCCGTTGGTAACTATTACGGTGCCTCGAAGCGTCACTATCTGGGTGACAAAAAGACCCTCTACGAGCAGTTGGGGCAGACGCTGCGCGGCATGCGCGAGAGTGGCGAGATTGCCCGCATCTACCACCGCTACGGTGTCGTGCCACCCGAGACCGAAGAGTAGCGAACTGCCAGCATTTCCCGTGGTCAGATCAACGGTCGCAAATCCCACCGTCCACTGAGGAGGCTCGCATGAGCATTATTGGCATCATTTTTATCGGCTTGATCGTCGGTCTGATCGCGCGCTTTATCAAGCCGGGTAACGACAGCATGGGCTGGATCATGACCATCCTGCTGGGCGTCGGCGGCTCGATTGCTGCTACCTATGGCGGCCAGGCGCTGGGCATCTACAAGGTGGGGGAGTCCGCTGGTTTTATCGGTGCAGTAATCGGCGCGGTGGTGCTGCTGGTAATCTACGGCGCTGTTAAAAAGGGCTAAGGCCCTGTCACTTCGCTGCCCTGTGAGCCCACCGATGCGCTATCTGTTGTTACCTCTGCTGCTGCTCAGCACCCTGGCCTGTGCCGAACTGCCGGAAACCGATTGGCTGGAGCTGATGCCACCGGAAGACCGCCAGGCCCTGGAAGACATGCCCGAGATCAGCCACCAAGGCCTTGAGCAGGATAGCGGCTTCTATAACCCCGGTGGCCTCAAGCAGCAGGATCAGAACTTGCCGGCGGTGATGTATTCCACCAAAACCGTCGCCGCCTTCGATGGTAAGGCGGTGCGCCTGGGCGGCTATCCGGTGCCACTGGAAACCGACAGCAAGGGCCACAGCACACTGTTCTTCCTAGTTCCCTACCCCGGCGCCTGCATCCACGTCCCGCCGCCACCACCCAATCAACTGGTGCTGGTGCGCTACCCCAAAGGTATTGAGCTGGAAGACATCTACGCCCCGCTCTGGGTCAGCGGTACGCTGCAGATCGAACAGGTCAACAACGAGTTGGCGGATGCCGCATATGCCATGCAGGCGGATGTGGTGAGGGTGGTGACCGATGACGACCTATAAAGCCGGAGTGCGCACCATGAAAGCCGCTATTGCTCTGCTGTTGTGCCTGTTCTCCGCCACCAGCATGGCCCTGGAAACCGGTGAGCGTTTGGCGCCCTGGACCCTGCTCGATCAGCATGACCAGGCCTACACCTTGGACGATCAGCTGCAAGTATTGCTGGTAGCCCGCAGCATGGACGCCGCCAAACTCGTTGACGCCGCCCTGCAGGGCAAGCCCAACGGCTATCTGGAGCAGCGCCACACGGTGTTTCTCGCCGATATCAGCCGCATGCCGAGCATCATCGGCAAACTCTTCGCCATCCCCAAAATGCGCGACTACAACTACCGCGTCCTCCTCGACCGCGATGCCCGCATCGCACCCCGATACCCGGCGGACAATGCCAGCGTACTTTGGCTCGATCTGCGCCAGGGCCAGCTACAGGGGCAGCGCCGGTTTACCGATGCTACCGAGTTGGCGCAGGCGTTGGAGGCAGTAGGGCGCTAAGCACAACGCGTGTATGTCTATTCGTCAGGTTGTTCTCGTTCAGCTGGGTCAGCCCAGAGGGTGACCTCGAGCTGATGTTGCTCGCCCGGCGCCAGTACGCGGATGTCGTCCAGTACGTTGGCGTGTTCGATACACAGCATGCCGGTCCATGCGTCGGCGGCGAATTGCGAGAGGCGTTGCGCCTTGTCGATCCAGGGATTCCACAGTACGGCTGAGTTTGAGCCGCTGCTGTGCAGCTGGATGCGCCGCTGCCATGTGCGGTCGAGAATACTCAGCTGCGCTGGGGTGTCCAGGTAAATGCGGTCGGTCTCGCCACTGAACTGCAGCAGACCGTCCTGCTGGCATTGCTGCCAGTCTTCCAGGGTTTCGATATAGCGGCAGCCGTGCAGGCCTTCGACTGCGACGTTGCGGATATCGCTGACGGCAAAATAGCTGTGCAGCGCCTGGCTGATGGCCAGCGGCGTGTCGCCCAAATTGCGGCTGTTCAGCTGGATATGCAGGCGCTCATCCAGGCGAATGCTCAGGCGCAGTTCGGCGGCGTGGGGCCAGTCGGCCAGGGGCTGAGCTGCGCTGTTGTAGACGAACTCGATTTGGACGCCATCATCGCGGCTGTCGATGCCTTGCAGCTGCCAGTCGAGGTTACGCACCAGGCCGTGGGCGGGCGCATCGGCAGGCTGCAGATGCATGGCCTGCACCGTCTGCGGGTTGCGTTGCAGGCCGCCGAACCAAGGCCAGCACACCGGCACACCGCCGCGCACACCCTGGCCGCGCTTGTAGGCGGCTTGCTCGCTGAGCCAGATAAGCGGCGGCTGGTCATCTTCCTGGTAGCTGAGTACCTGCGCGCCTTGCTGGCTGATCAGCAGCTCGCGGGTTCCTACGCGCGCGCGCCAGCAGGTCAGTTCGTCCAGTTCAAGGCGTTCAACATGGGATCTGGCCATTGGCGTACTCATAGAAATAGGAATTTAAGAAGTCTATTGGAGCGCAGCTTGCGCGCAGAAAGCAAAACGCCCGTCTCTGGGACGGGCGCTTTGATGTTTTTCAGCCGTGTTACTTGCCGTATACCTGCTCCGGTAGCCAGGTGATCAGCCCCGGGAAGATATAGGCTATCACCAGCATCAGGATTTGCAGGAGGATAAACGGCACCACACCTTTATAGATGGTGCTGGTGGGCACCGAAAGCGGCGTGACCCCGCGCAAATAGAACAGCGCAAAGCCGAACGGCGGGGTGAGGAAGGACGTCTGCAGGTTCAGCGCGATCATCACGCCCAGCCATACCGGGTCCAACCCCATGGCCAGCAATACCGGGCCGACAATCGGCACCACCACGAAGGTGATCTCGATAAAGTCGAGGATAAAGCCGAGCAGGAAGATCACCACCATCACCAGGAAAAACGCGCCAAGCACGCCGCCAGGCAACTGGGCGAACACGTCCTCGATCATCGCCTCGCCGCCGAAGCCGCGGAACACCAGGGAGAACAGCGAGGCGCCAATCAGGATGAGGAACACCATGGCGCTGATTTCGGTGGTGCCGTAGGTCACTTCACGCAGCTGGCCGAAGTTCAGCTTGCCCTTGTAGAAGGCCAGCAGCATAGCGCCGACTGCACCGAGTGCGGCTGCTTCGGTCGGGGTGGCGTAACCGGCGAGGATCGAGCCGAGTACCGCGCCGATCAACAGCAGCGGCGGCACCAGGGCGTTGATCAGCTTGCCCCATTCGATCGGGCCCAGCTCTTCTTGCGGCAGTGCCGGCAATTTCTTCGGCTGGAAGATTGCCACCACGATGATGTAGACAATGTACAGACCGACCAGCATCAGGCCCGGAACCAGGGCGCCGACGAACAGGTCACCGACCGAGACGGTCTTTGGCGAGAAGATGCCCATCTTCAGCTGTGCCTGTTGGTAGGCGCTGGACATCACGTCGCCCAGCAGTACCAGCACGATGGACGGCGGAATGATCTGCCCCAGGGTGCCGGTGGCGGCCAGGGTGCCGGTGGCAATCGCCGGGTCATAACCGCGGCGCAGCATGGTTGGCAGGGCCAGCAGGCCCATGGTCACCACGGTGGCGCCAACGATACCGGTGGATGCCGCCAGCAGTGCGCCGACCACGCACACGGAAATCGCCAGACCGCCACGCAGCGTGCCGAACAGCCGCGACATGGACTCCAGCAAGTCTTCGGCGACCCTGGATTTCTCCAGCATCACGCCCATAAACACGAACAACGGCACCGCCAGCATGGTCTGGTTGTTCATGATGCCGAACAGCCGGTTAGGCAGGGCGCCCAGGTAGCCGGCATCAAAGGTGCCAGTGACGATACCGATACCGGCAAACAGCAGCGACACACCGCCCAGGGTGAAGGCCACCGGGTAGCCGGCCATGAGGGCCGCGCAGATGCTGATAAACAGCAGAATCGCCATCAACTCAGCCATGGTTCACCTCCGCGACTTGCAGGCGGCCGGTGAGGATATTGGCGAATTTGATCAAGTCGGAGATTCCTTGTAAGACCAGGCTGATCACCAGCACCAGAATGATGCTCTTCTGCAGGTAGACGAATTTCAGGCCGCCCGACTCGCTGGAGCCTTCCAGGGTCGACCAGGAGTTGCCGACGTAATCCCAGCTGCTCCAGCCGAGGTACAGGCACACCGGCAGCAAAAACAGCAAGGTGCCGAGGCTGTCGACCAGGGCTTTACGTTTGGGGCTGAACGTCTGATAGAAGATGTCCACGCGCACATGGCCGTTGCGTTGCAACACCCAGGCGGCCGCGCCCATGAATACCAGTGCGTGGGCGTACAGCACGGCTTCTTGCAGGGCGGTGGCGCCGATGCCGAAACCATAACGCAGGATCACCACGATGGCGGTGCCAAGTACCAGAAACAGCGTTAGCCAGGCGCAGGCTTTACCGAAATAGGCGTTGCCAGAGTCGATCAAACGAGCAAGGCCGAGTAACAGAGGAGGTTTGTCGGACATCATGAGTCCTTATGGTTATGGGCTTTGTGGGCAGGCAGGCCGGCGATTCTAGGCAGGCCTGTACGCATGCGGCAATGGCACTACAACTTTAGTCGTATCCGCTAGGCTTGAGAGTCACTTACCCCTATGTTACTCAGGCGCGGTGGGTCCGCAGCGATCCTGTGGTCAGACCACTACAACAATAAAGGAGCTTTGCATGAAACGTCGTCAAATTCTCGCAGCAGCAGGCGTAGGCCTTGCAGCCACGGCACTGGCCGGTTGCAAACAAGAGGCTGAAACCGCTGGTAAGCCCCAAGAAGGCGCGAGCAGCCAAACCTTCAACTGGAAAATGGTCACCTCCTGGCCGAAGAACTTCCCGGGTGTAGGCGTCGGTGCCGAGCGCTTTGCCAAGCTGGTTGAAGAAATGAGCAACGGCCGCTTGAAGGTCAAGGTCTATGCCGCAGGCGAGTTGGTGCCGGCGCTGGAAGTATTCGATGCAGTGAGCCGCGGCACCGCCGAAATGGGCCACGGCGCGCCTTATTACTGGAAAGGCAAAGTGCCAGCCGCCCAGTTCTTCTGCGCGCTGCCATTTGGCCCCAATGCCCAGGAAATGAATGCCTGGCTGCACAAGGGCGGCGGTATGCAGCTGTGGGAAGAAACCTACAAGCCGTTCGGCGTACTGCCGATGGCCTGCGGCGCGACGGGCGTGCAGACCGCCGGTTGGTTCAACAAGGAAATCAATGGCGTAGCCGACTTCCAGGGCTTGAAGATGCGTACCCCAGGCCTGGGTGGTGAAGTGCTGACCAAAATGGGCGGCACGGTGGTCAACATGCCGGCCGGTGAAATCTTCACTGCGCTGCAAACTGGTGCTATCGATGCCACCGAGTGGATCGGCCCATACAACGACCAGGCCCTGGGCCTGCACAAAGCCGCCAAGTACTACTACACCCCGGGCTGGCAAGAGCCGAACGTCACCTTCGAACTGGATATCAACATCAAGGCTTGGGAAACCCTGCCGGCTGATCTGCAGGCTATCGTCCGCGCCGCCGCTCGCGAAGTGAATGGCGACATGCTCGACGATTACAACGCGAAGAACATGGAAGCCCTGGAGCAGCTCAAAGGTGAGGGTGTGGAAGTACGCCGTCTGCCGGACGAAGTGCTGGCCAAACTCAAGGAAGTGGCCGCCGAAGTGGTCGATGCCAGCGCCGCCGCCGATCCGGTAGCGAGCAAGGTATGGGCGCAGCAGAAGGCTTATCTGCAGCGTCTGTACGACTACGCCGAGTTGAATGAGAAGGACATCTACAACATCCGCGGCTGATTCTTAGCGCACAGCAAAACGCCGGCTCATAGCCGGCGTTTTCGTTTCACCATCGGCAATCAGCGCCGCGCTGGCACCGGGCGCGTGCGACCGCTGCCGTCGATAGCGACGAAGACGAAGACTGCCTCGGTAACCTTGCGCCATTCGCTGGACAGTGGATCGTCGCTCCACACCTCGACCAGCATCTGAATCGAACTGCGGCCCACTTCGACCGTCTGCGTGTAGAACGACAGCTGCGCGCCGACTGCCACCGGCACCAGAAAGGCCATGCGGTCGATGGCCACGGTGGCTACCCGGCCGCCGGCTACCTTGCTGGCCATGGCGGTGCCGGCCAGGTCCATCTGCGACACCAGCCAGCCGCCGAAAATATCGCCAAATCCATTGGTTTCACGCGGCAGCGCGGTGATCTGCAAAGCCAGGTCGCCTTGCGGAATGGGGTCTTCCTGTTCGAAATCGTGCATCGGATAGGCTCGCGGCGCGGTTGTTTTTATTGGCGCGGTGCGGGGCTTGGCGGTGGCGGCGAGTCAGGCTCTGCGGCTATCGCGGGTCGGCCCAGCAGGCCCGCGGGAGTGCGGGCGCAGCGAGTATAGCGACTCGGCAGTCGCAGGGCGACCATGGCACTTGGCCGCCTGGGTTTTGCACGCCAGGCCATCGACTGCGGCAGAATTTCAGCAGCGTTCATCTAACTGTCACATTGCATACATACAGTCGTCATGCGGCCTACAGATACTTGGCCCCGTTCAATCCAACACTAGTCTGCTAGGAGTAAGGCATGAAACTTAAGCGTTTGATGGCGGCCATGACTTTTGTCGCCGCTGGCGTGGCTACCGCCACTGCGGTTGCTGCTGTCGATCCGGCTCTGCCGAGCTACACCAAAACTTCCGGCGTATCGGGCAACCTGTCCAGCGTTGGTTCCGACTCCCTGGCCAACCTGATGACTCTGTGGGCTGAAGAGTTCAAAAAGGAATACCCGAACGTCAACATCCAGATCCAGGCCGCCGGCTCGAGCACTGCGCCGCCCGCTCTGACTGAAGGCACCGCCAGCATGGGCCCAATGAGCCGCCCAATGAAGGATGCCGAGATCCAGGCGTTCGAAGAGAAATACGGCTACAAGCCGACTGCCGTGCCGGTGGCCATCGACGCCCTGGCCGTATTCGTGCACAAAGACAACCCAATCAAGAGCCTGGACATGGCTCAGGTCGACGCGATCTTCTCCAGCACCCGCCTGTGCGGTGGCGCTACCGATATCAAAACCTGGGGTGACCTGGGCATGACCGGCGAGTGGGCTGCCAAGCCGATCCAGCTGTTCGGTCGTAACTCGGTATCCGGCACTTACGGTTACTTCAAAGAAGAAGCCCTGTGCAAAGGCGACTACAAGGCTAACGTCAACGAGCAGCCGGGTTCGGCTTCCGTGGTGCAGTCGATCTCCAGCACCATCAACGCCATCGGTTACTCGGGCATCGGCTACAAGACTTCCAGCGTGAAGACTGTGCCGCTGTCGAAGAAAGGCGGCGAAGCTTTTGACGCCAATGAAGAAAACGCCCTGGCTGGCAAGTTCCCGCTGGCTCGCTTCTTCTACGTATACGTCAACAAGGCGCCGAACAAGCCGCTGAGCCCGCTGGACGCCGAGTTCGTCAAGCTGGTGCTGTCCAAGCAAGGCCAGGAAGTTGTCGTGAAAGACGGTTACATCCCGCTGCCAAGCAAAGTGGCTGCGAAAACCCTGAAGGAGCTGGGCCTGGAGTAATCCCGGTACAGGCAAGGACGCCTAAGTAAGTCGCACGCCCGCCTTCGTTTACGACAGGTGGGCGTTGCTTTGTCAAAGCGCTGTAACTTTTCTGTCACATAGGGCGGCTAGAGTTAGCGCCTCGTATAGCGACAGAAATCACTATGGCGCGCTCATGGCTGCGCAGAGACGCTCTTACCTATGAATGACTTGGCTAGTGAAACCATGACCGCCACCTCCAAATCCCTCGGGCTGGACTTCAACACCCCGGCCCTGCAGCGCAAGCGGCGTATCCGCGCGCTGAAAGATCGTTTCGCACGCTGGGCAGTATCCATCGGTGGTATGGCCGTACTCGGTGCCATCACCCTGATCTTCTTCTATCTGGCCTACGTGGTGCTGCCGATGTTCCAGGGCGCAAGCCTGGAAACTCGCAAGCCGGTGCAGGTTGCCTGGTTGAATGAAGCAGCCGCGCCACTGCTGCTGACTCTTGAAGAACAGAACCAGATGGCAATGCGCCTGGACCAGAGCGGCAAGGTACAGTTCTTCGATGCGAAGAAGATGCAGCCGCTGAACAGCGTGCAACTGCCTATCCCGGCGGATGCGCGGATTGTTTCGGTCGGCCAGGACCAGCCAGGTAGCAACCGCGTTGCCCTGGGCCTATCCAACGGCCAGGTGCTGGTTTTCCAGCATGTCTACAAGCTCAGCTATCCGAATGATGTGCAAACCATTACGCCGAGCATCGAGTACCCGTTCGGCGAAGCGCCGATTGAGCTCGACCCTCAGGGCCGCGAGCTGGATCACATGGGCGTCAGCCTGAACAGCGGCACGCTAATGTTGGCCGGCTCCACCGGTACCGAGCTGCACGTGCTGAGCCTGGGCCGCGAAGAGAACATGATGACCGGCGAGGTGACCCTCAGTGAAGAGCGTGTCGCCCTGCCGCAGATTGCCGAGCCGATCAAGGCACTGATCATCGACCCGCGCCACCTGTGGCTGTATGTGGTCAATGGCCGCGCCACGGCCGATGTCTTCGATATGCGCAGCAACAGCCTGAACGGTCGTTACAAGCTGTTGGAGGACGGCAAGCTGGAAGTCAGCAACGCCACCTCGCTGCTCGGTGGTATCTCGCTGATGATCGGTGACACCAGCGGCGGCATCGCCCAGTGGTTTATGGTGCGCGAAGCAGACGGCAAGGCCGTGCTGAAGTCGATTCGCAGCTTCCAGCTGGCCGATAGCCCGATCATCCAGATTCTCCCGGAAGAGCGCCGCAAGGGCTTCTTCGCCCTGGACGCCAAAGGCAACCTGGGTATCTTCCACAGCACCGCGCACCGCACCCTGCTGGTTGAGCCTGTTGCGGATGGTAAGGCCCTGGCTGCTCTGTCGCCGCGCGCCAACCGCGTGTTGGTGGAGAGCGATGGCCAGTTGCAGCGTTTGATCATCGACAACCCGCACCCGGAAATCTCCTGGAGCTCGCTGTGGGGCAAAGTCTGGTACGAGAACTATGACGCGCCCGGCCACGTCTGGCAGTCGACGTCCGCCAGCACTGACAACGAACCCAAGCTGAGCCTCGCGCCGCTGGCCTTCGGTACGCTGAAAGCCGCGTTCTACGCCATGCTCCTGGCGGCTCCGCTGGCCATCGCGGCTGCGCTGTACACGGCCTACTTCATGGCCCCGGCGCTGCGTCGCAAGGTCAAGCCGGTGATCGAGCTGATGGAAGCGCTGCCAACGGTGATTCTCGGCTTCTTTGCCGGCCTGTTCCTCGCACCTTATGTGGAAGGCCATCTGCCGGGCATCTTCAGCCTGCTGATCTTTACCCCGATCGGCATTCTGCTGGCCGGTTACCTGTGGAGCCGTCTGCCAGAGTCGATCCGCCTGAGCGTGCCGGATGGCTGGGAGTCGGCGATGCTGATCCCGGTAATCCTGCTGGTGGGCTATGTGTCGCTGGCCATGAGCGGTCACGTGGAGAACTGGCTGTTCGACGGCAATATGCGTATGTGGTTGAGCAATGACCTGGGCATTCCGTTCGACCAGCGCAACGCTCTGGTCGTCGGCCTGGCCATGGGCTTTGCGGTGATCCCGACCATCTACTCGATTGCCGAAGACGCTGTGTTCAGCGTGCCGAAGAGCCTGACGTTCGGCTCCCTGGCCCTCGGTGCCACGCCGTGGCAGACCCTGACCCGCGTGGTGATTCTCACTGCCAGCCCAGGCATCTTCTCGGCGGTGATGATCGGCATGGGTCGCGCCGTTGGTGAAACCATGATCGTGCTGATGGCCACCGGTAACACCGCGATCATGGACATGAACATTTTCGAAGGCTTGCGCACCCTGGCCGCCAACGTGGCGGTAGAAATGCCCGAGTCGGAAGTCGGTGGTACTCACTACCGCGTGCTGTTCCTCTCGGCATTGGTGCTGCTGGCTTTCACCTTTGTCATGAACACCCTGGCGGAGCTGGTGCGCCAGCGTCTGCGCGTCAAGTACGCCTCGCTCTAAGGCTTGGGAAGGTATATGTCCGTGAAACAGAACAACCTGAAAACCTGGTTCAAGAGCGGTACGCCGTGGATCTGGATGAACGCCGGTGCAGTGTCGATCGCCGTGATCATGACCCTCGGTCTGATGATGGTGATCGCCGTGCGCGGCCTCGGCCACTTCTGGCCGGCCGATATCGTTGAAGCCGACTACCAGATCCCTGGTCAGGAAGCCCGGGTGATGGCCGGCGAGATCACCCAAATCGAAGAAGTGCCGCGTGCCCGTCTGGCTGCTTCCGGTTTGCCGGTGGAGGCTGAAGGCGGCGAGTTTATGACCCGCGAGTTGTTCAAGGTGGGTAACCGCGATGTGTATGGCGCGGACTTCACCTGGGTGGTCGGCGAATGGCTGAGCAACCTGCGTACTCCGGAAAACCTCACGGCGCTGGAGCGCCGCGAGTGGGGCAACTTCTACGGCTACCTGGTCAACGTCAAGGAAGCCGGCGTATTGGTCGCCGAGGGTGATGCCAGCTGGCCGGCGCTGCAGGAGCGTATTGAGCGTGTCGAGCAGTTGCACACACAGCTGGTGCGCCTGGAGAAGAAGGACATCGGGCGGATCAACGCCGGCTTGGAGCGCATCCGTCTGCAAACCCGCAAGCTGGAGCTGCAGGGCAAACTGGACGATGTTGCCCAGGCTGAACTGGACGCCGAGCGCGCGCAGTGGGATGCCGAGTACAAGGTGCTGGAAACCGAGCTGATCGCCCTTAATCAGGCGTTCAATCGCGACAGCGTCACGCTGAAAACCGTTGATGGCCGCGAAGTGACCATCAGCATGGGCAAGGTAGTGCGCGCGTTCCAGCCGAATGCCATGGGCCTGGGTGAAAAGCTCGGCTTCTACTTTGCCAAGCTGTGGGAATTCGTCAGCGACGACCCGCGTGAAGCCAACACTGAAGGTGGCATCTTCCCGGCGATTTTCGGCACCGTGATGATGACCCTGATCATGGCTGTGATCGTGACGCCGTTTGGCGTGGTGGCGGCCATCTACCTGCGTGAGTATGCCAAGCAGGGCCCGCTGACCCGGGTGATCCGTATCGCGGTAAACAACCTGGCGGGCGTTCCGGCCATCGTTTACGGGGTGTTCGGCCTGGGCTTCTTCGTCTATGTACTGGGTGGCTCGCTGGACCGTATGTTCTTCCCCGAAGCCGCGCCGGCGCCGACCTTTGGTACGCCGGGTCTGCTGTGGGCTTCGCTGACCCTGGCGATCCTCACCCTGCCGGTGGTGATTGTGGCCACCGAAGAAGGTCTGGCACGGATTCCGCGTGCCGTGCGTGAAGGCTCCCTGGCCCTTGGCGCAACCAAGGTGGAAACCCTCTGGCGCGTGGTGCTGCCAATGGCCAGCCCGGCCATGATGACCGGCCTGATTCTCGCTGTGGCCCGCGCCGCCGGTGAAGTGGCGCCGCTGATGCTGGTGGGCGTGGTCAAGCTGGCCCCGAGCCTGCCGGTGGATGGCAACTACCCGTACCTGCACCTTGATCAGAAGATCATGCACCTGGGCTTCCACATCTACGACGTCGGCTTCCAGAGCCCCAACGTTGAGGCCGCGCGGCCGCTGGTTTATGCCACTGCGCTGTTGCTGGTGTTGGTCATTGTGGTGCTGAACATGGCGGCGGTTTATATCCGTAACCACCTGCGTGAGAAGTACAAGGCGCTGGATCACTAATCATTGCGCCACGGCCCACTGGCCGTGGCGGCTTAACGAATTTGTTAGCGTAGGGAGCATCCCATGCAGCACGAAGCACACACCCACGGTATCGACATGGCGGCCCTCGGCCGCGACCGCCAGGGCTTGAACATGGCCAACGAACGCGTGGCCATCGACGTACCGGGTTTGAACCTGTACTACGGCGAGAAGCAGGCGCTGTTCGACGTCAAGATGACTATCCCCAATCAGCGTGTGACGGCGTTTATCGGCCCGTCTGGTTGCGGTAAATCGACCCTGCTGCGCACTTTCAACCGGATGAATGATTTGGTTGACGGCTGCCGTGTAGAAGGCGAAATCAACCTCGACGGCAAGAATATCTACCGTAAAGGCGAAGACGTGGCTGAGCTGCGTCGCCGCGTCGGCATGGTGTTCCAGAAGCCCAACCCGTTCCCCAAGAGCATTTACGAGAACGTGGTTTACGGCCTGCGCATCCAGGGTATTAACCAGAAGCGCGTGCTCGATGAAGCCGTGGAGTGGGCACTGAAAAGCGCAGCACTGTGGGATGAGGTCAAAGACCGTCTGCACGAGTCGGCTCTCGGCCTGTCCGGTGGTCAGCAGCAGCGTCTGGTTATCGCCCGCACCGTGGCAGTTCAGCCTGAAGTGCTGCTGCTCGACGAACCCTGCTCGGCGCTCGACCCGATCTCCACGCTGAAAGTCGAAGAGCTGATCTACGAACTGAAATCCAAGTACACCATCGTCATCGTTACCCACAACATGCAGCAGGCTGCGCGGGTATCGGACTACACGGCGTTTATGTACATGGGCAAACTGATCGAGTTCGGTGATACCGATACACTGTTCACCAATCCGGACAAGAAGCAGACAGAGGACTACATCACCGGTCGTTACGGCTGATGGCAAGCCCATCCTAAGCAGAGACGCTATTCGGTTAATTCAAGGGTTTGCACATGATCAACAAAGAAAACCTTACCCAGCACATCTCCCAGCAGTTCAACGTCGAGCTGGAGGAGGTGCGCAGCCACCTGCTGGCGATGGGCGGCCTGGTCGAGAAGCAGGTTAACGACGCCGTTACCGCACTGATTGACGCCGACTCCGGTCTGGCCCAGCAGGTGCGCGAGATCGATGACCAGATCAACCAGATGGAACGCAATATCGACGAAGAATGCGTGCGCATTCTGGCGCGTCGTCAGCCAGCCGCGTCCGACCTGCGCCTGATCATCAGCATCTCCAAATCGGTGATCGATCTCGAGCGTATCGGCGACGAAGCCACCAAAATCGCCAAGCGGGCGATCCTGTTGTGCGAAGAGGGTGAAGCGCCGCGTGGCTACGTGGAAGTGCGTCATATCGGCGACCAAGTGCGCAAGATGGTGCAGGAGTCGTTGGATGCCTTTGCCCGCTTCGACGCTGACCTGGCGTTGTCTGTGGCCCAGTACGACAAGACCGTCGACCGCGAATACAAGACCGCTCTGCGTGAGCTGGTCACCTATATGATGGAAGATCCGCGTTCGATCGCACGCGTGCTCAACATCATCTGGGCGCTGCGCTCGCTGGAGCGCATCGGTGACCACGCCCGCAACATCGCCGAACTGGTTATCTACCTGGTGCGAGGCACCGACGTGAAGCACCTCGGCCTGACCCGCATGCAGGAAGAAGTGCAGGGCACCAAGAAGGACAGCTGAGTCGGCTGTTGCGGGCAGTGAACGCATTGCCCGATGGCCAAGATGCACCTGATCGCGACATTGGGTGCATTTCGGTTGGCCTTTGGCCAGTAGCCGTGACTATGCTTATGGCCATCAGAACAGGAGTGGCCGATGAGCAAAGTCAGCGTGCTGGTAGTGGACGACGCAACCTTTATCCGTGATTTGGTGAAAAAGGGTTTGCGCGACCACTTTCCAGGTATCCAGATCGAGGAAGCCGTGAATGGGCGCAAAGCCCTGCAGATGCTGACGCGTCAGCCGGTTGACTTGATTCTGTGCGACTGGGAAATGCCGGAAATGTCCGGCCTGGAGCTGCTCACCTGGTGCCGCGAGCAAGACGCTCTGAAGATCGTCCCGTTTATCATGGTCACCAGTCGCGGTGACAAAGAGAACGTGGTGCAGGCGATTCAAGCGGGCGTTTCCGATTTTATCGGCAAGCCCTTTTCCAACGAGCAGCTGATCACCAAGGTGAAAAAGGCCCTGAGTCGGGCCGGCAAGCTGCAGGCATTGGTGTCCAGTGCCCCACCGAAAATGCTCAGCAGCGGTGCCTTCGCCAACGATTCGTTGTCCGCACTGACTGGCGGTAAAGCCGATACAGTCAAACCCGCCGCCGTGCAAGCCGCTGCTGCCTTTGCCAGCAAACCCGCCGCCAGGGCACCTGCTACCAGCGCACCCAGCGGGCGCGGGCAGGGCCAACTGCGGTTACCCGGCGGCGCCACCATGTCCTGCGTGATCAAGGCCCTGAGCCTCAAGGAAGCACTGTTGGTGGTTAAACGCACCGAGGAGCTGCCGCAGGTGCTCGACAGTGCGGTGCTAGATCTGGAGCAGGGCGACGCGGCGGAAACCGCTCGGCTCAACGGCTACTTGCATGCCGTGGCGGCCTTCGAGCCGAAGCCCGACAGCGAGTGGCTGCAACTGACCTTCAGATTCGTCGACCGCGACCCGCAGAAGCTCGACTACATCTCCCGGCTGATCGCCCGGGGAACTGCGCAGAAGCATTTCAGCCCCGGCGCCTGAGCAGGCTACCCCGCCGGTGCATGCGAGATGGCTCACAACCCTGGCGCGCCGGTTCGCGTCGCATGGGTTCGGCTGCTAATCTGATTGGCCCGGACAGACAAATCATAAGATCCGAGTCGTTATGCTAGGGCGTCTGATACTTCTCTGCAGTTTGTTGACCCTTGCCGGCCAGGCAGCGGCGTTGACTATTTACAAGTACACCGATGCTAACGGCGTGGTCACCTATACCGACCAGGCCGCGCCCGGTGCCCAGGTGTTCGTGTTTCGCGACCGTATGGTTGAGCGCCTGGATAATCAGGTAAAGCTGGAGACCAAGAAACACGAGGCCGGTGAAACCCTGTTGGTGCGCAACGACCTGCACGCCCCGGTGCAGATTGAACTGCGCCTGGAAGCTACGGATAACGTCACCGGCGTGCCGGAAAAGCCGATTAGCTGGGTATTACCGCCGCGCAGCAATATCCGTTTGGCCACCCTGGCCCCGCGTGATGCCAGCAAACCTATGCGGTATACCCCCAAGTTGCGTTATGCGATGGGCGATCCGCGCCTGCTGCCGACGCAGAAAAGCTACCCACTGCCGTGGCGTGGTGGGCCGTTCCGTCTGACTCAAGGGGCTAACGGCCAGTACAGCCACTTCACCCCCAAAGGCCGTTACGCCATGGATATCGCCATGCCCGAAGGCACGCCGATTGTTGCGGCACGCGGTGGCATCGTGGTGAAAACCGAGAATCAGCAAAGTGGGCGCGGCAACAACCCGTCTGGCAACTATGTGCGCATTCTCCACGACGACGGCACCATGGGGGTTTACCTGCACTTGATGCAGGGGTCGGTGGCCGTCAGTGAAGGTGCCCGTGTACGTGCTGGCAGCCTGCTCGCGCGTTCGGGCAACACGGGCAATAGTACCGGGCCGCATCTGCACTTCGTGGTGCAGCGCAACGTTGGCTTGGCGTTGGAGTCGATCCCGTTCAACTTCGCTCAGCCGGTCAACAGCTTGCCTAATTTCGCCGTCGGCGGCGAGTAAGAACCTGCTTACGATCTGCTGCGCTTCGGCCTTACTGCGTTAAAAAAGGCTCGGCAAGCCGCTTACGGCTAACGCGCTTTAGCGCGACCCGAATGGCGAGTGGAATGAGTAATGCTCGTGTACAAAAGCACACTCGCGTGCGAGCCCAGTCCGCTTCCTCGCTGTCTTGACCAGCAGAAGGCTGTTCCTAGGTAGCGCCTTGTAGGACTCTAGCTCGCAAGATCGTAAACACGTTCTACGGCAGTCTGTCCCTCAATCCAGCTTAAGCACCTTGGCCAGCACGATCTTTGGGCCTTTCATCTTTTTGACGATGATGCGCAGGCCATCGACTTCCAGTACTTCCTCTTCCTCGGGCATGCGCTTGAGGGTGTCGTAAATCAGCCCGGCGAGGGTTTCCGCTTCGACGTGATCGAGGTCGACGCCGAGCAGGCGTTCGACTTTGGCCAGTGGCGTGTCGCCGCGTACCAGCAGCTTGCCCGGCTGATAGGCGAGGATGCCGCGTTCGGCTTTGCGGTGTTCATCCTGAATGTCGCCCACCAGGGCTTCCAGTACGTCTTCCATGGTCAAGTAGCCGATTACCTTGCCGTCGGCTTCTTCGACTAAGGCGAAGTGCGAACCCCCCATGCGGAATTGTTCTAGCAGGCTGGACAGCGGCATGTGCCGGCCGACGCGTTCAACAGGGTGCATCAGGTCAGCCAGTTTCAGTGCCGAGGGCAGCATCTCCAGCAGCGACAGGTGCAGCAGCAAGTCCTTGATGTGCAATACGCCAACGTACTCGCCACTGATATCGTCGTAGATCGGGTAGCGGCTGTACTTGTGCCGACGAAACACGCTGAACACTTCATCCAATGCGGCTGTCAGCGGTAGCGACACCAGGTCCTCGCGGGAGTTGGCCCAGTCCACCACCTCCAGTTCGCCCAGCTCCACGGCCGAGGCCAGCACACGCATGTCCTGGTCGCTGGGGTCGCTGGCGCGGCTGGAATGGAGGATCAGCTTGAGTTCGTCGCGGCTGTAGTGGTGCTCATGATGCGGCCCCGGCTCGCCCTGGCCTGCCACGCGCAGAATGGCGTTGGCGCTGGCGTTGAGCAGAAAGATCGCCGGGTACATGGCCCAGTAGAACATGTACAGCGGCGCGGCCGTCCATAGCGACAGCAGCTCGGGTTTTCGGATGGCCCAGGACTTGGGTGCCAGCTCGCCGACCACGATATGCAGGTAGGAAATGATAAAGAACGCGGTAAAGAAGGCGATGCCATGTATCAGCTTCGGCGATTCGATACCGATACCCGCCAGCAGCGGTTCGAGCAGGTGGGCAAAGGCCGGTTCGCCGACCCAGCCGAGGCCGAGGGAAGCCAGGGTGATACCCAGCTGACAGGCTGAGAGGTAGGCGTCGAGCTGGTTGTGTACGGTGCGCAGAATATGCCCGCGCCAGCCATTTTTTTCCGCCAGGGCATCGACCTTGGTGGCGCGCAGTTTGACGATGGCGAACTCGGCGGCAACGAAGAAGCCGTTGAGCAGCACCAGAAACAGAGCGAATAGAACGAGGCCGAAATCGGCGAAATAGTTGCTGGCGACGTAACTCGTGGAGGGGTCCATAAAGGGTTCGGGTAGTGAATGACCGCTAAAGGGTGGGGGCTGACAGCCGGCTTTGCAAGTAGGGCGCGGTTACTGGCCGCGCCGAACCACTTGCAGCATCGGGAAGTGGCAGGTGAAGGTGCTGCCTTTGCCCAGGGTACTGGCGGTATCCAGGAGCGCACGGTGACGCAGCAGCACATGTTTGACGATGGCAAGGCCAAGCCCGGTGCCACCGGTGTTGCTGGCGCGGCTGGAGTCGACCCGGTAGAAGCGCTCGGTCAGGCGCGGCAGATGCTTGGCCTCGATACCCAGACCGCTGTCCTGCACGCTGAGGTGCGCGCCCTGTTCATCGCCCCACCAGCGAATCTGGATGCTGCCTTCGTCCGGGGTGTATTTCACGGCGTTGAACACCAGGTTGGAAAAGGCGCTGCGCAGCTCGGTTTCGCTGCCCTTAAGCTTGAGGTGCGGGTCTGCTTCCAGGCTGATGCGATGGTGGCGTTCGCCGGATAGCGCCTGGGCATCGTTCTTGATGCTCAGCAGTAGCAGATCGACGGCCACTGGTTGATTGTCCGAGGGGTAATCGGTGGCTTCCAGCTTGGCCAGCAGCAGCAGATCATTCAGCAGATTCTGCATGCGTCCGCCTTGTTGCTGCATCTGCTGCAGGGCGCGTAGCCAGCGCGGGTTGACGTCCTCGACGTTATCCAACAGCGTTTCCAGGTAGCCGCTGATCACCGTCAGCGGGGTGCGCAGCTCGTGGGAGACGTTGGCGACGAAATCCTTACGCATCTGCTCCAGCTGAAACAGGCGGGTGATGTCGCGTACCAGCATTAGGTGTTCGCGGTTGCCGTACTGGGTGATATGGAATTGCAGGCGCAGGCGGTCGCTGACTGGTGAGGGCAGCTCCAGCGGCTCGTTGTAATTATGGTTCTCGAAATATTCGATAAAACGCGGGTCGCGCACCAGGTTGGTGATCTGCTGGCCGCTGTCCTGTGGGGTTTTCAGGCCCAGCAGTTTCTCGGCGGCGATGTTCCACCATTCCAGGTTGCCGTCGCGGTCGAGCATGATCACCGCATCTTTAAGCGCAGCGGTGGACTCCTGAACGCGGTCGATCACTGCCTGCAGGCGGCCACGGACTTTCTGGTCGCGGCGCTGCAGGTGGTAGATGCTGTCGAACACTTCGCCCCACAGGCCGTAGCCATCGGGCGGTGCTTCGTCACCCTGGCGGGTGCGCAGCCATTTGTGCAGACGTAGCAGTTGTTGCAAGTGCCAGCCAAGGTAGCCGGCCAGGCCAATGACCAGTGCCCAGGCGTATTCGCCAGTGATCAGCCCCAGCAGCAGGCAGACACTGACCAGGAGCAATAAGCGACGTATCAGGGGGCCGCGCCAGTCTTGATTCAATTCGAGCTCATCCGCCAATCAATCCTTTTCACCGAGCGCTCATCGCGCCGGCAGGCCATCCTAACCGTGTTAGCTCTTGGTGGAGAAACGATAGCCGGTGCCGCGTACGGTTTGCACCAGGTTTTCGTAGGCCTCACCGAGGGCTTTGCGCAGGCGACGGATATGCACATCGACGGTGCGCTCCTCGACATACACGTTACCGCCCCAGACCTGGTCCAGCAGCTGGCCGCGGGTGTAAGCGCGCTCCTGGTGCGTCATAAAGAACTGCAGCAGGCGGTATTCGGTGGGGCCCATCTCGGCCGGTTTACCGTCGATGGTGACGCGGTGGCTGACTGGGTCGAGCAGCAGGCCGCCAACTTCGATCGGCCCTTCACTGTCAGTCGGTCCAGCGCGGCGCAACACGGCTTTCAGGCGGGCGACCAGTTCGCGCGGGGAGAACGGCTTGGTGATGTAGTCGTCGGCGCCGACTTCCAGGCCCTGGATCTTGTTGTCCTCTTCGCCTTTGGCCGTGAGCATGATGATCGGGATGTCGCCGGTCAGCTCATCGCGCTTGAGGCGGCGCGCCAGCTCAATGCCGCTGGTGCCGGGGAGCATCCAGTCGAGCAGAATCAAATCAGGTTTACGGTCGACGATGATGGCGTGTGCCTGCTGGGTATTTTCCGCTTCCAGGCACTCGTAGCCGGCCATTTCCAGGGCCACGGCGATCATTTCACGGATCGGTGCTTCGTCATCGACGATCAGGATGTTCTTGCCAACCATGGATCAAGCCTCGGGTCATCTCGCTGTAATGGGCTGCATTAGATAACGGAATTATTGCAGCGATATGACAGGCGCGCGGCAAGGCTTCTTTCTAGCCGCGCACAGCGTAGTCCACTACCAGGCCGATAAAGATCGCCAGGCCAGCCCAATGGTTATGCAGAAAGGCATTGAAGCAGGCCATGGGCTTGCGGTTGCGGGTCTTGTGAAACTCCCAGGCAAAGCAGCCAGCGGCGACCAGCAGACCGAGGTGGAAGTACAGGCCCAGCTCGAAGCGCGCCGCCGCCAGCAGCAGGCAGAGCAGCGCCAGGCCCTGGAGGATGACAATGATCAGACGGTCGGCATCGCCAAACAGAATGGCGGTGGAGCGTACGCCGATCTTCAGGTCATCCTCGCGATCGGCCATGGCGTAGTAGGTGTCGTAGGCCACCGTCCATAGTAGGTTGGCGATATACAGCAGCCAGGCTTCCGGTGGCAGGCTGCCGGTTTCTGCAGTGAACGCCATGGGCATGCCCCAGGAAAATGCCGCACCCAGCACTACCTGCGGGTAGAAGGTGTAGCGCTTCATAAAGGGGTAGCAGGCGGCCAGAGCCAGGCCGCCGAAGGACAGCCAGATGGTGGTGGCGTTGGTAAACAGCACCAGCACGAAGCTCAGCGCCACCAGCACGGCGAATAGGATCAGCGCTTCACGCGGCTTGACCCTGCCACTGGCCAGCGGCCGAGCCTTGGTGCGGCTGACATGGCCGTCGAAGTTGCGGTCGGCGTAATCGTTGATCACGCAGCCGGCGGCGCGCATCAGAATCACCCCGAACACGAAGATCAGCAGGTTCTTCACGCTCGGCACGCCTTCGGCAGCAACCCACAGCGCCCACAGCGTTGGCCACAGCAGCAGGTAGATGCCGATGGGCTTGTCCAGGCGCATCAGCTGGATAAAGTCCCAGGCGCGTGGGTGCAGGCGATTAAGTGAATGCAGCAGGCGGGTATACATCGAGCGCGTCTCCATGCGAGGTGCGGCTGATTATAAGACGGGCGTAGGGTGGATCACGTTTTATCGATCCAGCATGGTGGCTGTTAGGTGGCTGTAAAAACGACACCCACCTTACGGCGTGTCGATCTCGGCGGCCTGCCAGAATGCGGGTAAGAACACCTCGGCCACCAATACGCCCAGCGCGCCACGGCTAAAGCACGAGCGCCGCGCCCACAGACGCTCGCGGCAGGCTTCCGCTGGCAGCCACTGCGCCGGGTAGCGGCATACCTGCAGCTCGCCGCGATCGAAGGCGCGGTCGCTGAACAGCAACTCTCCCAGCGAGCGACTGCCGAGTTGGTCCAGCGCCAGGCCGGAACCTTCCAATGCGCTGCGGGCTGCCACGCTGCGGGCAAATACCCAGGGTTGGCCGTGACCGCGCAGATACACTTCGCGCACCCAGCCCTGGCTGCCGTTGACCACGCCCAGTGCGCTGCATTCATCGCTGCGCAGGTGCTGCCAGCCTTCCTGCAGCGGGGTGACGCTGAAGCTATCGGCCGACAGGGCGGTGAGCCGCTGCGTCAGCGAATCCTCATTGAATAGCCAGTCGCGCACCGCAGCAGTGGGCGCAGGGTGCAGCTGGCTGGCAGTTAGCCAACGCGGCGGGTGGGCGAGGGCGGTGTGGGGCACGAGCGGTTTCACCGTAGGCAGAGGCGCGCGAGTCTAGCATGGGCCTTGCGCCTGGATAGATGACGCAAGGCGCGGCGATTGGCCGCTACGCCGGGCACAACCCGACTTTGGTTGGCCTCAATGGCGCGCTATTCATCGCCCGGCGGCTTGGCGCACCTGCGCATATACGGTAGTTTCCCCGGCGCAATAGCCGTGTGATCCACCTGAGGTAGTTATGAAGAAGTGGCAATGTGTGGTCTGTGGACTGATTTACGACGAGAGCCAAGGCTGGCCTGATGACGGTATCGCCGCCGGGACACTCTGGCAGGATGTCCCGGAAGACTGGCTGTGCCCTGACTGTGGCGTGGGTAAATTGGATTTCGAAATGATCGAAATCGGTTGAGTCCAGGCTGTGACAAGCGGCGACCCAAGGGTCGCCGTTTTGTTTAGCGAGTGCGCATACTAAACCCTCAAACGAGCTGAGTAAGCGCGAGGTGGTTATGCGCAAGTGGCAGTGTGCGGTGTGCGGTTTTATCTATGACGAAGCCCTCGGCCTGCCCGATGAAGGCATCGCCCCGGGCACGGCGTGGGAAGATATTCCCGCCGATTGGTTGTGCCCTGATTGCGGCGTCGGCAAGCTGGATTTCGAGATGATCGAAATCGTCTGAGCCGCGTCAGCCCTGAAATCTATTACGGCCGCCGCAATGCGCGGCCTGTGTGAGGAATGCAGCATGAGTGCACCTGTCGTCATCGTCGGCACCGGCTTGGCCGGCTACAACCTGGCCCGTGAATTTCGCAAACTGGACAGCGAAACCCCGCTGCTGCTGATCACCGCTGACGACGGTCGCTCGTATTCCAAACCCATGCTGTCCACCGGCTTTGCCAAAAACAAGGATGCTGATGGCCTGAGCATGGCCGAGCCGGGCGCCATGGCCGATCAGCTCAACGCGGAAATTCGCACCCACACCCGGATCAGCGGCATTGACCCTGGCCACAAGCAGCTGTGGATTGGCGAAGAGGCTGTGCCTTATCGCGACCTGATCCTGGCCTGGGGCGCCGAGGTGATTCGTGTGCCGGTGGAAGGTGATGCCGACGATGCGATCTTCTCGATCAATGATCTTGAAGACTATGCACGCTTTCGTTCGGCCGCCGCCGGTAAGCAGCGGATTCTGCTGTTGGGTGCCGGGCTGATTGGCTGCGAGTTTGCCAATGACCTGAGCCTGGGCGGCTACCAGGTCGAACTGGTCGCACCCTGCGAACAGGTGATGCCCGGTTTGTTGCATCCAGCTGCCGCCGCAGCAGTTCAAGCGGGTCTGGAAGGGCTGGGCGCGCGCTTTCACCTCGGGCCGGTGTTGGCCAGCCTCAATCACAAAGGTGATGCACTGGAAGCGCACCTGTCCGACGGCACGCTGATTGAGTGCGATCTGGTGCTTTCGGCTGTGGGCTTGCGTCCACGTATCGAGCTGGCGGCAGCGGCTGGGCTGGCGGTCAATCGCGGGGTTGTGGTCGACCGCCAGCTGCGCACCTCGCACGCCAATATTTACGCCCTGGGTGATTGTGCCGAGGTCGATGGCATCAACCTGCTCTACGTTATGCCGCTGATGACCAGTGCCCGCGCACTGGCGCAAACCTTGGCCGGTACCCCTACGGCAGTCAGCTACGGGCCGATGCCAGTAACGGTAAAAACTCCGGTCTGTCCGCTGGTGGTCTCGCCGCCACCGCGCGGCCTGCAAGGCGAGTGGAGCGTTGAAGGCAGCGGCGCTGATATCAAGGCGCTGTGCCATGACAGCAGCGGTGCGCTACTGGGCTACGCCCTTACCGGTATGGCCGTGCAGGACAAATTGGCGTTGAATAAGCTGCTGCCTGCGCTTTTGGCCTGAATGACGGTCGTTCTGTCGGATATGCCACAAAATTGCCTGGTTTAACTGTCGGACAAGACTGGCGCAGGGCTGGATGGCATGCCATCCTCCCTCAGTCTGCCGCAGCCTAGAGCTGTTGCCGCGCCTTGGTATCTGCTCGCGCAGAGCAGCCCGGACACAACAACAAAAAACCGTAAAGAGGCATTTATGCGTAAACCGGAACTCGCCGCCGCCATCGCCGATAAGGCGGATCTGACTAAAGATCAGGCAAACCGTGTACTTAACGCCGTACTCGAAGAAATCACCAATGCACTGAACCGCAAGGACAGCGTCACATTGGTCGGCTTCGGTACCTTCGTGCAACGCCACCGTGGTGCTCGCACCGGTAAAAATCCGCAAACCGGCGAGCCTGTGAAGATCAAGGCCAGCAACACCGTCGCCTTCAAACCGGGCAAGTCCCTGAAAGATGCTGTAAATTAAACAGAGAGTGTTTCATTTTCTGTGGATAAGTTCTACAAAGCCCCGTGATTCGGGGCTTTGTACTATCTGGGGTAAGTGAAAATATCGAAACAGTGTTTCATTAAGTATTTAAAAGAAAAAGTGACCGCATTGAAGCAGTAGCGTTTCATTATTGACGCCCATTTAGCCTGTCTATAGGCTTCCGTGCTCGTGAAAAAAGCGCGGTGTTTCATTTGAAGAATTCAGTCTTTTCGCTCACTACCGTCGTCTTCGATAAATTGGGCGGTATAAAACTAAAGTTAGTAACTGAAAGTAGCCAGGTTGATATATTTGCCGGCGCGTATGCTTTGCAACGATTCGACAATGGCTCGAAGCCAAATACCATACGAGTTGATCAGAGTTCAATTCTGATCCTATATCGGTTCTGTGAAATTCAAAAAGTAGATTTGATTGAGCGCATCGCAAATCTTAATCCGCTTACTATCGGTGAAATTGAGTCTTTCTCATCGTATTGCGGCTTTGCTCAGCAGAGCGGCGAGCAGGTTAATCCGAATTGGTATGGTGCCCGCATGCGAGGCGCTAAAAAATTTATAGATTACCTATGGCTGTTCTATGAGGGGCGGTGCGCTCGAAACTTGGAGCAACTTAAAATTGCTAAGCGTTCGTATGAGAGGATGACTGCCGGCTTCAAGTTGTATATGAAAGCCCCTTACAGGGGCGATAAAAAAGACAGGATCGGCCTTACTCCTGCGCTTCAGGCTAAGTTCATTGCTATTATTGACCCTGATGAGAGCAATAATTTAAATCCTTGGAAGATTTATAAGGTGCGATGGAGAAATTATATTCTCCTGCTTCTATTGATGTTGGGCGGAAATCGTAAAGGTGAGACGTTACTGTTGAAGCTGAATAATTTCCAGCTTACAGGAATGCGAAAATATTACGACATCGTCAAGAACAAAGATGTGATTGATTATCCTCGCGCTGAGTCCCCCTCAGTTAAAACACTCGGCCGGCAGGTGGTGTTGCATGATCAACTGGCCGCATTAGTTGAACACTACATTGTGAATGTCAGAAAAGAATTCATCGGCTGGCAGTCAACAAGCTATGTCTTCCTGTCTTACCGGGATGGGCGTCCTCTCTCAGTGCAGACTCCTAATTCAATCCTGAATGAACTTATAAAACAATATCCAGAGTTTGTGGGTCTTCTCAGCCCCCATCGCCTTCGCAATACGTTTCATGATCTTTTGAATCAGGCACTGGATAGAAAGTTTAAGGGTGAAAGTGGTTTAAGTCGTAAGATTTTAAAAGCACCTATTCAGGAAGCGGCAGGCGGTTGGGCTAAGAATAGTAATATGCCTGAGCATTATGCTAAAGGATCGATACAAGCCAAAGTTGCCGAGTTACAAGCCCTACTCCAGCAAGAAGCCCTTAAGCCACAACTGGTTGATTAAATGAAAGAACTCCAGATTCAGAGGGTGTTGTCCGGCAACGATGAACATTCATATTTTTTGCCGGGAGGCACTTTTGTAAAAAGTCGATTGGGCTATGACATCGAATTATTTGATGAGTATGGTGGCTTTCGATCTGCAATAAAATTGCCGGATGATACGGGTGAGTTTGTTTATCTTACATCACAGTATCTTAATCTGTTGGATTTTGAGTTAAGAGAGATTGCGAGGAGTTATCTAAGATATATCTTGGAGAGATATCACGCTTCAACTGTTAGAATTAAATATAAATTTCTTGATTTGTTTGCCCGTGAGATGTCCAAAGGAGTTCATATCAACGACTTCTTGGAAAGTCTTTCTGTGCTTGAAAATAAAGAAAAGGCAGCATATATCTCTGCTTGTAAGGAATTTTTGAAGTTTCTATTGCTTTGCGGCTATGAAGATCTTTCACTTGAAGTGTATGAGGATTTCCATAAGCTTCGAAATTATTCAGGTAAAGAAAATGCCTATTTAGCTCTATTTGTAATGGATGATGCCAGAGGACCATTTACTAGAGAGGAAGTTTCCGTACTGTCAGGTCAGGTTAATAACCAGGCACTTCCGTTGGAATTTCGCTTGGTGTTAGATCTGTGTTTGTGTTTTGGGTTGAGACCAATACAAATTTCTTTATTGAAAAGAAAAGATTTTATTAAAGATAGTAAGAGCGGATTATATTATCTTAACGTGCCGCGTGTGAAGCAAGATTCGCGAAATCGGCGAGTTCAATTCAGCTCTCGAATACTCACGGAAAGAACTGCAAGTCTTATTCAGTCTTACATAGATTCTGCAAAAAATCCCGATGGTATTGATCCTGCAGAGCTACCACTTCTTATTAACTCAAAATCGATAGATTTAGAAAGAGACGGAAATTCCTTAGGAAGTCACTACTGGGAAGATGCAGAGCGGTTGTCAAGTGACTATTTCTCAGATGAGTCAAAGCGGGCCATACTCTACCAAAAGTCGAGTGGCAAAATTAATTATATCCTTTGGGGAAATGAACATAGGCTGCCATTATCCCCTCGTACCGGAAAGAAATTCAGTTTATGTGCATATAGATTTCGTTACACGGTTGGCACGCAAGCAGTAATGTCCGGTTGTTCGCCAGAAGAGCTTGCCGATTTACTCGATCACAATGATACGAATAGCATTAAACACTACTTCAGGTTCACTCATGAAATGTGGGAGATTCTAGAAAATGCCACGTTGAGTCGCATTGAACAGAAGCAATTCACAGCTGCTTGGATGAGAGAAGGTGACCTTGTAAATAATATATATAGTCACGTATGTGAGCCAAGAAATTTCAATGTCATAGGAAAGTGTGCGTCTCAATCTATATGCTTCGAGGAACCGGCGGTATCTTGCTATTCGTGTGACAGATTTTGTCCTAATAAAGATGTTGTAGCACATGAAAGTGCTTTGGAGGGTTTGGTAGAGCGAAAAGATCGCTTGCTAACCGTCAGCACCGCTAATGTGGTTTCAGTTATAGACCAAGCCATAGCTGGTTGCCGTGCTGCAATCGCCTACTCTGAAGGGCAGGACGTGGTTCTAATTAATGTGAAGGAAGTCTGAGTGCAAAATATAATGGCACAGGATATTTTGCATGAGGAGCTTCGGATTAAGCTAAGCCGCCTTGCCAGCAAAGCCGAGCAGAGATTCTCAAAACTCAGTTGTTTCAATGGGTCAAAGTGGGAGGATTTATCTTGGTTATATAACGGAAGGCATAATATTTATTTGCTGGCTCGTGGAGAAACTAATGCAGAGTTAATGTTGCTTAATAAGGTCTTCTTGGTAAGTTATCTCTGGGACAGAAGGGCGGACCACAAGATGGTATCAGCCGGTCGAGTTATGGACTTATCGGCTGCGATAAAGTATATGGCTGCCCAGGGTGTTGTTAACCTTAGAGGGCTTGATCAATCTTCCTACATGACAACTTTTAAATACATTAAAACACGCTATAAATCACCTGCTAGTGCATGTAGATCGCTAAATTATTTTATCAGATTCATCTTTAATTCTTCCTTGGCCGTTAGCAATTTTGACCTCATCGGTACGCAGGATCTTCAAGAGAAAGATAAGTATGGCCGTGTTGCCCTTGGAGATAAACTGCCGCTTCCAGAATTGGTCAAAGCAATCATAGCGTTGAAGTGGGCAGTGCAAGACCAGTGGGATGGCAGCTTTCGTGCTCAGATGGATATGTTGTCGGTTCTGACTCAGGCATTTCAATATGGATTAGGCCTAAGAATCGGGGAGGTCCTGCGGTTACCTAAGAACTGCTTAGTTACAATAAACGGTGAGTTATATTGTCGAGTATGGACAGAAAAAGGTGCGGAGCCAATCGCTAGGTATGTCCCTACGATCTGGAGAGCCGCCCTCTGTGAAGCGGTTCTCCGAATTGATGCCATCTGCGAACCCTACAGAAAAAGGGCTTTGAGCATTGAAGATGGTTCCTATGCCGAGACTCTCGATTATCGCTTTCAGGGAAGAATAGAAGCAATTGGTCGGCATGTTGAATCTGCCCTAGACTGTCTATCTAAGAAAATAGAGTCTAATGTTTCAGCGTCTGAAAGACATTTGCGCCTCCTGAAGTATCTGCCGGATGAAGAACTTGTTGAGCTCAAGAATTTGCGTGAGTACTTACCATTTGCCTCAAATTCACACGACTCAACCTCACTCCTTAAGTTCTACAAAAAAAACGGTTTTAAGATAACTTCAAAATCACTCGGAAAGGTAAAGTGCATTTATTATGTACGAGGATTTGATGTTAAGCAGCGACTTGCTCAATTGATAGAGTTTCGCCGCAATATTGTTTTATATTCTGAGTTTTTTGAAGTGCTCCATAATCGACCACCTGTAGGAAGTCGTTCTAAGGATGTACATGCTCTAAAAGATAGGTTGCAGTCGCAAAGTCTGGCTTCTTTGGAAGCCTTTGCCTTGACGGGGGAGTCGTGTCTTTATGGCGCGAGGATAGTATATCTTAGTCGTGAAGATGCAGTTGCCGCAATAAGAACTATTGTCAGTGGTGGGTATAATTATCGCGCTTACATTCCGATATTAGATGCTGAGGAGCTTTATCCAGAGCTGTTCAACCAGAAGACCATGACCTACATTGCTAATGCAAATGCAGCTGGGTTCTACTCATTTCTTAGAATCTCGGAAGAACGAATCAATTTTTATAGACCGGTCACGAAAAGCAATAGAGTTAAGCATTCTGGCGTATCTGGGTTCTTAGTTGAACAGGCCAGCATTAAAAGTGCCGTCGTAGATGCTTTTGTTTCAGTTAATACGAAAGTTAAGTCTGAACTAATTCAGGAAATTAAAGAGGAGCTTCTAGCGGATGGAGTAGAGATTGGTTCGGCCACATTTGGGATAAATCAAAAGGTCTCTGATTATTTATTTGTTGTTCCAAGCAATCTTGGTGGTGTGTATAACGAACAAATTCCATCTATCCTTGGTTATTTCTCTGTTCTATATGCGATAAAACCAGCTAAGCAGGGGCAGTCAGCGTTTCTCCGTTACGGTGTTGTAGCCAATGAAGAGACTGTAAGTACGTTTCAGACCCACAAGGGACGACATTGGCAAACTAATTCACTTTTTCGGGCCGGCTTAGCTGCAAGTATTGTGAATAAGTGGATGGGAAGATCTGATAGTCAAGGTGATCATTACGATCATCAGACTGCTAAAGAACGTGCTGAGAAAGTCGGTGAGCTTATGCTCTCTGAGCAGTCCCGCTTTATTGGTGATCTGGCGAATAAGGTCAAGGCTTGGACTGACAACGATATCCCGACCCAGAATGTGCAGACCTTGTTGACTGATATGCTGCAAACCGTACATTACGGTCCGCTTGGACATTGTTTTCGTGATATTAATTTGAAGCCCTGCGAATTTCATCTGAAGTGTCTGACCGGAAATTCAGGAAAGGGCTGTAGAGAGTTCGTTGTAGATCTCTTAGATCCAGTTCAAATAAAGCAAGTCGAGTCAGAGCGTAATAGATCAGAAATTGAGTTGGCGCGGCTTTTTGAAGCCTTGAATAGACCCGGTATCCCGGTAGAGTCTGTTGAAATGCATATCGAACATCAAATGGCGATTTTTAGAAATTCTTCTTATATTTTAGATAATTCTGAGGTGGTGCTTAACGACATTCAAGTTGAAAAGAGTAAGGACTATCAGCCATTTAGGACCGATGGCTCTGTTCCAAGCGACTGTGTATTCCAATGTGGAGTAGCTTGATTGTGACTACGTCTACTGAGCAATGGGATAAAGCTTTTTCGGTATTGCAACAATTTGAAAGGCAGCTGATAGATCCTTCAAACTTTGGGTGGAAGTATATTACCGATAAGTCTGGTGTGTCTAAGCCGACTCTGTGGCGAAACAAAGAATTTGAAAAAGAGTTTCAACGTATTAAGGAAGTTGTCAAAAGTTATGCTCGTGGTGAGAAACAGTTCGATCAAGAGACTTCACTGAAAGCGGCCAGAGATCGTGATCGAGATCACCAGATCGAGGTGCTCAAGGCACAGGTTCAGGAGCTGACGAAGCAATTAAATAGGGAGCGAGAAAGACTCATTTACGCCTCTATGATTGCTCGCCGTAAGAATATCGATCCTGCGGAATTCTTAGATGAGAGCCCAGTGTTTCGTAAGCCTGCCAAAGGCGGCTCGGTGGTCAAGCTGCCGTCAAAGGGGGGCTAGCCAATGTCGGTTGCTATCAACTGGCGTTGTACCGGCTTTTAATGCCTGCATGAGCCGCCGCCGAATTGACTGGCATCAATTTACCGATTGATGATTCTAGGTAACATGAGAGGATTCAGTTATCGTTCGGCCAGTCTCCAGAGTGGCATATCGCATGCGTCGACTTGGTTTTGTTCTAGCCCTGATTGTCAGCTTTATGCTCCCTTCTTTTGGCAGCATGGCTTCTGGCATCACGATGGAGCCTTGTCCGATGCAAAGCGCCATGGCCGATATGGATCATGCCGGCAGTGAGCCCCCTTGCTGTGAGGACATGAGCGACACTTCCAGTTCAGGCAACAAATCCCCCTGCAAGTCCGGCCAGGAATGCAAAACCAGTGGTCTCCTGCAAACGGTGGCGATCAAACCCTTCGCTCAATTGCATGCTTCCCCGCAAACAGCGCTGATCCAGCGGCTACTTCAACAAGAGCCTGCCGGTCTTTGGCGTCCACCCCGCGTCTCCTGATGCTCTGATCTGAAATGCGCTCCGCTAAGTGAGCGCTTTATTGCCGTCTGCATTTAGGCGGCATCGATCAACGTCATTGGAGACGAAAGCATGCCTGCTTTCCTTTTCGCACGCCGTGGCTGTTCGGGCGTGCTGGTTGTCGTGCTGTGGGTGAGTTCCTTTCTCACCGCGCAGGCGGAGCCACTTACGTTCGCCCGTGCTCAAACCCTGGCCGAACGTGCGGCCCCAGAGAATGTTGCCAGGCAGGCCCAAGTCGAGTCGGCACAACAGGCTGTGCTGCCGTCGGATGCCCTGCCCGATCCCAAGCTGATCCTGGGCGTGGATAACCTGCCGATTGAAGGCCCGGATCGCTACTCGCTTAATCGCGACTTTATGACCATGCGCCGCATTGGCCTGATGCAGGAAGTGCCTAACAGTCATAAGCGCCAGGCTCGCCGGCAACTGGCTGAGGCCACTGTTACCCGTGCCGAAGCGGAGCAACGCGCGATGCTCTTGGAGACCAAGCGGCAGACGGCGCTGAGCTGGCTCGATGTCTATTACGCCGAGCGCCGTGTTGAACTCTTCCATCAGTTGGATGAGCAGATCACCCTGCTGCGCTCAGCTGTTCAGGCCTTGATCGCCGGCAGTTCCGCGCGATCCAGTGAGCTTCTTCAGGCCGATCAGGACGCCTTAACGCTTGAGGACCGACGCGATGAGTTGGACCGTGATGTTGCGATTGCACGCGCCACGTTACGCCGCTGGGTAGGCGATGATGCGAGTCAGCCACTGGCCGGGACTCCACCTGTGCTTAGCTTGGAAGTACCGCACCTGCAGCATCGTCTGGGGGAACATCCAGATCTGCGGGCTGCGGCCGCCCGTGTGGGCGAAGCTAATGCTGAGCTGGCCGAGGCAGTTTCCGAGAAGAAGCCCGACTGGGGTGTGGAATTCGCCTACAACAACCGCGATAACCAGTTCGGTGACATGGTGATGCTGCAGTTCACCTTTGACCTGCCCATGTTCGTCGGCACTCGTCAGGGACCCAAGATCAACGCCAAGCAACACAGCGTGGCCCAGGTGGAGGCCGAACAGGAGGTGCTGCGGCGCACTCACCAAGCCGAACTGGAAAGCGGCCTCGCCGAGCTGGAGCAACTGCGCAAGACGTTGAACCGTACCGAACAACACCTTATCCCTTTGTCGAGTAAGCGCGTGGATCTGGAGCTTGCTGCCTACAAAGCGGGCAACAGTCAATTGGCAGCTGTGATCAATGCCCGTCGTGACTTGATTGAGGCAAAACTGCGGAAAATCGAACAACAGCGCCAGCTCAGCCAGCTCTCCGCAAGTTTGTATTACACCTATGTGGAGGGCCTGAAATGAAAGCGTCCGCTCTGAAGTATTGCCTAGTCGGGCTGGCCATTGCGGCAGCTGGAACCGCTGGTGGATTCTGGCTGGGCCAGCAAGGCTCATCCCATGATCAGATGCCAGCAGCAAAATCAGAAGATCGTCAGGTGCTCTACTGGTACGACCCGATGGTGCCGACTCAGCGCTTCGAGCAGCCAGGCAAGTCTCCCTTTATGGACATGGAACTGGTGCCCAAGTATGCCGGCACTGAGCAGGATACGACTGCTCTCAGCGTGCCTACGCAAGCAATTCAGAACCTAGGCATGCGCACTTCGACGGTCGTACGGGCAGTACTACCGTCCGGTATCGATGCGGTAGGTTCACTGGCCTACAACCAGCGCGAAGTCGCTACTTTGCAGGCGCGCTCTGCCGGCTTTGTCGAGCGGGTATATGGCCGTGCCCCCGGAGATGTACTGCCTGCAGGAACTCCGTTGGCTGACCTGCTGATACCCGAGTGGTCTGCTGCCCAGCTTGAGTTCATCGCGGTATTGCAGAGCGGTGATGCTCGGCTGGTCGACGCCGCGCGTGAACGCCTGCGCCTGCTGGGTATGCCCAAAGGGTTGATCGATCATGTGCAACATACCCTTAAACCGAAGGCATTGCAGACATTGGTCACCCCAATTGGCGGTGAGTTGCTGTCCCTGGAGGTACGCGCTGGCATGGCGGTTTCGGCAGGCCAAGACCTGGCACGCCTCAATGGGCTGTCGAGCATCTGGCTCGACGCGGCCATCCCTGAGTCCCAGGCCGCAGCGGTTCAGCTTGGCGCGCAGATCAGTGCAAGCCTGACTGCTTTTCCAGGCCAAACTCTCAAAGGCCGAGTGATTGCACTATTGCCGAGTGCCGACGTGCAGACACGAACGCTGACCGTGCGCAGTGAGCTGCCCAATCCAGAAGGCAAGTTACGCCCCGGTATGTTTGCATCGGTGCGGCTCAATAGCGCAGACGAGCAGCCGGTGCTGCTTATTCCTAGCGAGGCGGTGATTCGCACCGGTAAACGCGCTCTGGTCATGCTAGCTGAAGGTGAAGGACGATACCGTCCTCATGAGATCCAGGTCGGGCGGGAAGCCGATGGCCGCTTCGAAGTGCTTGCGGGCCTCTCTGAGGGGCAGGCGGTGGTGACTTCAGGGCAGTTCCTGATTGATTCGGAAGCCAGTTTACAGGGGGTGATGGCACAGGTAGGCGACCCTGTTCCCGTGCAGGCCCCGCTGCATGAGTCCCAGGGTGTGATCCGCGAACTTGATGATCAAACGGTCACGCTGGAGCACGGCCCTTTCGAGAGCCTCGGTATGCCAGGCATGACCATGGTTTTTGATTTGGCCAAGCCAGAAGTCGCGGTTGGATTGAAGATAGGCGACGCCGTCCGCATTGGAGTACGACAAAGCGATGCCGGATTATTCGTTGAGCAGCTCAATAAACAAGGAGCGAGCCAATGATCGCGCGCTTGATCCATTGGTCAATTGGCAACCGCATTCTGGTCTTGTTGGCGACCCTGTTTATCACTGCCTGGGGCATCTGGTCTTTACGTAGCACACCGCTAGATGCCTTACCGGATCTCTCCGACACTCAGGTGATCATCCGCACCAGCTTCCCAGGCCAGGCCCCTCAGATCATCGAGAACCAGGTGACCTACCCGCTGGCTAGCACCATGCTTTCTGTGCCTGGGGCGAAGACCGTGCGTGGTTATTCGTTCTTCGGCGACTCGTTTGTCTACGTGTTATTCGAGGACGGCACAGACCTTTATTGGGCGCGTTCCCGCGTACTGGAGTACCTCAACCAGGCGCAGGATCGACTGCCTGAAGGGGTCACCACCACCCTTGGTCCCGACGCCACTGGCGTGGGCTGGATCTACCAATACGCCTTGGTGGATCGCAGCGGCAAACATGACCTCTCGCAGTTGCGCTCAATCCAGGATTGGTTTCTTAAGTACGAGCTGAAAAGCCTACCTAGCGTAGCGGAGGTCGCCACGTTAGGCGGCATGGTCAAGCAGTATCAGGTCGTGCTCGATCCGCAGAAGATGGTTGCCTACGGTGTGACTCAGCGGGAGATCGAGGTGGCGTTGCAGGGGGCGAATCAGGAAACCGGGGGGGCCGTCCTTGAGTTAGCCGAGCGTGAATACATGGTGCGTGCCTCTGGCTATCTCGAAAGCCTGGAGGACTTTCGCAATGTACCGTTGCGTACGTCACAGACCGGCATACCGATTTTGCTTGGCCAGGTAGCAAGCATTCAGCTCGGCCCGGAGATGCGCCGTGGCATAGCCGAGCTAGATGGTGAAGGCGAAGTGGTCGGTGGTGTGGTGATCATGCGCTCGGACAAGAACGCTCGCGAGGTGATCAGCGCAGTAAAAGAGAAGCTGGACAGCTTGCGCGCAAGCTTACCCGCGGGCGTCGAGTTGGTGACAACCTATGACCGCTCCCAGTTAATTGACCGGGCCATAGACAACCTCAGCTTCAAGCTGCTGGAAGAGTTTGTGGTCGTCGCCCTGGTCTGCCTGATCTTTCTCTGGCACCTGCGCTCCTCGCTGGTGGCGATCATTACCCTGCCGCTCGGCATCCTTATGGCTTTTATCGTCATGCGTCATCAGGGCATCAACGCCAACATCATGTCCTTAGGTGGCATCGCCATCGCCATTGGTGCCATGGTCGATGCGGCCGTGGTGATGATTGAGAACGCCCACAAGCACATCGAAACGTGGAAAGAGCAGCATCCGAACGAGCGCCTGCAAGGCGACACGCATTGGCAGGTGATCGGCAAGGCGGCTGCTGAGGTTGGCCCTGCGCTGTTCTTCAGTTTGCTGATCATTACCCTGTCGTTTCTCCCGGTGTTTACCCTCGAAGCCCAGGAGGGCCGGCTGTTTGGTCCGCTGGCATTTACCAAAACCTATGCCATGGCTGCTGCTGCCGGGCTGTCAGTCACTCTGGTACCGGTGCTAATGGGCTACTGGATACGCGGACATATACCCAATGAGCAGAAAAACCCCCTGAACCGTTGGCTGATCGCGGCCTATCGGCCTGTACTTGAAGCGGTGCTGGCATGGCCGAAGACCACTTTGGCATTGGCATTACTGGTCTTCGTCTCCAGTCTCTGGCCGCTAAGTCGGCTTGGCGGTGAGTTTCTGCCAGCGATGGACGAAGGCGACCTGCTCTACATGCCCTCGGCATTGCCCGGCCTTCCAGCAAGTAAAGCAACTGAGCTGCTGCAACAGACTAACCGCATGATTCTCAGTGTGCCGGAAGTGGCGCAGGTGTTCGGCAAAGCAGGCCGAGCAGAGACCGCCACCGACCCCGCGCCACTGGAGATGTTCGAAACTACGGTGCAGTTCAAACCACGCGATCAGTGGCGCGATGGCATGACAGCGGAGAAGCTGATCGATGAGCTTGATCAAGCGGTAAAAGTCCCCGGGCTTTCGAACATCTGGGTACCACCGATCCGCAACCGCATCGACATGCTCGCCACCGGTATAAAGAGTCCTATCGGGGTGAAGGTTGCCGGCACTTCGTTGGTCGATATTGAGCGCATCACCCGTGAGATCGAAGGGGTGGCCAAACAGGTGCCGGGGGTGAGTTCGGCGCTGGCTGAACGACTGACTGGCGGGCGTTACGTGGATATAAAAATCAATCGCCTGGCCGCAGCGCGTTATGGCCTCAACGTCGATGAAATCCAGGCGGTGGTGTCAGGTGCTATTGGTGGCAGCAACATCGGTGAAACCGTAGAAGGGTTGGCGCGCTATCCGATCAATCTGCGTTATCCCCGCGAGTGGAGAGACAGCCCCGAGGCGTTGCAACGGCTGCCCATCCTTACGGCGGCAGGCCAGCAGATCACGCTCGGTTCTGTGGCCGACATAAGCCTGAGCGAAGGACCACCGATGCTGCGCAGCGAAAACGGGCGTCTTTCCGGTTGGGTCTATGTCGATGTCCGCGACCGTGACCTGGCGTCGACCGTACGTGAGCTCCAGCAGCGGGTGGCCGAGTCTGTGCAGCCCGATGCGGGCATGACCATTTCCTACTCCGGGCAGTTCGAGTTTTTGGAACGCGCCAATGCACGCCTAACCTGGGTGGTTCCGGCGACACTGCTGATTATCTTCGTGCTGCTCTATCTGACCTTCAATCGTTTGGCCGAGGCCTTGCTGATCATGGCCACCTTACCGTTCGCCCTGACAGGCGGTGTCTGGCTGCTCTACTGGCTGGGTTTCAACCTCTCGGTGGCCACTGGCGTCGGCTTTATTGCGCTGGCGGGAGTTTCGGCAGAGTTTGGGGTGATCATGCTGATCTATCTGCAGAACGCCTGGCATTCCCGAGTTGAAGCAGGGCGCACAGATAATCCTGCTTTGCTTGAGTCCATTCGAGAGGGGGCGGTACTGCGCGTGAGGCCGAAGGTGATGACGGTCGCGGTGATCATTGCCGGACTATTGCCGATCCTCTGGGGCGATGGAGCGGGATCTGAAGTCATGAAGCGAATTGCCGCACCGATGGTCGGCGGGATGATCACCGCACCGTTGCTGTCGATGCTGGTGTTGCCGGCTGCCTACTGGTTGATGCGGCGCAAAGGGGGAGGAGCATGATGTAGCAGGTCTGGGGATGACTCGGGGTAACTGGAGAGGAAGTCTGAGTTGCCCCTGTCATTTAATATTTTTGGGTATACGGATTTAATGGTTGATGGGGCACCTTCACCCCATCAA